>Ga0180430_10003724_pt1 | contig 13078 bp, 10 predicted proteins | sample SS_ome_9_FD_132999 | JGI IMG/M metagenome (GOLD analysis project Ga0180430, IMG submission 132999) | Hypersaline lake sediment archaeal communities from the Salton Sea, California, USA - SS_1_S_2 metaG | ecosystem: Environmental > Aquatic > Non-marine Saline and Alkaline > Hypersaline >... | reverse complement strand
TCTTGCGAAGGTTGTTGAGGCTCGGCGGCTGCTTCGTGCAGGGTGGCCTCATCGGCGACGATTTCTTCGATGTCATCTTCGACGTAGATATCTTCGAGATCGGTCTGGTCTACTTTTTTGCGGAGTAGGGTGTAGATGATGGTGTTGGCTGAGTAGGCAAAGCTGAGCACGAAGGCGAGGACCATGGCGGCGGCGAGGGCGACCCAGATCCAGATGAAGAAGGCACCGATTTTTTCGGACCAGTAAAGGCTCATCCATTGGACGTCAGGCTGGAGGTCCATCCATTGGGGGGCGGGCCAGATGGCGTCGAGTTTGCCACGGGTGGTGGCCATGCTGGAGGCGTCGACGTTCATGCTGCCACAGGCCCAGTGTACGGAGGCGAGGATGAGAAAGACGAAGAGTCGAACGAAGAGATAGCAGATGCCGCCGTAGATGGCGGCGACGAAGGAGTAAAATCCCATTCGCCAGGGTCGGCCATAGATGTAGCTGAAGGCTCGGCTGATGGCGTCGAAGCTGTCGGAGCCTTCGACGGCAATGGTGGGGTACATGAGGTTGTAGCCGGCGAGGAGTCCAATAGTCACCAAGGCAACGACAAAGCCGCCAAAGAGGGCCAGGCCGGTGAGCAGGCCGGCAATGATTTCGCCGACGACGGGGACGGCGCCGAGGAGGCCTCCGACGAAGATGAGCAGGCTGATGAGCAAGATGATGCCGACGGGGATGAGTGGGGCACCGAAGAAGCTGGCGAAGCGTTTAGCGCTGAACTGCAGGGCTCGCCAGGGTCCGATGCGTTCGTCGCGAGTGGCCTGGAGGGCAGCCATGCGGCAGAGTGCTCCGCCAAAGAGGGCCCAGACGGCCAGTGAGATAAGTACGAGGACCACGGCGTAGAAGGGGTGGGTTCGGCTGAGCCAGCAGTAAGCCATGACGAGTTGTTGCATATGGCCGGCGGCGGCTTTGACGTCGAGGCTGACCAGGCTGGTTACGGCCAGGTGCATTTTGGCGAATTTGAATTGGGCGAGGGTGGCGAAGATGCCGGCACCTTGGGAGAGGTTGGCCAGTCGCAGGGCCTGGGCCAGGGCAATTTTCTTGCGGATATTTTCCTGGAAGGTGGGGACGGCGGCGGGTTGGTCGGCGGTTTTCTGGCCGGCGAAGTAGGCAAGCAGGCCGGTGGTCTGGGCGTGGCCGGCGTGGCCGGTAAGCAGGGCATCGGTTAAGGCCTGGTGGGCCTGGTCCAGCTTGGCCAGGGCCTGTTCCTTGGCGATATCGTTCTGCTCGGCGTTGTTGATGGCGTGGGCTCGTTTTTGGTAATGCTCTTGCAGGCTGTCGAAGAGGTCGTCGAGGTCTTCGCGATATGCTTGGCGGATTTCTTTGGTGACGGCGGCGTTGCCCATTTCGTCGCGTTTAAAGCTGAGGCCCAGATTCTGGTTGCGAGTAAGGTCATAGAGTCGGTCCAGGTTCTGGTCGCGGATGGTTTGCCGCCAGGTATTGAGATTGCTGTTGGCGAGTGTGGGGGCGGTGAGGGCGTAGGCGTCGATTTCGCTGATGACCTGTCCGTCGGGGCTTTCGAAGAGGAGGACGCGTCCGGTGCCGGGGACCATATCCAAGGCGGTGCCGCAGATGAAGATGGCGATAACTCCCACGAGGGCCAGGAGCAATTTGCCGGGCTGGGTGGCCATGCGGAATGATCGGAAGATTTCCGGGAACAACAGTTGCCGATACCATGGTTGCTTGCGGGCGTTGTCGTTCAGCTCTTGTTCGGACATTGAATATCTCCTTTCGCTATCCCTGGACATGCCTAGGCCGCGTTAACCGCCGAGCCCTTTGTGGGGTTGGGTTCTGGCGTAAGCCGTTGGTGCCGGCTTAAACGGCAAGGTTATCAATAAGATTATAAAAGTCCCCAAGGCAAGAGCAACTCTTTTCTTGGTTCGGGGCCGCCGGGGTGGCAGGCGGCAAGTCATTTACGGTCAAGTAATTACGTTTTCTCTTGGTTGTCGTTGGGCGGTGGTGGTTGTTGATATTGGTTCTGGCCGGGGATGGCGTAGTCGCCGCCGAGCCAATGGGCCAGGTCGATCAACTGGCAGCGTCGTGAGCAAAAGGGCAAATAGGGCAGGTTGGCCGGCACCTTGTCGGGCGTTTTTCTGTTACACATGGGGCAATGGTGCACACTCATCATACGTCACCGGAATATCTGAACTTGCTCATGGTCATTTCGTCGGGTGTGTCAGGAGGACTGGGCCGCATTCTTTACGGGTTTTCTTTTTTTTGCGTGGTTCTTCTGGGCCGCTGTCGGGTACTCGGCTCTATCTGTCCTCAAGATATAGATTTCTATGGCTGCGGAAGACAGAGTCTGTGGCCTTGTGGGGAAGCACCCGAGGTCGCTGGCAAAAGCCGGTTGGTGCTCCGGAGGGCTTCCGCTGATTGTAACCGTTTGTCAATGCAACGTTTATGTCGGTGAGGCCCCAGGCTCTTGAAACATGCGGGCCCGCGGTGGGCAGCTAGGGTTGTTCGGCCAAGGTGTCGGCGGGCAGCTGCGCTGGTTTTTTGAGGAAGAGATAATAGAGTTTTCCTTCCTGATAGGTCTGGCCGGCGAGCATGCCTGCCAGACGTCCCTGGCCCATGTAGGCGTCGCAGCGGCCTGGGGCGCGGATGGCTCCGCCGGTGTCCTGATCCAGGGCAAAGCCGCTGTAGGGGCCGGTTTTGATGCGTGCTCCGCTGATCTGCGGGAGGTTGGTGACCAGCAGGGCCAGGGCGGCGCGGGGGTAGATGGCCTTATCGGTGGCGATGCTGCGCCAAGCGATGACGGGTTCATTGAGGCTGCCATGGGGGGGGCCGTCGTCGCGGCGGAAGAAGACAAATCGCGGATTCTGGCGTGTGTAGTGGTTGACTTGGTCGGGGTGATTTTTGAAGTATTTGATCATTCGTGCCAGGCTGATTTCGCTGGCGTCGATTTTTCCGTCGTCGACGAGCATTTGGGAGATGCTGTGGTACTCGTGGCCATTGCTGGCGGCGTAGCCTACGGTGATCAAGGTGTCGTCGGGCGTGCGGATTTTGGCGGATCCTTGTACGTGGGCGATGTAGACTTCGAAGGGATCGCTGAGCCAGACGAGGGCCTCACTCAGGGGCGTGGGGCTGCTCTCAATCTGGGCGCGGCTGGGGTAGGGCACGACGCGGTCGTCGTCGAGTCGTCGTCCGAGGATTTCGCCCTGGGGCCCCTTGACCAGATCGCTGGGCGCAGTGTATAGCGGATAGCGATACTGGGGGGTTTCGGTCAACGAGCCGTTGAAGATGGGGGTGTAGTAGCCGGTATAGAGGACGGTGCCACGGTCGTCACAGCCGACGGAGACGTAGACGTCGAACTGATCGCGAATGGCCTGGTCCATCTGTTCGGCGGGCAGGCGGGCCTCCAAGAGGTCTCGAAAGGCCTCCAGGCTGGCGACGACGTGCTCGTGGGTAATCTCTCCGTAGGGGTAGAAGGTCTCACTGGAGGGTTTGCCGAGGTAGCTGAGGCTGTTTTCGAGGGCCTCGGAGACGTCGGCGAGGTCGTAGCAGGCGGGTTGGAAGTTGGGCAAATCGCCCGGATCGGTAATTCTTCTCAGGGCCAGTTGGCCCGGGGGCAGGGGCTTGTCGTAGGCTGGGCCCATATCGACCGGTTTGCTCTTGCAGCCGGCGATGAGGCTGGCCAGTAGCAGTGCCAGAAACGTCCATGTTCTGATTTGCATCGCGTGTCCTCCTTAACTAGCAGACAATCCCGCGTGACCCGGATATGTCAACGATTGTAGCGGGGCACGGCGGCGGTCGCAAGAGCTTCACGAAGAGGCGTCATTGGCGGGGGTAGACGGTCGTGTTCGTCGGACCTCTTCCTTGATGCGTTGGATGTGTCCGCGGCCGAGGCCTTTGACCTCGCAGCCGAGTTCGAAGTAGCGTCGAATGGCCTGGTCGGACAAGATGCCAAAGCAATCGACCACGGCCAGGGGAGCTCCGGCCCATTTGACGACCTGATCGGGTTCGAGTTGGAGGTAGGGTGCGTGGGGTACGGCCAGGACGACGGCTTCGACTCCGGCAAGTGCTTGGGGCAAGTCATCGGTGGGTCTGACGTGTACCAATTCCTCCTGATTACGGAAGAAGCGGCTGAGCGAATGGCCCGGTGAGGGGTAGACGTCCTGTTTTTCGAGTTCGTACCAGTGCTCGACGTAGGGGTCGTGGACGCGGATTTCGGCGCCCATTTCGGCGAGTTTTCGTGCGACGATTTCCGAGCCGCTATAGCGGGTGTCGCCGACGTCCTGGCGATAGCTGGCGCCGCAGATGAGGACCTGGGCGGCGGCGATGTAGCGTCCCATGTTTCGCAGGGCGTCGCGGGTCAGCTCGGCGGCGTGGAGGCCTCTTGTGTCGTTGGAATCGATGGCCTGGGGGGTGATTTTGAAGACGTTGTCGCCGTCTTCAAAGCCGAGGATGTGCTTGTACGCCCAGTAGCCCAGCCCGCCGTCCTTGGGCAGGCAGTAGCCGCCGATGCCGGGGCCGGGAAAGATGATGTTGCAGTGGGTGGGTCTGACTTTGATGGCGTCAATCACTTTGATGAGGTCGACGCCGTTGCGTTCGGCGAAGAGGCTCCACTCGTTGAGGAAGGCGAGTGTGGTGGCGCGGTATGAGTTTTCGACGATTTTGGTGGTTTCGGACTCGATGGGTCTTTCCATGACGGTGAGGGGGAACTGGTCGGTGTTGAGCACCTCGTTGAGGAACTTTACGACGCGTTGGCGAGCCTGCTGGTTGCAGCCGGCACAGACGCGCCAGAAATCGCGGATGCTGGCGACGTACTGTCGGCCGGGCATGACCCGTTCGAAGCTGTGGGCCAGGAGGGGTTCGGTCTCGATGCCGCGGTTGCGAAAGGCCTTACAGAGGATGGGGTAGCCGACAAATTCGGTGGTGCCCGGAGCGACGGTGGTTTCGATCAGCACGAGGCAGTGTGGGGGGATCTGCTGGCCTATGGTGCGCAGGGTGGCTTCGAGGGCGTTCATTTCGGCTTCGCCGGTGCGCATGTCGCCCAGGTCGTGCTTGGTGTAATCGCACTGGACGTCGACCACGACGCAGTCGGCCAGCTGGAGGCACTCGTTGTTGTAGGTTGCCGTGAGGGTTTTTTTCTTCTGGACGCAGCGGGCGATCATGGGGGCGACTTCGGGGTCCTCGGCTTCGACGGGTGATTGGCCCCGGTTGAGGAGGGGTATTTTCCAGTAGCTGCGTGTGCTGGGGCGTTGGCAGCCGATGACGAATTTGCTGGGTTGGCCCGTTTTTTTGTCGACGGTATCGGCGATGATGGCGGCCATCACCGCGCCGACGAACCCGACGCCCATGACGACTACTACCTCTTGGCCCTGGTCGCGAGCCTGCTGGGCGAGGCCCCGCAGGCGATCGTACTCCTTGGGGTATTCCTCTGCTGCCGGCAGCGCAAAAACCTCACCCGCGGGACTTACTGAAGAATCCTTCATAGCACACACGACCTTTCTGGAATGGATTAGCCCTTACTGCCAAGCAGCGTCAATACGGGGGCTGCTTGACCATTAATTGCTGGAACGAACCGGTGCTCTGATAATCAGCTTTGGACCTGGACCCAAGCCTTACTGCGGGGGCAGGTTTGTGGTCCCGGAGCGTATGCGACATGTGACATTATAACGGGCAGAGGTGAGAAATCAACCATTTGGCCCACAAGCCGAGCTCGCCCGAGGTTCGCTGGGCGTACGAAAAAGACGTTGCTTTCTACCTGCTTGGCCCATATAGGTTAGGATAGATCAACAGGGCCGACGTTCGTTTGTCCTGGCCCGCATTCTCACTATGGAAAGGCTGACCCATGAACCAGTTACGTACGTTTTCCGCAGGTGGAGGTTTTTTTGGGGTCGTGTCCGCCTTACTGGTTGGCGTTCTGGCGGGCTGTCAGGGCCCCGGCTCGACCGAGAGGCCTCTCACGGCTCAGCAGCAGCGTAGCATGCAGCAATGCGCGGTGCAGTGCATGCGGACGGCCGATGCGGATATCCGCCGTATCAATGAGGCTCTGGCCTCGACCGAGCAAGCCGCCAAGGCCGTTGAGGCGGACAATGCCGCGTTGGCCCAGCGTCAAATCGACAAGGCCCAGGCGACGCTGCTTCTGGTGCGCAAGACCCTGACCAACATGCAGCAGCAGTTGCCCTGCGCCAATGTAGCGTGCCCCATGAGCGGCCAACCGATCGACGCTACCACCGTTCCGGCTGAGCGCAGCCGCATGCACAAGGGTGTCAAGGTGGGCTTTGGCGAAGGGGCGGACCTTGAGGTGTGGGAGCGCTTGAGCGACGCGGAAAAGGAAGAGAAGATCCTGGGCGTTGTGCCTGAAGGGGTTTCGAGCAATCTCTTCAGCTACACCCGCTGAGGTCTGTATCGCGACACCGTTGCAGGGCCTGGTGAAAAATGCTTGGCATGGCCCGGCTATCCGATTAGTGTGTCGGGGGCAGAGCGCCTCTCGGCTGGAGTGTACGGCTGACAGGGGCATGGAGACGGTGTATACCTTGGGTTGGCCCGGCTTGTCGAGGGGCTGGATCCATGGTTTTGAGAGAGGGACAGAATGATCAGGACATCGCGGTGGATAGTGCCGGCCTTGTGGCTGACAGGGCTCTGTCTTGGCGGTTGTGGCGGCGCGACCCCCATACTCGGCGGCGGCGTGAGCGACGAAGCGCTTCGCCATCGTGTGCGTGCGGTCATTACGGCGGCGGTGCAACACGATCAGGCGGCGATTCGTTGCAACGCCCTGGAATCGCTGGTCTTGCTGGATGAGGTCACGGCAGCGCCTCTGGTGCGCGAGCATCTGCGGGAACCGGCGGCGGCGGTACGATTTGCTGCTGCTGTGGCCTTGGGCGACTTGCGTGACGGGCGTGCCCGGGCCATGCTCGAACAACGTCTCAGCGATTCGGATGATTCGGTTCGTCTGGCGGTGGGTTACGCCCTGGAGAAGTTGGGCGACCGGCGTTTTGTGCACTGGTATGATCGAGCTTTGTTCGGCCCGGACGCGCGATTGGCCAGCCAGGCTTGCGTGCTGCTCGGCAAGCTCGGCAACAGCTCGCTACGCCAGAACAGCCAGGCCAAGCTTTGGAAGGTGCTTCGCAAGGAAGGGCAGGACCCGATTGTCCGGCTTCAGGCCGCCGAGGCCCTGGCGCGACTGGGCGACCAACGCGTCACGAAGAAACTGATGGCCTATGCGGGCAGCGGTTATGCGGATGATCGGCTCATCGCCATTTCCGGTCTGGCTTTGCTGGGCGGCGAGAACGCCCGGGCGATGCTGACGGTGCTGGCTGAAGACAGCCAACTGGAAGTGCGGCTCGCGGCGGTTGGGGCCCTGGGGACCGATAGCGACGAGCGGGAACGCGATATGGTTCGCCAAGCTGTCAGGTACGTTGCCCCGGACGGCGACCCGCAGGCGACGGCCCGGGTGCGTGGTCTGGCCCTGATGGCCCTGGGTCAGATCGGTCAGGAGAACGATGGTGTGCTCATTTGCCGAGCGCTCGAGGATGACAATCCCTATGTACGAGTGGCTGCTGCTCGCGGCGGCATCGACTTTCTGGAGCGTCAGGCATCGGCGTCTGCGCGTGCGGCCCTGTGAATGCCCAGGACCTACCGGCCTGCGCTGTGTTCCTGGATGTCTGAGACGTAGGCGCAGTGCCGTAGAGCGACAAGAATGAATCTATGAAATTGCTGATTTTCTATCTCTGTCTGGCGTTGGGTGTTTCGTTCATGTGTTCGCTGCTGGAGGCGACGCTGCTGAGTATTTCGCACGGCTATGTCCAGGCGCAAGTCAAACGTGGTCGACCGTGCGGGCCGCTGTTGCGTCAGTTCAAGGACCACATTGACCGGCCTCTGGCGGCCATTTTGACGCTCAACACCATTGCCAATACGCTTGGCGCCGCGGGGGTCGGCGCGCAGGTTCTCAAGCTCTATGTCGCCAGTTACGGCCCGACGCATGCCGGCACAGCTGTCGCGATCGCCTCGGGCTTGTTGACGTTGGGCATCCTGGTCTTTTCTGAGATCATTCCCAAGACATTCGGGGCTGTGTACTGGAAGCGTATCGCTCCGGCTGCTGCTTATGTTATCAACGTGTTGGTCAGCCTGACCTGGCCGGTCGTTGTGGGATCAGAAGCCTTGGGCAAACTGGTTACGCGGCGGCGTCGCCAGGCCAAGTTTTCGCGCGAGGAAATGCTGGCGGTTCTGGAGTTGGGCAAGGCGGAAGGCGCTCTGCTGACGCAGGAAAGCCGCGTTATCCAGAACCTACTCCTGCTCAACAAGGTCCGGGCCCGCGACGTGCTCACCCCGCGCAACGTGATGCTCGCTTTCAAGCAGAACGAGACGGTGGCCCACATCGTTGAAAAGCATAGTCCGCTGCGTTTCGCCCGGATCCCTACCTACCGCAAGGACCTTGACGATATTACAGGGGTGGTGCATCGTTACAAGCTGCTGCACGCGTATTCGGAAGGCAAAGGGGCGTTGCCTCTGTCCAAGTTTGCCCAGCCGCTTTATGCGGTGCCCGATAGCAAGTCTGTCGCGTCTATTCTGGATGAGATGATTCGCCGGCAGGATCACATGTTTCTGGTCGTCGACGAGTACGGGGGCACCGCGGGGATTATCACGCTCGAAGATGCCATTGAAACGCTGCTTGGGGTGGAAATTGTGGACGAATTTGACACGGTCGAAGACATGCGAGAGTTGGCGCACCAGATTGGCGAATATCGCCGGAGACGTCGGGAGCAAGCCTGATTGCGTGGCTGGTGTGTCATCTGACTGGTTGAGCCGGTCCTCGCGCGGCTGTATGGGGCCTTCGTTCTACGTTTCTTTACCGACCAAGGCGTCCAGAGAGGCAAGTATTGTCTCGAGATCGCCAGCAACGCGTGCTTCGGTGAGCAGTTCATACTGCCGTTCGGTAAACACCAATGGGCGGGTCGGGTCAAAACCGCCCAACCCAAACCGCCCCGCTACCGCCTGACGCAGTTGGGGCAGATTCCACCCCGTCAGCGCCGACACATAGAGTCGTTCCGGTCCGGCCGGTGGTGTTTCCAACACATCGGCCTTGTTGACCACCTCCAGCACGTCGGCGGTGGTCGGCAGCTCGTCAAGCATCTCGTCAATGCGCAGGGCCTCGTCGCCGTCGGCCTCGACTACGAGGACGATGAGGTCGGCCCGGAGGTACTGTCGCCGTGCCTGGCGCAGCGCCGCCTGGTCCAGCGTGTCCTGGCTGGTGGTTACCCCGGCCACGTCCACCAAACGTACCGGCAAGCCCTGCATGTCGGCCAGCCGCTCGGTGTAGTCTCGGGTGGTACCGGGCACATCGGCCGCGATGCTCTGGGCGCCACCGGTCAGGGCGTTAGCCAGGCTGCTTTTGCCAGCGTTGACCGGCCCGGCCAGCACGACGGTTGCGGGTTCCAGCAAACGACGGCCTACCTTGAATGTTACGAGCAAGGAGTGGATATCCTCGCGCAGTTCGCCGAAGGACATGGTATGGTTGGCCACCGCTTCGCGTGTTCGTAAGGCCCAGTCGGTGAGCCCGCCCGGATGCTGAGCGGCCACCGCCAAGGCACCCAGTTGCGTCTTGGCATCGGGCAGCTTCAGCGTCACCTCGCCCGGCAGGGAATGGCTATCGACCAGCGCCTGCCAGGGTACGATCTCCACGCCTTGTTGCCGCAGCGCCGCCAGCAAACGTTCGATTATTCGGGGGCCCCCATGGCAACTGATATCCACCTGGGTGGCGTTGCCGTCGACGACCGCGACCACATTATCGATGGTTTCCTGGCCGTCGCCGATGTGTCCGTAGACCAATCGGTCGGCGGTGAAGTCGGCTGCCGGATCCTGCCAGAGCGACTCCAATATTGCGACGCTGCCCGTGCCCGTCAGGCGGACGGTGGCAATGGCCGCGACGCCCGTAGGGGTCAGCACGGCGCCGCGCACAGTCACGAGTCGCCTTCCGCTTGTGGTGTTTCGTCCAGGCCCAGTTGCTGCTTGAGTGAGTCGAGCTCCGCCTGTGTCTGTTGTTGCATGGCGGCCCAGTGCTTTTTGTATGCCCAGAAGATCCCGTCCAGGCACAAATCGGGCACCAGAGAATCCACAAAGTCGCACCCCTCGGCGACCAGTTTGCCATAGCCTCCGGTGACGACCAACTGAGGCCATCGCCCCAATTCTGTCGCATACCGTTCGACAATACCCCGCAGGGCGCCGATGGCGCCGTAGTAGAGTCCGTGTTGGATGGCCGAGGTCGTGTTTGTTCCGTAGGCGCCGTCGGGCACCTTGATTTCCACCTGGGGCAGGGACGCTGTGTGCTGCGCCAACGATTCTGCCGCCAGGGCCAATCCGGGCAGAATGGCTCCGCCCAGGAAGATTCCGTAATGGTCGACGCAGTCAATGGTTGTGGCCGTGCCGAAGTCCGCCACCACCACGGCGTCGCCCACCACCTCGTAGGCTGCCGAGGCCGTCACGAGACGATCCGAACCCACCGACTCGGGATTCTCAATCGCCAGCTTCATTTCCAGCGGCACGTCATGTCCAATGACCAGTACGTTCTGTTCCAGAGCGTCCCCCACCGTCTCACGCAGCACGGCGAGTATGTCCTCATTGACCGAGCTGGCCACGACGGGCACCGTTCGCGCACCCAGAGGCTGCTCTCCGCATAACTGGCGCATCTGCTGGAGCGTCTGCCGCAAAGACTGGGCCCACTCCGGCGACGCCCCTACTTCAAACCGTTCGACGCGCTTGAGTTCATCCTGCACGAATACCCCCAGCCCCACGCGTGTGTTGCCGATATCCACCGCCATCAGGTCCATAATGCCACCTTTAAGATAATGTTCCGCTTTGCCCAGATCGTCAGTCGTCGGGGGTTTCTTCGTCGGCCGCTACCGAGTCGATTCTCTCCGGCCCGGCGGCCGATTCCTGGGGCAGTTGTTCTTCGGTCTCTTTCTGGGCCTCTCTGGCCGCCACGACCTCTTGCCAGAGCCGTTCCGTGAGGGGCCCCAGGTTCTGCCCGGTCACCGCCGAAACGGCCAGCACCTTAGTGTCCAGCGTCTGGGAAAAAGTCTCCACCTTCTCGCCGGTCGGATCCAGGTCTATTTTGGAGGCCACCACCACCTCGGGCTTGCCCGCCAACACCTGGCTGTACTGGCTCAACTCGGCCCGAATCACCTCGTAGGACTGTGCCGGGTCCGAACCGTCCAGGCCCGACACATCCACCAGATGCACCAGCACCCGCGTTCGCTCGATGTGACGCAGGAAATCATGGCCCAACCCGTGCCCCAGGTGCGAGCCCTCGATCAACCCCGGAATATCCGCGACCACAAACCGCCGATAGCCGCTCAGCTCAATAATCCCCAGGTTTGGCTGCAATGTTGTAAACGGATAGGCGGCCACCTTGGGCCTCGCTGCCGATATTCGCGAAAGCAGCGTGCTCTTGCCCGCGTTGGGCAGGCCCACCAGCCCCACGTCCGCAATGAGTTTCAACTCCAGACGCAGGTTGCGTTCCTGGCCCGGCTTGCCCGGCTCGGCAAAGCGCGGTGTCTGCTGGGTGGCGCTGGCAAACCGGGCGTTGCCATACCCCCCGCGCCCGGGCCTCGCTACGCACACCCGCTGGCCCGGCTCGCTCAGGTCCTTCAAGAGCAAATCGTCGTCGACGTCGTAGACCAGCGTTCCGACGGGCACGACGATGTTGAGATCCTGCCCGTTCTTACCGGTGCAGTCCTTGCCGGTTCCGTTGCCGCCACGCTCGGCGTGCCAGTGGTGCTTGCCGGAAAAATCCAACAGCGTATCCACCTGCTCGCTTGCCTGCAGGTACACGCCGCCGCCACGGCCCCCGTCGCCCCCGTCCGGGCCGCCCTTGGGTATGAACCGCTCGCGGCGAAAGCTCACGCAACCGTGGCCCCCGTCGCCCGCCTTTACATGAATCTCAGCTTCGTCGACAAACATTGCTCAAGATCACCCACGCAGCCCCTAGCACTACATTCGATGCCAAAAAAAAGAGAGCAGCGTCCATCGCGCCGCTCTCACAACTTCCATGCATCAGACCTTTGGCTCGTCCCGAGCCGCCCGCGCGTTAGACACCCGTTACCAAGTGTTCGCCGGGGGCGACGTGACAATTCAGGTTACGCTGACGCGTCGACCTTCAAATATCACCTGGCCTGCCGTCAAGGCAAACAGGGTATTGTCGCGACCGAGTCCGACATTCTTGCCCGGCTTGTAGGGCGTGCCGCACTGACGCACAATGATCGTTCCGGCCTTGATCTGCTGTCCGCCCGAGACCTTGAGTCCTCGATGTTGAGGATTGCTGTCCCGACCGTTCCGCGATGAACCTTGTCCCTTCTTATGTGCCACAATCGTTCTCCTGCTCGTACGCCCCCGCTCACCTTACCACTATCATTATATACTCAACGCATGACCCAGTCACGGTTCTGATACAGCATGGCCCGGTTGCCCGGATCTCGCGGATCACCCGCCACTCGGTATTCCAGTGCCAATGTCTTTCGCAACAACACCTCGACCGGTTCGGCCGTTTCCTTATCCACCCGCACCGGCGAGGGTACGGTGACCGTCTCGTTGCTCAGGCCCATTACGAAGACCTTGACCCGTGTTGCCTTCGGATCGAAATCCTCAAACACCGCCACCGAATCCCGGGCGTTGTCCTCGCCCACCAGGATTCGACCGGCCACCATCGCCGAGGGCTCCATTAATGGAATGGTCCCGGCGTATCGCTTGCGAATCGCTTCATACACGTACCGACGTTCGGCCACGCCACCGCGTGAGAGATGCAACGTGTCCGTGAACATCTCGAACCGCGGATAAAAGTTTATCGCCTTGTCCGTCGGATTCGTCACCTTGTACAACAGGTACCAATAGGTCTTTACTTCGTTAGTGCCGGGCACCTGCAACGTAATCGGTGCGGGCCGGTCGTTGTACAACTGAAACTCCAGTTGCCACGTGCCCGGGCCTTGGACCAAGGCCGGCTCCGGGGCGGCCTTGACGCTACTGACGCCCCACACGGCCAGCAACGCGCTTGCCAGCAAGCCCGCTGATGCCAACCAGAACCATCCTCGTGTTTTAT
>Ga0180430_10003720_pt1 | contig 13085 bp, 16 predicted proteins | sample SS_ome_9_FD_132999 | JGI IMG/M metagenome (GOLD analysis project Ga0180430, IMG submission 132999) | Hypersaline lake sediment archaeal communities from the Salton Sea, California, USA - SS_1_S_2 metaG | ecosystem: Environmental > Aquatic > Non-marine Saline and Alkaline > Hypersaline >... | reverse complement strand
CTTGCGAGTGGAAACAGTTACGGACCTTTGCGGTTTCTCTTCCTACTGCAGATTTCTCTTATGCTGCCGATGATGTCGAGATGAGAAGACTGGCTGCGGGCATTCTGGGATTTGGCGCTGTGCTGCTGGCCGTGTCCCTGTTGAGCGCCGGCAAAGTGACCGCCGACACTCCGGTGACCGTGTTGGCGGCCGACGAGGTGGTCCTCCATCTTCCGGTTTCGCCATCGACTGAGCGCATCATCGCCGATCTTCACCTGGAGCTGCAGTCGGTGGCCGCTTCGACTACCGATTCCCGGGTCTCCGACGCACTGGAGCGGGTGGAAGAGGACGATGACCTACTTCGCCAGGTCGCAGCCACCCCGGCTGAGATGTTTGACAACGGGGAGGCCGCCGCCACGGCCACCGCCGTATATGACATACAGATCTACAACGATGAGGTGGTGGTCACCGTGGTCACGGTCGAGTTGGTTCCCGCCTACGGGAGCACGGCACGGAGCAGGGAGCACGAAGATGGGCATGCCCTCATCAACGAGGCCATCGCCCGCCGCTGCGCCGACGATGCCCTGCGTGCCGGCGTCGAGTCCGGCCTGCAAGGCCAAGCACTCATCAACCGGATGGTCGCGGAGATCTCAGCCTCTGGAGATCCGGTACACGAGGCGTATCACAGCTACGTACGCTATGCCCGCTACGGACAGCACATCGGGTACGCGGAGCAAGCTCTCGACGACGTCCCGGACTGCTAGCCCTAGTCCAGCGAGTCCGCCACTGCCAACACCCGACCAACGTCATTGACATCGACGTTGTGATGCGTACAGAAGCGAATCGACCCTGGGGTGATGAACATCGTCAGTACACCGGCGTCTTCAAGGGCGGCTATGAACCGTTCGGCCGGCCATGGCAATCCCGCCTCTTGGACGATGACCATGTTGGTCTCCACGGAATCGGCGTCGACCGCTTCGGGATAGCGAGCAGCGAATCCCTCAGCGAGCAGCTTGGCGCTCTTGTGGTCTTCCCAAAGACGATCCCGCCTATCGAAGGCAACCTTGGCTGCGGCGGCAAGAACCCCGGCCTGACGCATGGCACCACCGAGCCGAGCCCGGATCCAGCGTGCTTCGGCGATGAAGTCCTCCGCTCCGACCAGGATCGAGCCAATGGGCGCTCCAAGTGCTTTCGAGAAGCAGAACATGACGCTGTCGACGGGAGCGACGATCTCCTCGCCGGATAATCCCGATGCAGCAACCGCGTTCCATAGCCGGGCTCCGTCGAGATGGACCCCGAGACCGATGGAGCGGGCGTAGTCGGAACCCTTACGCAACACCTCTTGCGGGATGACCGTACCTCCGGACACATTGTGGGTGTTCTCCCACGACAGCAGACCGACTCGCGGCAGGTGATAGTCCGTGCCCCTGGCCGCAAGCTTGATCGCGTCCAGCGACATCTGACCGTTGGGGCTGGCCACGGTGCGGAACGAGACGCCAAAGTTCGCAGACGCTCCCCCGTGCTCGTGCTGGCGGATATGAGCGGTTTCGACGCAGACGACCTCGTCCCCTGCATTCATGTGCGTCCCGATGGCTATCTGGTTGGCCATGACTCCGGAGGCGGTGAATAGCGCCGCTTCTTTGCCGAGCGCCTCGGCGACTTCTTCTTCGAGAGCATTGACCGTTGGATCTTCGCCGAACACATCGTCGCCGACGGCCGCCGTGCTCATAGCGGACCGCATCGCGTCGATCGGGTGCGTCACCGTGTCGGAGCGGAAGTCCGCGATACCGTTCGAGAAAGCCATTATGCGAGCGGGGTGAGTCGATCGAGGGCTTTACGGATTCCCCGCACCGCCTGGCCCGTACGATGCTCGTTCTCTACCAGGGCGAACCTGACGAATCCTTCTCCGCTCGGTCCGAACCCATTGCCGGGACTAACCGCAACCTTCGCCTCCCTCATGAGGTGAAAGGTGAACTCCATCGAGCTCATCTCGCTGTACTCCTCGGGGATCGGAGCCCAGACGAACATCGTCCCTTCGGGCTTCTCTATGGGCCAACCTGCACGGTTGAGGCCGTCGACGAGGATGTCGCGGCGTTTCTTATAGACGGCGCAGACCTCGCCGACGTGATCGTCGCCTTCGTTGAGCGCCACGATCGACGCAATCTGGATCGGTTGGAACGTCCCGTAGTCGAGGTATGACTTGAGCTTCGCCAGGGCTCCCACCATCTCCGGGTTGCCGACGACGAAACCCACACGCCATCCGGCCATCGAGTGTCCCTTGGTGAGCGTGTACAGCTCGACGCCGACTTCCTTGGCGCCGGGGACCTGAAGCATGCTCGGCGCCTTGTAGCCGTCGAATGTGATGTCGGCATAGGCAAAGTCGTGGACGAGCATCACATCGTGCTCGCGGGCGAATGCCACGAGCTTTTCCCAGAATTCCAGACCAACTGTCTTGGTAGTGGGATTGTGCGGGAACGAAGTGATGATGACACGAGGACGCGGCCACGAATCGAGGAATGCTTCGTGGAGGTGATCGAAATAGTCGGCGCGGTGTACAACCGGCACTCGCCGTGCCTCCGCCCCGGCGAGAGCAGCGGCGTAGATGTGGATCGGATACGAAGGCTCCGGGACGAGCGCTACGTCACCCGGCTGCACCAGCGTCCACATGAGGTGGGATAGACCTTCCTTGGCGCCGATCGTGTTGATCGCCTCAGTCTCCGGGTCGAGTTCGACACCGAATCGGCGGGCATACCGGTCCACAATTGCCTTGCGCAGATTGGGGATGCCCCGCGATGCGGAGTAGCGATGGTTCCGCTCGTTGTGGGCGGCTTCCGAGAGCTTGTCGACGACAAAGTCGGGCGATGGGATGTCCGGGTTGCCGAAGCCCAGGTCCACGATGTCTTCACCTGCTCGCCTGGCCTCAAGTTTCAGCTGGTTGACCTCGGCGAACACGTACGGAGGGAGATTGTTGATCCTGCGAAAGTCCATAATCACGGTGAGGGTAGCCGGGTTGCGACGGAGTCAGGGTTATGCGCTGTCCGAATCGGTACGCAACTCACCAAGAGCGTCGATGCCTCCCTGCAGATAAGCCTCCCAATCGGGCGACGAAGCAGCAAGGCGCTCGTGGCGCTGCCAGCGATCTCCGATCTCGCGAATCCGCTCATCGTCGATGCCACCCGATTCCAATGCTCTCCTGACCTCGCCCAGCATCGCGACCCTCCCCTCGTGATACTTGAGCGCCGGCATCGGGCGACCCGACCGGGCGATGGCACACATGGACACGTCACCGGCGGCCTCTGCCATAGCCCGCTCAGCGGCGCTGCGGAGCCGTTCCACTTCGGTGCCAGGTGGGAGTGGGCTCAATTGCGGCCGATTAGGTTGCGGAGGCGATCGGGAAGCATCTCGACACCCCAGGCGGCCACTCCGCGCACCAACTCGAGCCCGTCTTCCGTGCCGTCCCAGTGCGCGGCGATCACTTCATCGGGACTGGCCTGAAGCAGGTAGTCGACGGCGAAAGCGACGACCAGTAGGTCGTCGATACCACCAACGACCGGCACAAAATCCGGTATGAGATCGATCGGAGAAACGACATAGGCGGCGACTCCGCCCATCGCCAATCGCCTCCCCAGGGGCACCCTTCGGTCGCGCAGCAGGCGATAGAGCAGCTTGATCAGGTTGGGTAGCAGCAGTGCCGCTTCCCTCAGAATCTCCTGGCGCGTTCGCACCGGCACGGCATCGGCGGTGTCCAATGGGTGGTGCACCATCGCCAGCGTCGCCACCACCGGCTCATCGTTGCTGGAATCATTTGTCTCGACGGCTTCGCCATCCATGGGGATCAGCCTCCTACGGACTGCTCGGCAAGTAGAGCGGCACCGATGGCGTTCGCCTCGGGCCCCAATTCGGCAACCACGATCGGAGGAAGCGGGCGGTGGCTGCCACCATGCAAAGCATCTGCGGCAACCCGGCGCGCCGGGCCGAGCAGTGACTCCCCGACCGAACCGAGCCCGCCACCGACGACGATCAACTCCGGATCGAAGACGGCGATGAGACTGCACAGTCCCTGGCCCAAAGCTGCGCCGACCTGGGCGACCAGACCTCGAGCGGTTTCGTCGCCTGCGTCGGCAGCCGACGTCAATGTCTCTGCGGTGAACTCACCCTCAGCCAGGACTTTGGCAAGAGGGCCGCCGGGATTGAGTGAATGGAACTGGCGTCCCAACCTGGCGAGGGCAGGCCCGGAAGCGACGGTCTCCCAGCAACCGCGCTTGCCGCAGTCGCATTGCAGCCCGTTGGCTTGGTACAACATGTGGCCCCACTCTCCTGCGAAGGATGACCCGCGGTACACATCACCGTCGGCGATGACCGCGCCTCCGATGCCGGTGCCCAGCGTCACCAGCAGGGCATGTTCACGACCCATCGCGGCGCCCATGTGCAATTCGGCAAGCGCGGCGGTGTTGGCATCGTTGTCTACGGCCGCAGGCACCCCAAACTCCTGTTCCAGCGCGGCCCGAACCGGGATGTTGGACCCGGCCACATGGGGTCCCCACACGAACACGCCGTCGGGATACCTGACCAATCCGGCCACACCGGCCCCAACGGCCACCACGTCGTCGGTCCACAGTTCCTTGACAGCGGCAACGGCCGAATCCATAAAATCGCCTCCGGGGGTCGCGAAGAGGTCGCGTGCGACCACCTCGCCGTCCTCAACGCGAACAGCCAGCAGCTTCGTTCCACCCAGGTCAATTCCGATCGTTGCGGTCACTTCGTTCCTCTCAGTCGAGTTCGATGCGAATCGGGCCTTCGTCCGCCGGCTCGTCATCACTCGCTTTGCTGTCTTCCTTGCGTGCTGCTGCGATTTCGTTGAGGAGCGCCCCGACACCGGCGACGACCTCGTAACTCGCCCGCAACCAGTGCAGCCCGGCGCGGCGCAACCCCAGGACGAGAGCGTCTTTGTAGTCGTTGTTCTCAGCCATGACAGGAATCCACGGTATCAGCCCTCTAGGGAGAAGGTAACTCGCAGCTCGCCCTCCAGGAGCTGCGCGCGGCGCACATGCCGGCGCGCCAGCGAGTCGGGCAGGATGATGGAGCGGCGATAAGGCCCCACCGTCAACACGAGTTCGCTGCCGTGACGAACAACATCGACGTCTCCCTTCTCGGCATGCGGGATCGAAACCACCAGGACGGCATCGTCATCGACGTCCTCGACGTGGAACGGGCGCCCGGTGGACAGATGGCTTGTGGGGTCGTCATCGCCAAACAGCTCTTCGCCAAGTACCCGCAGCCGATCGATACCGACCATTTCCTCGCCGAAGAGAGGGACATAGCGGATGTCAACGTCGCTGAAAGCCTCCTCCACCTCCGCCATGTGCCCCTTCTGGATCTCTCTCCACCTCGCGAAGTAGTCGTCGGTGACTGATTCCGGCAGCACCCGGTTGACTATGGCCGCATCCACGGCGTAGCCGAACAGCCCGAGGTATGTATAGGTCCTGCGCGCTTCGGCTATAACCATCTTCTCCGGGTTCATCACGAGCCGTGCGCTGGTGGTCTGAGGATCGGCGAGGATCTCTCGAATCCCGTCAAGACGCTCGTAAAACCGGGCGACGGCAGCGAATACTTCGTCATCCGCAACCGGCATCGAGGTGACCTTGGAAAGAACCGGCCGCACGACCTTGGCGACCCTCCTGCCGATGGGAAACATCTTCTCCATGTACCAGGCGAGCACCTCGGGCAGACTGAGCAGCCGCAGCGTCTCAGCGGTTGGTGCGCAATCGACAACGATCAGGTCGTAGTCGCCGGAACGGACGTGATCGCGGACTGTGACAAGCGAAAAGATCTCGTCCATGCCCGGGAAAACGGTGAGTTCCTCCGCCTCGATTCCCTTGAGGCCCGACCAGTCGAAGATGTCGGTGAGAGCATCTCGTACCTCGCCCCAGGATTCCTCCAGCCGCTGCTGGGCGTTGATCTGCTGTGCAGCCAACATCGGTGTGATGGGCGTGGGATGGTCACCGAATTCGAGCTGGAAGGCGTCCGCAAGTGAGTGCGCCGGATCGGTGGACATCACCAGCGTGCGATAACCGCGCTCGGCTGCGACGACGGCAGTCGCCGCAGAGACGGTTGTCTTGCCGACACCGCCTTTCCCGGTGACCAGCAGGACGCGCATCGGGCTTACAGCGCCTCAGCGCGCTTTTTCAGGCCGCGTAGTGCGTTGCTGACGATCTGCTTCTCCGCCTGACGGCGCAAAAAGCCGGGCACTGTGAAGGCCGGGTCGACCTTGAGGGCATATAGAACCTCGGTGCCGCCCTCCTCGAGGGCGGTGAACCTGTAGCTGCCTTCCATCGCCTTGATGTCCCGGCCCGGCTCAGCAGACCAGGAGAATCCATCTTCGAGGTCGAATCGGTAAAGCAACGTGTACGAAATCTCTTTGATCATTGCATCGGCGACGAATGAAACCCGGACGGGGCGCCCTTCATCATCTTCCGCCTCGATCTCGACTTCTTTGACCCCCGTTGCCCACTCAGGATACGCATCCAGATCGAGGGCGACCTCATAAATCGTCTGGACGTCGGCAGACACTTCGATGCTCTGCACCGTGCCTTCCATTGTCATTGGTCAATCCTCTCCACTGCTCACAATTGCAAGCGTACCAGCAGAGTCCGCTTACATTTGCAAGCATAGATTAGCTACTTCCGTGCCCGAACCCAGTCAAACGTCAGCCGGTACGCAACCAGTTCCTCCGGGTCGGGGTGAGCCTCATCGTATGCGGCAAGTCCCCGCCGAAATTCGTCTTCAGGCACAAGTTGTAGCGTACTTACAAATCGCGCCTCCACGGCAGACCGCCATGTTCCGGAGCGAGTCACCCTTGGTTCGACCTCTTGACCGGTTTCGACCCGCGTCCACCGTTCCTTCATGAAATGAACTATGCGTTTCGGGTCGGGAAACCGGGCGGCGTCGATGTCCCCGACCGAGGGGAACCAGCGAGCCAGGAAAGACTGGCGGTGGTGCGTCTCTCCCATTGTCCAGATCCAACACTCTCCATTCGGGCCGAGCACACGGCGGGCTTCTTCGACCGCCCTCCGCCAGTCGCCGTAGTGGATCGAGAGATGGAAGTAGACCAATCGAGCCACCCCGTTCGCGATGGGCAAGTGTTGAGATTGAGCACGGATGGCGCTTACGCCAGGCCGTCTCATCCCCATCTGAGTCATGCCATGCGAAGGATCTACGAGTATCCCAAACGCACGTGCGCGACCCCATACGGCGCAATGCTCCCCCGGTCCACCGCCGACGTCGATGGCAACGTCGCCGAGACCGACCCCCGCTGCCTCGGCCGCCCTCTTTGCCCTAGCCAATCCGGCGGATGAGGCCGGACGATGCCGGTAGCCGGCTGCGAGTCTCTCCAGATCAACCTGCATCGTGAACAAATACCCGACCTGTTGCCCGGAAATATCCCACATTGCGGCACCGGGTCGCCCCGATGGTCCATGAGACCGCCTGCGGTTGGTGAATGTCCCCGAAGAAATGGTGGGCGGGCTGATTCTTCTTGATGTAGTCGAGGACGGCAGGAGAGCCCTTGGCGCGACCCCCGACCACGTCACCGGAGAGCGGGGATATGGCGGGTGCCACGTGGGTGCAGAGCACGTCTACCGGGCCGATCGAATCGAGGCGCTCCGCCATCGTGTCGTCGGGTATCTCGCCTGGAGAGTTGATTGTCGGGACGCCGCCACCGATGATGCCGAAGCTCTGCCCGTCCAGCTCGATGACACCCGCCTCGATGAAGGTGGTCGAGTTGGGGAGAAATCTCCGCATCACCGGCGGGTCGTCGACATTGCCGTACGTGACATAGGCCTCGACGCCGTCGAGCGGGGCGCAGATGGCTTCGTAGGCTGCGGAGATTGCCTCGGCGTACCGCGCCCGGTACTCCTCCTCGCGACCCTTTGTGTGCTGGCGCCACAACTCACCGGCCGAGCTGTAATCCCCAATGCTGCGTAGCTGAACCACCCTGTCGACGAAATCCTTGCCGGCAACATCACTGACGATCCCCTCGTTGTTGCGGTAGTCGATGAAATTGAGCAAATCGCCGAGGATCAGCAGCGGGCTGTCCCCGGGGGCGGCCCGGCGAAGTGCTTCTACAGCACCATGAACGTCGGAGATGATCCTGATCAAGCCGAGTCACCGTCCGGGTCTTGTTCGACTCCGAGATAGCGCGCCGATGCAATCCCCAGCAGAGCCCCGGCGACCGCTGCCAAGAACGCCGGGACACTGCTCCACCCCCCGAATGATGCCGACATCCCGGCCAAACCAAAACCGGCGACCGCGGCCACAACCGCTCTCCCGGCAAACCCGAACCTCACCTCGGGATCCCAATGATCCTTGTCCGCAACGGCAGTGGCGGCCATCCCGGCGGTGATCCAGCTGACAATGCCGAGCACACCCAGCACTGTGCAGATCGCGTATACCGGTACCAAGACTCGTCCTTCCTTTTGCCGTCAGCGTAGACCGGACAGCGCTTGTTTGATCTCCTCCCGTACCTCGAGCACCCATTCGATTCCGAACTGTGCCTCGAGCAGAGCCTTTGCGGTGTCTCCACCAACACGCCCGATGGCCCAAGCGACATGCGCTCTCAGCTGAGGATCGTCATCGTTGAGATACGAGCCGAGAACATCGAGTGTTCCGCGGTTCCCCGTGCCGGTGTACACGTTGCCGAGCGCGATGATCGCGTTTCTCCTCAGGATGCGAGGTCGCCGCCGCGGTATGTAGAAGTGGGCGTACCGGTCGAGCAAATCGGCGTCGTCCGATGCGAGCAGCTCGATCAGATCAACGCGCCCCGGTCCCGTCTGCGCTCCTGACAGCAGCTTTCGCCCGGGCGGACAGGCTTCGAGGCAGTCGTCGCACCCGTAGATACGATCACCCATGACCTCCCGCAAATCGAGGGGAAAAGATCCTGCCGTCTGCGCCCAGTGGGCGAGGCACCGCGACGCGTCCAACACACCGGGAGCGATGATGGCGCCGGTGGGACATGCCGGAATGCAAGCGTCGCAGGTGCCGCAGTCACGCCGCATCGGTGCGTTGGGCCCAATCTTGGCGTCGGTGACTACAGACCCGAGTAGCAGCCAGGGCCCGTGACGAGGGTCGAGGGCCATCGTGTTTTTGCCCCACCAGGCGACGCCGGCCCGGACTGCGGCGGCTCTGTCCACCAGCCTGTCGTCGTCCACAAGCACTTCGGCCCGGTGGCCGCGTTCCAGGAGTTCTGTCCTCATCGCCGCGGTGGCAGCGCGCAAGCCCGCGTAGTGGTCCTCGGTGGCGAAACGGGCGATCCGGCCCGTTCCCGGAGCTGCTTCCCGCGGCGAGCCCGCCCGCTGGAGGTACGACCACGAGACAACGATGATCGATGCGGCCCAGGGGAAGGAGACTCGTACATCGGCCGCCATCTCCGGGTTCTTATAGGTAAAGCGTTTCCGTCCGGCCAGACCAGCCTCTACTCGCGAGCGCAGGGTCGCCGCGACGCCGGAGAACTCGTCCGCGTCGGTGACGCCGAACCCGGCACAGCCGTGTGCCGTAGCAATGTCTCTCAACCGGTTCTTCACCATCGGAAGGATATCGGGCGCCCGGGCCACCCGATACACTCCCGATCCCCACCGACCGGACACAATGCTGCCTCTGCCCCGAACTCACATCCCGCGCAGGTTTGCGCAACTACTGCCCGGGCTGGCGCTGTTCGGCGTCGGGATCGCTCTCATGGTGCGCGCCCAACTGGGCCTCTCTCCGTGGCAAGTGTTCCACCAGGGATTGTCCCAACTGACCAACCTTGCCATCGGCACGATCGTGATCATCACCGGAGGAGTCGTACTCCTGGCTTGGTTCCCGCTTCGCGAGAGGTTCGGGCTGGGAACCATCCTCAACGTGGCGATCATCGGGAACGTGCTCAACGTCACGCTGCGGATTCTCCCCGAGCCGCTCGGGTCCGTCCCGGTTCGCTGGACTGCAATGCTCGGAGGAATCGTGCTGATCGGCATCGGATCCGGCCTATACATCGGAGCGGGCATGGGGCCGGGGCCGCAGGACGGCCTCATGACCGGCATCGCCCGGCGCGGCTTGCACATTGGAGCGGTTCGTGCCGGTCTCGAAATCTCGGTTCTCGTTGCCGGCTGGTTCCTGGGGGGAACGGTGGGCATCGGTACGGTTGCGTTCGCGGTGCTCATCGGCCCGCTGGTTGCGCTCTTTCTCCCCAAATTCACCGTCTCCACGGCAGACCCGACCACAATTCCCGCCGCTGTCACCCGGTAGCAGATGACTCGGGTACCGGGACCAGCCGCAGCGGCGTAACCAGGCCGGCATCGGCGAGGTTGTCTAGCGCGGTCGCCTCTTCGTCGCTCAGATCGAATGGGCCCACCATCTGATTGAGCAGCACGGGCACGATGCATTGGTCGCAGGCAGTTGTCGCCTGGAGCTCGCATGCGTTGCAGTCGATGATCATCTCGTCTCTCCTATCAGCATGCCGTCAACTTATCCACAAGGTGTGACAAGAAATCGGACCCGCCTTCGTGGTAGCTTCGCCGGGGCAAGGGAGAGGGATTTGTGCAGCTAGCCGTCAACATCGGGTATTGGGCCGGGGGCGCAGGAACCGATCTCACCTTCATCGAAGAGGCAGAGAAGCTCGGCTATGAATCTGTGTGGGTCGCCGAATCGTGGGGTTCTGATGCGGTGACCGTACTGTCGTGGATTGCGGCCCGTACCGAGACCATCAACGTCGGAGCGGGAATCCTCCAGATGCCCGCCCGCACCCCTGCCATGACGGCGATGACGGCAGTCACCCTCAACGAGTTGAGCGGTGGGCGCTTCAAGCTCGGCCTCGGCCTGTCCGGGCCTCAGGTTGCTGAGGGATGGCACGGCGTGCCGTATGGCAAGCCGCTAAGCAAGACCCGCGAATACGTGTCGATTGTGCGCAAAGCCGTCGCTCGCGAGGAGAAGCTGGTCTTCTCAGGCGATCACTATCAGATCCCCTATCTGGGCGATGACGCGACCGGGCTCGGCAAGCCGCTGAAGCTAATGACCCGCCCCCGCTATCCGGTGCCGATCTACCTGGCAGCCATCGGACCCAGGAACGTCGCCCTCACCGCCGAGATCGCCGATGGCTGGCTGCCGATCTTCTACTCACCGCAGCGGGCCGGCGAGGTGTACGAGCCGCTACTGACCGAGGGTTTCGCCCGATCTGGAGAAGAGAACAAGGCAGAGCGCTTCGACACGGTGGCTACCCTCCACGCCTCCGTTACCGACAACAGCGAGTCGGCCCGCCTCCAGGTGAAACCGATGCTTGCCCTGTACATCGGCGGGATGGGAGCGAAGGGCCGCAATTTCTACAACGACCTCGCCTGCCGCTACGGCTACGAGAAGGAAGCGACGCTCATCCAGGATCTTTACCTCTCCGGTAAGAAGATCGAGGCGATCCACTCGGTCCCGGACGCGCTAGTCGACGAGCTCCGCCTCATCGGCACTCGGGAGATGATCCGCGATCGGCTGGAGGTGTGGCGAGAGTCTTCGGTGACGACACTCGCCTTGGGCCCGACCGATCTCGTGACACTGCGGACACTGGCGGAATTGGTATAGGCCCGACTGCCAATGTGAGAACATGGCCGGGCGGCCGGGATTCCGGCGCTACTCAGTTCGGTAGCTCGAGTTCAGCGGCGCAAGAACCAGGGGCTACTCCCGCGCCAGCCAAGCCTCGAGCGCCTCAGACCACAGCACGACGGCACCGCCGTCTTCGGAGCCCTCGCGAACCTCTCGGTCGCTGGAGATGACAACGGCACGGTCGAGAGACTCGACCATGCCCACGATTTCCTCATCGGCGATGAGGTCCTTTTCGGCGAAGCGCACCTCGACCCCGGCAAGCGATGACCGAGCGACGCGCTCCCCCGGCAACGTCGAGTCGTACACAACCACGATCCTGTGCTTGATGTTCGATGCAGTCCGCAGTCGCTTCAGAGCGTCAATCAGATGGCGCCGAGCCGCACCGGAGGTGAAATCGGAGCGGTCGATGTGGAACTGGGCGTTGTAGCCGTCCACCAACACCACAGCCGCCTCGTCGAGTCCGAGCAGCCATCGGATGGCATCCGAGGAATCCGGGCGGACTCCTGGATCGATGATCAACGGGGGTACCTTCGGCTTCTCGGGTGGAGCCTCCTTGCCCGGGCTGCGGCCGAACGATGCAGCCAGGAGATCTAGCTCCCGCGCCAGCTTGATCGGGTCGGTCGGAGCAAACCATGACGTTCCCCCGGAAGGCCGATCGCCCCCCCGAGACCGGCGGGCCTTCGCCAGACGCGAGCGCACCGTATCGAACGCATCTTGCAGATCACTACGGTCGGCTGCAATCTCCTTCATACGATCGGTCATTTCGGCGACACGGGCCTTGGCGTCTTCGAGTTCAGCCGCCTCCGCCGAGAACTTGGCCTCCACCGAACGTCGCACCGACTCGACTTCCTGCTTGCCGACTTGCTTCGACTTCTCCAATGCCTTCTTGTATTCGGCTGCCTTCTTTGCCGCAGCTTTGCGCCTCTCGTCGAGCATGCCCACCTTGCGGCGCAGCTCCGACAGCTTCTCTTCGTCCTGGTCACCGGTGGCAGCCCCGGCGGCTTCGGCCAAATCCACCCACCACCCGTCGGGACGGTTGAGGAAGAGGCCGGTGACGTCACATTCGTCCCCTTCCCATTTCTCCAGGACCTTCTCCCGCATCCACTCGCTCTTGTCGATCTCGACGAGGAGCTTGGATGCCAATGGCGGGGGCAGCTTGCCTCCGGAGTAGGCGGCCACTCGCTGCAGGGAAGGCGGCATGTCACGACCGTTCATTTCCCGCAGCGCGGCTCGTCCGGCAACGACAACGTCACCGAGAAGCCTCAACCAAACGCCTCGAAAACCGCTCATGGCACCATCTTGGCGCGTCGACACTGAGGAACAGGTATTTGCCGCCGATGGCACAGATGGACTTGACACGAGATTCACGACTGGCATACTCGCCCCTTCAACTGATGAATAGAACCCGCAACACCCTCGTACTTATTTACTAGGCGCAGACGTCGCCAGACGTCGACATGCGCCGAAACCCTCCGACCGGAGGGTTT
>Ga0180430_10003718_pt1 | contig 13087 bp, 12 predicted proteins | sample SS_ome_9_FD_132999 | JGI IMG/M metagenome (GOLD analysis project Ga0180430, IMG submission 132999) | Hypersaline lake sediment archaeal communities from the Salton Sea, California, USA - SS_1_S_2 metaG | ecosystem: Environmental > Aquatic > Non-marine Saline and Alkaline > Hypersaline >... | reverse complement strand
TCCATGCGTTTTCATCCCAAGCGCGGAAGGGACGCATGAAGGATGAGATTGGAAGGTAAATGGTCTTGCCGTGGAGCATGGACCAGGCGCGCGGGACAGAGCACTTAGATCTGGATGAGCTTTTGCGGCGGCCGGTCATCGATGTTGAGGGCTTTGAGAAACTTGCTGCGCAGTTGTTTTTCGAGTTTGGCGAGGGCGGATTTCGAGGGGTCGGGTAGCGGAATCTGCCCTCCGGCGCGGGAGGCATGGCCACCGCCGGTGCCTCGACGGGCAACCATGCGGCGTATGACCTGTTCGGCGTGGGCATCGGCTTGGGAGGTACGAATGGAGAGGAGAAGTCTGCCCTCGTAGAGGCCGTAGGCCAGTGCCCAGTCGATTTCGTCGTCGCGCAGCAAGAGGTCGGCCACTTCGGCGATCATATCAGGGTTGGGGATCGGGCCCAGGTTGGTGATGACGGCGTGGGTGTACACACGGGCGTTCTTGAGGGCGTTGGCGAGCATCTGGTAGTATTCGCGTGAAACACGGCCACGTTGAATTTCCGAGAGCATGCGCTTGTTGGCGAGTGGAAAGAGCACGTGAATGGCATCCATGTCCGGCTTGGCGGCCTCCATGCCGAGGTCCTGCGTGTCCGAGCGAATGCCGTAGAGCAGAGCGGTGGCGAGTGGGGGCTCGGGGTGCAGATCGGCCTCGATGAGATATTCAAGGAGTATGGTGGAAACGGCACCGTAGCGGTTACGGACGTCACTGAGAGGGGTTTTTCGTGTGAGGTTTCGGCAGGGATGGTGGTCGATGACGATGTCGGGCAGAATCTCCGGGGGCAGAGAGTTGTTGCCGGTGCCGGGCTGGGTATCGACCAGGGCGATGCGGTCGAACTTGGCAAGATCAATCTGGGAGAACAGACGCAGATTGAGACCAAGGTAGCGGACCAGGGCACGGTTTTCTCCCCGACCTACAGTGCCACCGTGCGCGATGGAGCAGGCGACTTTTGCACGAGCGTTGGCAAGAAAACGCAAGGCCACCGCCGCGGCAATGGAATCGGGATCGGGGTTGTCCTGCATGACAATAAGGAGTGATTTCTTCTTTTCGAGCAGTTCAAAGAGACGCCCCAGACGCTGTCGGGTCTGAGGGGCAGGCTTCATGGGAACCGCTGTTGGTGTCTCGGGCATGGGAGTCCCTTCTTTCAGCTCCAATCGGTCTATCAGACGAGTATCATACGCCTTGCCCTGCAATGAGGCAAAACGAAGCATCCACGTCTCTGGAGGTTATGGTCGTCGCAATAGCCTGTCAAGGGGTATATAGCAGCCAGCAAGCACCAGGCGACGCCTTGGTCCCGCATGTAGCCTTAGTTGATGGGAAGGGTATAGTTGACACGCTTGGCCTTTTGGGGATCGTAGAGACCCACACGCAAAGCCTGGCCCAGCCAACGGACGGCATTGGGGACGCGGAAGGTTTTGTAGACAGTCGAGCCGGGCTGAAGGTTGGGGATAGCCCGTTCGAGCCGGTCGTTGTCCGGTAGATCGATGAAGCACTGCAGGGCCATTTGTTGGTCGGAAAGGTTGGTCACCACCTGCTGAACCAGAAGGTCTTGCGGGCCCAGACGTCGGGCGAAAATGCTCATTTCGACCCCGCTGAGCTGAATCTCGAAGGGAACCTGGTGAGTGAGCCGATAGCTGCGGTCCGCATCGAGGGAAATAAGCAGCGGGAGTTTCTTTGGCCCAGCCACTTCGTTGCGAGGAAAGCGAAAGACCAGCGGCTGGCGGAAGCGCTGGCCCGGCTGAAGGGTAAAATCGACCACAGACGGATCAATCGCCCATTGGGCATGCCGTTGTTGGCTGGGCAGAAACCGCAGTCGGCCGGAAACGGCCATCGCGTAAGGGTTGACGAATTCGATTTGGGCGTTCTGAGCCAGGAAAGAGGCGTCGAGGGTCTGGGGGTTGAGTTGGATGGAAGCACGCAGAGCGGCAAGGCGGGTATCGATACCAGTGATGAGCACGGGCCAATCGGTAAGGGCAACAGTGGTAAGGCCGTTTTCTGTGGGCAGGGCGGTCTTGTTGCCCCAGAGGTCGACCATTTGGGGAGTGCGCCCCAGGTACAGCCTCAGGGGCTGGGAGGCGACGCTGTCGTTGGGCCCGTGTTTTTCGTTCCACGCGCAGAGGCAGCCGACACCATCGCGATCGAAAATCAGTGCAGGCACATCGGGAGCCAGTTGCAGTTGGCCGAGATATTGGGTAGCGCCAAGATGGTCGGCAAGGGTGCGGAACACAAGCAGTTGTTCGGTAGGTTCGGTAACTTGGCGGGCGTTGTTTTGTCGTTGTCGCCAGGGACGGTCAATGAAAATGGCGCGAGGCTCTTGTCGGTGGGCGTAGATAATCCGTTTCGCAAAGTCGACAAGGCGGTGTTGCCGTAGGTACTGGTCTTCCGGTAAGGATTCGAGACTGACGTAGACGTTTTGCAGGCCGCGTTGGCGGGCGTCGGCGATGTATTCGGGAATCTGGTGGGCAGCGATGGCCGAGGAGATGGTAAGGGCCGTATGGTCCGTGGCAACCTGATCGGCGGCAACCTGAAACATGGCGCTGAGGGGAACGGCCAATACAGGATCGCTGATGAGCGATTGGAATTCCTTTCGCATGGCCACCACCACGTTCTGGATGCGGGGGTCCCAGAGTTGGTTCTGGCTGCCGATGTCTGCGCCGATCTGCCAGAACGGAACCTGGCGGGCATAGCGGGCGAGCACCGCGACAACCTGTCCACGCCAGAGCTGGGGGTCCTGGCTGAGACCGTCAAGAACGGACCGTCCTGAACCGGCAACGCGAGCGGCCAGAGCGTCAGGAAACTCGGAAAAGGTAGCCATCACCTGAATGTTGCGCTGATGGAAGTGGGTCAGCGTCTGGCCGAAGTCACGCTCGGAGAAGATGGCAGGACCGTCATCGGCGCGTCGTCGCCAGACGGGAAGTTTGACAAGTCTTGCGTCGCAGAGCTGGATAAGGTCGGTCAGTTTGCCCCAGGCGTCGTTGTCGCAGTCGAGGGCGACGATGCCGAAGCCGCTGCCGCTGGCTTGGGGACTGCCGTGGAGCGGCGCGAGTTTGGCGAAGGTAAGGTTGCGCGTCGCCACAAGAATGTTGTCGGAGAGGATTTGCAGTTCGGCATGATACAGCCCTGCAGGCAGATCGGGCAGGCGCACTTGTCGGGTTTCAGTGGCCCCTTCAAAGCCAGTCAGCCCCCAGGCGTCCTGATGAACGGTGCTGCCCTGGGCCCCACAAACGTTGAGCCTTACCTGGTAATCCAGCGAATTGACGCCCGAGACTTCGATCTTGAGGTTGGGGCTCTCGTGGTGCCGAAATACGTTAGCAGTATTGTCGGTGAAAAGGACGACCCGCGGCAGCTGATAGACCGTGATGTCGTCGAACCAGGCCGCCGCTTTCACATCGCATTTGAAAATAGCACGATCGGCCAGATCACCTTGACGCCATTGCTCTTCCTGCAGCAGATAGAGTGAGATCCCCAGGTATTGGGCCGTGGGAAAACTGCCGGGAATGTAGACTTCGAGGCGGGCCCAGCCATCCGCCCCCTGCTCCGACGTCGCCAGCAGTTCGGACGAGTGGCGGCTCTTGGGTATGGCTTTGACAGCACGGTCGTAAAGAGTACACGTAACGCGGGCACGGCAGGCAACGGCCTGTTCGAAGTGGACGTAGGCGGTGAGCTGGAAGTCACTGCCGGGGTTGACCGGGATGCGGTGTTCAGCGGGGATGTATCGTGGGTGGTAGTCATAGGCAACGGAGCCGCCGTCGGAGAAGAGCTTGAAGCTGTATTGGCCGCTGCGGTGGAAGGCCCTGTCGAGGGTGCCTTTGGCGTAGTGCGGAAAGCCAGGCCCGCCGTCGAGCTTCTTCCAGAACATCGGGCTCTCTTCAAAGTGGGTGCCACGTTCCTCGAAGTTGAACGTCTGCATGACCCGTTGCCCCGTGAGCAGGGTCCGCGTGGACGTGTCGCGCGCCAAGAGCTGGGCGTGGGCTGCCAGCCCCAGAGCAAGCAACAGTACCACAACCAGCCGAAGAGGGCGACTGTGAAACCAGAAAATATGTAACTTGTGTATTATCATGTACTTATGTCTTTTTTCCTTGCCAGCCTTCCCGCGGGGCGGCGCGCAGCATGGTTCATTTATAGGACTAGAATATCTATCGGCAAGTCGCCGCACGACGGTTCAAATGATGCCGGTTTTGCCGCCGGCGCAGCCGCACTGCTCGCAACGCCCGGCCAAAGAGGTGGCCTCCCCCGCTGCCCGCGAAGGCCAACGGGTGTAAGTACAAGCAGGAAAAACACTTACCTGACCTGCACCGTTCGTGGCGGGCCTGGCAAAAAGCAGCCTCTAAGCGACCCGGGCACGCAAAAGTGTTTGGTATGCATGGTGGGTTGCGGTATAGTACGCTGCATTGACAGGAGATGATCGGGCCGATGCCCGCAAGTTACGCGAAAGGAGCAGCAAATGTCGGAGTTTTTCCCCAAGGTCAAAAAAATCGCATACGAAGGCGCCGATTCGAAGAATCCCTTGGCGTTCAAGCATTATGACGCCGGGCAAAAGGTGATGGGCAAGACGATGGCTGATCATCTGCGCTTTTCCGTAGCGTACTGGCATACGTTCAAGGGAATGGGAGCCGATATGTTTGGGGCGCCGACCATGGTGCGGCAGTACGACCAGTCCGCCTCACCGATGGACGTGGCCCAGGCGGCGCTGCAGGCGGCGTTTGAGTTCTTCTCCAAGCTGGGAGTAAAGCTCTGGTGCTTTCATGATCGCGACATTGCACCCGAAGGGGCGAATCTGACCGAAACGAACAAGCAGTTGGATGCGATCGTGGCCACGGCCAAAAAAATGCAGCAGGACCACGGCATGGAGTTGCTCTGGGGAACAGCCAATCTGTTTTCCCATCCGCGTTATATGGCCGGAGCTGGTACCAACCCGTCGGCGGCGGTCTTTGCCCACGCAGGCGCCCAGGTGAAAAAGGCCATGGAAGTCACCCACGAGCTGGGCGGACTGGGCTACGTGTTCTGGGGCGGACGCGAAGGCTACGACACCTTGCTCAATACCGACATGGGCCAAGAAATGGACCACCTCGGACGATTCCTGCAGATGGCGGTGGCTTATAAGAAGGAAATCGGCTTTAAAGGGCAGTTCTACATCGAGCCCAAGCCGAAAGAACCGACAAAACATCAGTACGACTTCGACGCGGGCAATTGCATGGCGTTCCTGAGAAAGTACGGCCTGGAAGGCGATTTCAAGCTGAACCTCGAAGCAAACCACGCCACCCTGGCAGGCCATACGTTCCAGCACGAGCTCGAGCTGGCGGCCGCCAACGACATGCTCGGCTCCGTCGACGCCAACCGAGGCGATCTGTTTCTCGGGTGGGACACCGACCAGTTCCCGACCGACCTCTACGACACGACACTGGCAATGTACACCATTCTCCAGGCGGGAGGCTTTACAACGGGCGGGCTCAACTTTGACGCCAAACTGCGCCGCCAGTCCACCGACGAAGAAGACCTCTTCTACGCACATATCGGCGGCATGGACACCTTTGCCCGTGGGTTGAAAATTGCTGCCAAGATGATCGAGGACGGCGCGTTTGCCCAAGTCATCGCCGACCGGTACGCCGGCTGGAAGGGTGAGCTGGGCCAGCAGATCGAGGCGGGCAAGGCCACCCTGGCGGATCTCGAAGCCTATACGCTCAAGCACGGCGAGCCAACGATCGAGAGCGGCCGACAGGAAATGCTCGAGAACCTCCTGAACCAGTATATCCGCTAGGCAACACGTGGACCCCAAGGGCCACCCTGCGATCCTGGATAACAGCAGATCGCGGACAAATAAACACGCTGAACCGTGGTGTCTTCTGACGCCACGGTTTTTTTTATAGCTGCCAATCGCAAGACGCAAGAGCCCCGCCGGGGTTGCCACAGGCCACCTTGTGCGCAGCCGCCCGAAGTAATTTCTCGCAAACCCTTTATTTCCACATACTTACAAAAACAGACCGGACAAATACTGGAAAGCAATGGGCGGTGGGTCTACTATATGGTATGTCCAACTGGCCCGCGAGCGGTCTGGCTTGCGACGCGATGGACAGCTGTGACGTGTCGAGACCTTGTCTTAGTTCAGGAGGTACGTGATGCTGCGTAAGTATGTGATGAAGGCGCCGATGACGTGGTGGGCCGGGGGACTTATGTTGGCCTTGGTGCAGATCTTCGCGGTGGCGGTGCAAAAGCCTCTAGGGGTATCAACCCAATTCGTCGTGGCCGACACCTACGCCCTCAAGGCACTCGCCCCGGACTACGTCGAAACACACCAGCTCATCAGCAAAGAAAAGTATCAGAAAATCGGCTATGGCTGGTGGCTCAACATCGGGCTCATAGCGGGCGCCCTGGTTGCGGGCATACTGGCCGGACGCTGCCGCCTGCAGACAACAACCGTCTGGTGGCGCGCAACCTATGGCCACTCCGTAGGAGCACGACTGATCGTCGGATTCATCGGCGGGTTTCTCATATTGCTGGGGGCGCGGATGGGCCACGGATGCACCAGCGGCCAACTGGCCAGCGGCTGGGCCCAGTTGTCACTCTCGGTGGTGCCCTTTACGATCGGCCTGTTCGTCTGTGGCATGTTGACAGCGTTTATCGTATACCGAAAAAAACCCCAGATCGAGCAATAGGAGGGACAACCCATGGTGTCAGAAGTAAATACGGATCTGCTGGGTTTTTTTGTGGGCGGCCTCTTCGGGGCGGCATTGCTTCTTTCCGGGCTGGCCCTGCCCGACAAAATCATCGGGACGCTGCGACTGAAAGACTTTCATGCCTTTCGCGTCATTGGCGTCTTTCTTATTGTCGGCATGCTGGGCGTCTGGTTCCTGGATATGGCCGGAATCGCGCATTTCAGCATTAAGGGGGCAAACTTATTGTCCAATCTGATTGGGGGAGCGCTGCTGGGCATCGGCTTTGGCTTGACGGGGTACTGCCCGGGGACGGGGCTGGCAGCAGCGGCAACCGGTCGACTCGACGCGCTGGTGACGGTGGTGGGCATGTTCTTCGGGGCGCTGGCCTTCATCTTCCTCTATCCGGTGATTATGGAGCGAATCGAGCCTTTGTACAACTATGGCAAGGTGACGCTGGACGACGTAACCGTGGTGCCACGCGCCGTGTGGGTGTGGGGGCTGGTAGTAGTGGGAACCCTGCTGTTGTGGCTGACAAGGCCCAGACACGCGCCCGCGCCAAAACCTTACGAGACGGGCGAGCACCCAGGACAGACAGCGGCAGTGCCTCCGGTGGAACAGCCCGTGCAAACGTCCCTGACACCACCAATGGAATTGACCGTGGAAGAAAAGCCTCTACCTCAAGAACCTTTGGCCCAAGAGTTCGAGCAAGAAATGCCCGAAGACGAAAAGCCCTTCGGACCCGACGAAACGGAAGAGCCTTTGATGTAAGAATCGCACACGAAACCGTGAGAAAGGATACCGCTATGCAAGAACAAGCAGGTGCGGTAACGTTCCAGGGCCAGCCTTTGACGCTCTTGGGACCGATGCTGCAAGCGGGCCACGAGGCGCCGGACGCCACACTGGTGGCAAATGACTTGTCCACGGTGCAACTGGCGGATTACAGTGGTAAGATTCGCGTCATCAGCACCGTGCCCTCGCTCGACACCCCGGTTTGCGACGCGGAGACGCGACGGTTCAACGAGTTGGCCGCGAGCATGGGCGACAACGTCGTCGTCCTCACCATAAGCAAAGATCTGCCCTTCGCCCAGCAGCGTTGGTGCGGTGCGGCCGGCGTCGAGCGGGTCGTCACACTCTCCGACTATCGCGAGGGCGAGTTCGGCCAACGCTACGGATTGTTGATCAAGGAATTGGCTCTGCTGGCACGTTGCGTGTTCGTGCTCGACGCCCGTGGAACGGTTCGTTACGTGCAACTGGTCAAGGAAATCGCCCAGGAACCGGACTACGACGCGGTGCTCGAGGCGCTCAAACAGGTACACCAGCGTAGCTGAGACAACGCCCACCCCGAAAGGACCACCACCCTTCGGCCTTAAGCCACGCGAACAGGCGGTCCCCAAGGCATTTCGAGCGGCTATCAAGCAAGGCGGCCCCAATGAGCAAAGCCACACGGCGAAACAAGTGGTTGGCCAAACAGCCCATCAACCGTCGTTTAATGGCGGCGCTGACGCCTTGCGTGGCCGGCAGCGTGTATTTCTTCGGCTGGCGCAGCCTGGCCGTGCTGGCGTCTACGACGTTGGTGGCCTGCATTGTCGAGTATCTCTTTGCACGCTCCCGCAAAGAGCCGCTCACCGAAGCCGTCTTCGTCACCAGCACGATCTTTGCGCTCATCATGCCCCCCAGCGTACCCTGGCACGTGGCGGCAATCGGGGCGGGCTTTGCCGTCATGTTCGGCAAAGAGGTGTTCGGCGGCTTCGGCAGAAACATCTTCAACCCAGCCATGGCGGGCAGATGCTTCGTCTACGTCTGCTTTCCCGTCGCCCTGACCGGAACCTGGTCCCCGCCGGCACAGGGGCCCTGGGGCGCCTTGAATCGCTGGACAACCGCGCCCACGGCAGAGGCCACAACAGGCGCAACCCCCATGGCACATCTCAAGGCCGGCAGACTTGTCCTCAGCAACGATCCGCAAGCGAGCAACACTATACCCTTCCAGCTGAACGAGGCCGAGCGCGTCGTCTTGCGAAAGAGCACCTTGTTGCGGGCCCTGGCGTGGGGACGCTTGAGCGGCACAATGGGTGCGACCAGCGCCTTCTTGATCCTGATAGGCGGCGCCTATGTCTTCGTCACCAAGACAGCCTGCCGAGCAACCATCATTACACTCGTGACAACCTACGCCGTACTCAACCAGCTGCTCTATTGGTTTGGCGTCGAGCCCGCCCCCGGCGCCTGGCCCGCGGTGCTCGGCGGAGGATTTCTCTTCGGAGCATTCTTCATGGCCACCGACCCAGTCAGTTCGCCACGCACGCGGACCGCCAGAGTACTCTACGCCATCATCATTGGCGTCTGCACCACGGTGATACGCAATTTCTCGATCTTCAACGGCGGCCTGATGTTCTCCATCCTGATCGGCAACATGTTCGCTCCCATTCTCGACTACGCCGTCCGGACGCGCCAGGCAACCAGCAAAGAAGGAGCTGCACCGTGATGCGAGAAAAAAAGTGGTTTCCGGTGGTGTATATGTTTCTGGCGACAGCGTTCTTCAGCTCGGTGGTCATAGGGTTCACGCGACTTACCCGCAACCGAGTAGCCGCGAACGAGGCCCTGGCGCTGGAGCGGGCGGTAGTGCACGTCTGGCCACAGACCAGGGCTAAGGCGGCAAACGCCGCAATGGTGCACCAGCTCTTCGTCGAACAGGCCACCCTACCTGACGAGGCCACCGGCGGTGCTTACACATTACGACGCCACCAGGGCGGCACCGTCGCGGCCTATGCGCTGCCCATAGCGGGCCAGGGCTTCTGGGCACCCATCAAAGGCGTCATCGGCATCGCGGCCGACCGCAAGACAATCACAGGAATCGCTTTTTACGAACAGAACGAAACGCCCGGCCTGGGCGCGGAAATTGCCCAGGTGCCCTTCTGTCGACAATTCGAAGGCAAAGTCATGGCCCCGGGCCAAACCCCCATCAGAATCCGGCGTCCAACAGTCCACTTATCAGAAAACGAAGTCCACGCCGTCACCGGCGCCACCCAGACCTGCACCCGGCTGGAACGGATTATCTGCCAAGCCCTCCAGCAATGGCAAGAGCAAATGGCCTATCGAGTACACAAGAAAGACAACGAGCAGGTGCCCTGACGATGCAAGCCGAGAGCAAAAACATTATCATGCAGGGCCTCTGGCACAGCAACCCCGTCTTTCGGCAGGTGCTCGGTATCTGCAGCACCCTGGCCGTGACAAATCTGGTATTGAACACGACCGTCATGTGTCTCGCCTTGCTGTTTACCTTGTCTCTCAGCGCCTTGACCGTCTCCATTCTCCGACGGTTGACCCCACGCAATATCCGAATGATGGTCGAGACGCTCATCATCGCATTCTACGTCATCATTGTCGACGTGGTCCTAAAGGCCTATTGGCCCGACATGAGCCGAAGCCTGGGCCCCTATGTCGGCCTCATCATTACAAACTGCATCGTCATGGGCCGCTGCGAAGCCTACGCCAACGCCAACCCGCCCGGCCGAGCCTTTCTCGACGGACTCTTCAACGCCCTGGGCTACTCCTTTGTCCTCCTGATCATCGCAACGTTTCGCGAGGTCATGGGCATGGGCACCTTCATGGGCATGGCTCTACCCTACTTCAGCGGGCCCCACTGGGACAAATGGATCATCATGGTAATGCCGCCCGGCGCGTTCTTCATGCTCGCCATCGTCACCTGGGTGTTCCGCTCGATCGGACTGCCCAAGGAGTAGGCCTATGAACATACCCAGCGAAATGTCACAAGCATTCGTCATATGCGTCTCAGCCATCTTCACCCAGAATATCCTCCTGACCTACTTCCTCGGCCTCTGCCCGTTCCTCGGCGTCTCCCGCGAGGTCAAAACCGCCTACGGACTGGGCTTGGCGGTGATCTTTGTCATGACAACAACCTCTGTGCTGAACTGGTTGGCCTATCGTTACGTGCTCGCACCGCTGGAATTGCACTTCTTCCGCTTCATCCTGTTTATCATTATCATCGCGGCCTTTGTCCAGTTTACCGAGATGGTCATTGAGCGGTACTCACCCCTGCTCTACCAGAAGCTGGGCGTCTTCTTGCCCTTAATCACGGTCAACTGTGCGATCTTGGGCGCGTCGCTGTTCATGGTAATACGCGAATACAGTCTCATCGAAACGGTCGGCTACGGCCTGGGCAGCGGCATCGGCTGGTTTCTGGCAATCATGGCCATGGCGGGCATCCGACAGAAATTAGCCCACGAACGCATCCCCCGCGGCTTGCAGGGACCGGGCATCGCCCTCATCATCGCCGGGCTGATGGCCCTGGCCTTTATGGGCTTCACCGGCGTATTGCAGGGACAATAAGTGCAAGAGCCCTTCTCCATTGAGAGGCACGCATGATTACGGACGTACTCATACCTGTTCTACTGATCAGCCTCATTGGCGCGTTTCTCGCTGGCATCCTGGTGATCGCCAAGGCAGTGCTGGCCAATTACGGACCTTGCGAAATTGCCATCAACGACGAAAAACGCGTCACCGTGCAGGGCGGCGACGATCTGCTTTCATCCCTGCGAACAGAAAAAATATTCATTCCCAGTGCGTGCGGCGGCCGCGGCACCTGCGGGCTCTGCAAACTCAAAGTCCTCGAAGGCGCCGGCGACCTGCTGCCCACCGAGGAGCCCTACCTCGACGACGACGAGCGAAGCACCCAGGTCAGACTCTCCTGCCAGGTCAAAGTACGCAAGGCTCTCAAGATCGAGATTCCAACCGAGCTCTTCGCCATACAAGAATGCCTCTGCCGCTGCGTCGAAATCGTCGACTTGACACACGACATCAAGCAGTTTCGCCTCGAACTCCAGGAACCAGCCACACTGGACTACCTGCCGGGCCAGTACATACAATTATTGACGCCCGCCTACAAAAAAAGCAGCGAGGAGGTCTACCGGGCGTATTCAATATCATCCGACCCCGCCGAAAAAAACATCATCGAACTGATCATAAGGCTCGTCCCGGAAGGAATCTGCACCACCTACTGCTTTGACTACCTCAAGGTCTCCGACGAGGTACACATCAACGGCCCTTACGGCGATTTTCGACTCTCGCAGACCGACAGGCCCATCGTGTTTATCGCCGGCGGTTCCGGCATGGCGCCGATCAAGTGCATGCTCCATCACTTGCACAACACCAACAGCACCCGCAAGGCCGTATACTACTTCGGTGCCAACCAAGTAAGCGAGCTGTTCCTGCTCGACACAATGCGCCAGTTCGAGTCCACCTTGCCGGACTTCCGCTTCGTGCCCGTGGTAGCGACACCCGAAGCCGACGCAGACTGGCAAGGCGAGTTGGGCCTGGTCACCCAGGCGGTGCAGCGCGACCTCAAAGACGCCGCCGACTGCGAGGCCTATTTGTGCGGCAGCCCGGGCATGATCGACGCCGCCGCCAAAGTGCTCAAAGAACTGGGCGTCCACGAAGACTCCATCTTTTTCGACAAGTTTGCGTAGAGATAAATGCCATGAAACAATCCCCCGGCGACAAAAAACTCGAAGCTATGCTCCACAGCTCAAACCTGGTAGCCGACGGGTTTATGGGCGATGATAAGCGCAGCACGCCCGAGATTATCCAAAGCGATCTGCGAACACTCTCTCTCGCCCAGCGAAGCACAGAGCAACTGGCCCAAAGAATGACCGCCATCACCAACCAGGCCATAGCAGGGCTGGGAACCTGGGTGCAGATTGATTCACTTCGACAGGCACGCGTGGACGAAGCCAAGGGGACGCTCGTGTGCCCCTGGCCCCATGCTGGACGTTTCGCCAAACGCGTGACTACCCTCAAGTTGACAGCATCGGGTGAGACTATCCGATGGTCAGACCTCAACATTCACCTGATTGCCGCACACAGCTTCTTCGAGGGCAAGGGATCGCATTTCCGCCTCGAGCCCGACCAATTAGTGGCATTCATCTTCTGAAACGGCGAGCGAAAACACGTCGGTGCGTCATGGATACAATAACCCAGGGGCTCTTGGGGGCCGTGACAGGACAGCTGGGATTCCGCCAGAAAATCGGACGGGAGACCAGCTATGTGGCGGCAATAGCGGCCGTCTTGCCCGACCTGGATATCCTGCTCCAGCCCTTTGTGACGTTATCGGGGGCTGAATACGAACACTATGAGCAGTATAACCACGCCGTGATGCACCGGGGGCTGACACACTCGCTGTTGTTTGTGCCCGTGGCCGCGGCGCTCTTGGCGGGAACCTGGTGGTGGTTTCGACGAAATGGCACGCACCGCAAGTCTTTTGGCCTGCTCTTCGCCTGTATGTTTGCCGCCCAGCTGAGCCATCCCCTGCTCGACTGGTGCACCAGCTACGGAACGCAACTCTTGAGCCCGTTTACCAGCCAACGGTACGCACTGGACTTGCTGCC
>Ga0180430_10003716_pt1 | contig 13098 bp, 13 predicted proteins | sample SS_ome_9_FD_132999 | JGI IMG/M metagenome (GOLD analysis project Ga0180430, IMG submission 132999) | Hypersaline lake sediment archaeal communities from the Salton Sea, California, USA - SS_1_S_2 metaG | ecosystem: Environmental > Aquatic > Non-marine Saline and Alkaline > Hypersaline >... | reverse complement strand
CTAGCCATGCGACCACGCCTTCTCGTTCTGGACAACAGCGGACTCCCATGGCTCTTTCGTGAGGATCGGGCCTGGTTCCACCACTTCCGTGGGGCCGACCTGGTTCGAGTCAACATCCCCGGCGGCAAGCCGATCCCGCCCCTTGAAGGCTTCTCGCACCTGCTGATCAGCGGCTCCGAGGCATCCATCCTCCAGCCCAGGGCTTGGTTCGATCGGGAGGCCAATCTGACTCGGGAAGCGGTCGAGCGGGGGATGCCCATCCTCGGCTCCTGCTTTGGGCACCAGATGCTCGTCTACGCACTGTCAGGGTCCGAGTACGTGAAGCGCTCGCCTATGCCGGAGATTGGCTGGATCACGATTCACAAGGTGGCCGATGACGAACTCCTGGCGGACGTCCCGAATCCTTGGAGGACGATGGCCTATCACTTCGATGAGGTAGCGAGTCTTCCCGAGCCGTGGCGTATCCTTGCCCGATCGGATGCGTGTCCGGCGCAAGTCGTTCGCTACGGGGACAAGCCCGTCTGGGGCATCCAGCCTCATCCGGAAGTACCGCGCTGGAAGGCCAGGGCCTTCCTCCCCCTATATCGTGCGTATTCACGCCTGTTCGTTCGAGGAGAGATCTGGCGCGCTATCTGCACCAGCAGCGCGCCATCGCCAGAAGATGATGTGGTCGAGTCGATCGCCCGACGATTCCTTGATCAGCGCGCCATCAGCTAGAATCAGCAAGCTCAAGAACCCGAAGGGATACTATGGGACGAGAAGAGAAACGCCAACGAGAACGCATCGTCAAGCAGCTCACCAAGAAGCTCGGCCGCAAGCCGACGGACGAAGAAGTCGACAAGGCCCTCGGCGAGCTCCAGGAGTCCGACCGCAAGCGAGAAGGGCGCTCTTGGTTTGAGTAGCCGCACGCATCTGCAATCTGCCGGCACATAGCCTTTCAATCTGCCGACGCTATTTCTTGCAATCTGCCGACGCCTTACCTTACAATCTGCCGACATGCCTGATACTCAATACGTGCCGAGACGGATTAAGTCGCTACTCGATGACGCACTCTCTGACACGCCTGCTGTTCTCATCCACGGCCCCCGCCAGTGCGGGAAGACGACGCTTGCCCAGGTCGTCTGCGAACCGAAAGGCTACGAGTACTTCAGCTTCGACGATGACACGCTCGCTGCAGCTGCGCTCTCAGATCCAATCGGATTTGTTAGCGATCTACCCGACAAGGCCATCCTCGATGAGGTCCAACGCGCTCCCGGCATCTTCACCACGCTGAAACTCGTCATCGATCGAGACCGGCGCCCCGGCCGATTCGTTCTGACCGGCTCGGCGAACACGCTCCTCATTCCGCAGCTGGCAGACTCCCTGGCCGGAAGGATGGAGATCCTGAGACTCCACCCATTGTCCCAGCGCGAACTCGAAGGAGAACCCGGATCCCTGCTTCACTTCCTCTGGGAGGGCAACGCCCCCAGGGGATCGGTTGAGCGCCTTGGAGACAATCTCCTCGAGCGAATCTGCGCCGGTGGTTATCCGGCGGCGCTGACTCGTCAGGCAGACCGTCGCAGAGCCACCTGGTATCGCGACTACGTTGAAACGCTTATCCAAAGAGACATACGCGATCTTGCGCACATCCGTCGGCTCGATGTCATCCCGCGGCTTCTTGCACTCACGGCTGCGCAAACAGCGCAGCTCTTGAACGTGTCAGAACTCGCAGCCCCCTTCCAGATCAGCCGTCCGACCATTCATGACTACGTGACACTCCTTGAGAACATCTTCCTCCTGGACATCACGCCCCCCTGGTTCAGCAACCGTCTCAAGCGCCTGCTCAAATCGCCCAAGGTTCATATCGGGGATACGGGAATCGCGTGCGCCCTTCTTGGGCTCGACAAGGCCGCCCTCAAGAGAGATCGGACGATCCTCGGCCACATCCTCGAAACGTTCGTCTACCAGGAACTCCGGCGCGACGCGAGCGGCTCCGCTGAGCCCCATCGCTTCCGCCACTTCCGGGATCGAGACGGCTACGAGGTTGATATCGTTGTCGAACGAGGCCATCAGATCGTCGGCATCGAAGTGAAGGCCGCTGCTACCGTGACCGAGCACGATTTCCGCGGCCTCCGCAAGCTCCAGCAGGCCACCGGAGATTCCTTCGTCGCAGGGTGCGTCCTCTACGACGGAGAAACCTGCGCTGGCTTTGGCGACCGGCTTCATGCTATCCCCATCCGTCTGCTGTGGGAGAGCTAGCTCGCGGCCGACCAAGTTGAGGAAAGCGCCAGCGAGAACGCGTCATCAAGCAGTTGACCAAGAAGCTCGGACGCAAGCCAACCGACGCAGAGGTCGACAAGACGCTCGAGGAACTCAAAGAGACCAACCGCAAGATCGGGAAGGGCGGGTTGGCTAGCCGGTCCTCGTCCATCTCGGGCACAATGGTTGTCGATTCGTCGGTTGTCGCTCCATGCCCCCTCATCTAGAGTCGGTCCATGACCAGCGCTGAGCTGAACAGCCGCCATCTCCAACTCCCATCGGATGACCGCATGTATCAGGCGGTCGCGGAGCGGGATACGCGCTTCGAGGGGATCTTCGTCATGGGCGTGCGGACGACGGGGATCTTCTGTCGGCCGGGGTGCACGGCGCGGACGCCGAAGCGGGAGAACGTGGAGTTCTTCGCAACGGCTCGACAGGCCCTCGCGCACGGCTATCGGCCCTGCAAGGTGTGCCGGCCGATGGAGCCGGCCGGGGCTGTCCCCGATTGGGTCCGCGGTCTCTTGGGTGCGGCTCAGGCGGATCCGTCGAGGCGCTGGACGGACCAGGACCTGCGAGAGCGGAATCTGGAGCCGACTCGCGTGCGGCGATGGTTCAAGAAGCACCACGGGATGACGTTCCATGCGTACAGCCGGTTGCTTCGCCTCAACAAGGCCTTCGGGCGAATCCGAAGTGGAGATTCGATTGCGCCAGCCGCCTTTGGCGCCGGCTACGAGTCGCTCTCCGGCTTCGCCGACGCCATCAAGCAGGCGACGGGGAAGGCACCAAGTTCAGGGCGTGGCGGCAACTCGGTCACGGTGAGCAGGATCCCTTCCCCCCTCGGACCGATGGTCGCTGGCGCGACCGATGAGGGCGTCTGCTTGCTTGAGTTCACCGATCGGCGCATGCTTGTGACGCAGATCGCCCGCCTTCGCAAATGGCTCAGGGCTGACATCTTCCCTGGCGAGCATCCACACATCGATGCGCTGCACGCTCAGCTCAAGGCATACTTCGAAGGAAGCCAAGCGCAGTTCGATCTCCCCCTGGTCACGCCGGGCACGCCGTTCCAGGAGCAAGTCTGGCAAGGCCTGCGAGAGATCCCCTACGGACAGACTCGGTCCTACCAAGAGCAGGCAGCGAGAATCGGGCGTCCGGAGGCCGTTCGCGCCGTCGCTCGCGCCAACGGTGACAACCGCATCGCCATCGTCATCCCCTGCCACCGCGTGATCGGCAAGGACGGAAAGCTGTCCGGCTACGGCGGCGGCCTCTGGCGCAAGCGCTTCCTCCTCGACCTGGAATCGGAACACCTCTGACCTGCAGCATCGCGCCCGACCGACTACCATCACGCTCGCGTCCGCCGGACGCGCAATCCAGAAGCAGATGGAGGACGCAATGGCAAAGGCAACGGCACGACACATTCTGGTCGACAGTGAAGAGCAGGCGCAGGAACTGATCCGTCAGATCGAGAACGGGGCCGACTTTGCCCAGCTGGCGGCCGAGCACTCGAACTGCCCGTCAGGGCAGTCGGGCGGCGACCTCGGGGAGTTCTCCCAGGGGCAGATGGTGCCTGAGTTCGATCGGGTCGTCTTCAGCGACGCCATCGGAGAGATCCACGGTCCGATCGCCACGCAGTTCGGTTATCACATCATCGAGATCCTCAGCCGAAGCGACGACTAACCTCCAAGAGACTTCTCTCGAACCCACGTGGGGCTATAATGCGTTCGCAGGGAGGAGGAACCATGCGATCGCTTCGATTCGTCAAGTTGGTGTGTGCAGTGGGACTCGTGCTCTCGATGGCGGGTTGCGCGATGTTCAATGCGCCGCCGACAGCGCAGTTCACTTGGTCCCCGTCCAATCCGGTGTCGCTCCACGACATCCAGTTCACCGATCTCTCGACAGATACCGGTGGCATCTTTGGCGGGGGTGGCATCGTCGCCTGGCTGTGGGACTTCGGCGACTCGGGCTCCTCGAGCACCCAGAACCCGAAGCACGCGTACGCCAAGGGCGGAACGTACACCGTCAAGCTGACCGTCACCGATGACGGCGGGGAGATGGCGACGTTCTCACGTCAGATCGACGTAACGCCGAGCCTTCAGGGAACGTGGAACGGCTCGATTCTCGACGTGGCATTCTTCCCGTGGCCGCTGACGTTCGTTCTGAGTCACTCCCCGACGGGAAGCATCTCGGGACAGGTATCGATCGGCCTCAACTCAGAGATACTCACGGCTGGGTCGTTCAATCCGAACACCCGTGAGGTCGTGTTGACAGCGGGCGTCGGGTTCTTCCTGACGTTCCGCGGGACGCTCGACGCGAGCGAGTCCCGGATCGAAGGCAAGTGGTACGACTCGATCACGGGTCAGCAGGGAGAGGACTTCTGGGTCAACCGCTAGTCAGCAGAGTGGTCGGTTGATTCGTAGGGCCAATGGATGCGGCGAGCGGATCCGTCCGCTCGCCGTTTCACGTGGACCAAGCAAGATACGGCCCGTCAAGGGCGACGTCTGTTGGATTCGACACATAGATTGTACGAAACGGGCCGTCAGCTTGTCAGCGTTCGCCCCTTATCCCATCCTCTCAAGCGCTGGATTGGCTGATCCACTTCGCAATGGGGTGACCTTTGAACGAGACACTGCAGCTCATCGACCGACGGATGTCCCTACGCCGCTACGAGGATCGGCCGATCTCGCAAGACGACCGCGATGCCGTGATCCATGCCGCCCTGCGCGCGCCGACAGCGGGGAACATGATGCTCTACTCAATCATCGACGTAGCGGACCAGGCCAAGAAAGACCGGCTGGCCGAGACCTGCGGCCACAGCTTCATCGGCCAATCGCCTCTGGTGCTCCTCTTCCTGGCCGACATGCAGCGTTGGTTCGACTTCTACGAGACAGGCGATGTTCCCGCCTACTGTGAGGAGCAGGGATTGGCCTACCGAACACCTGAGGCCTCCGACTTGATGATGTCTTGCTGTGACGCGTTGATTGCCGCGCAGAACGCCGTCATTGCAGCCGAGTCCCTGGGCATCGGCTCCTGCTACGTCGGTGACATCATGGGGCACGCGGAAGCACACAGGGATCTCTTCGCTCTGCCGCCCTGGGCGTTTCCGATCACGCTCCTCACGTTCGGCTACTACCCGGACGATCTCGAGCGGCGAAGGACCGATCGGTTCGACCGTCGGTTCATCGTGTTCCAGGACACCTACCGGCATCACTCATCGTCCGACTTCAGAGAGATGCTTGCAGACATCGAGGCCAAGTTTGCCGGTGTGATGGAGAAGCGCCAGATGACGCTTCCCCAGATGACCTACCGAGGGTTCACGATGAGCGAGCCGCGCCTCGAAGAAGCCCGCTCGGTACGCAGCATGCTCGAGAACTGGGGTCTTCCCCGGCCCTAGCCGCCTGAGTGCCTAGGTCTCGAGAACGCCCGCTTTGGCAAGGAGATCGATCCCCTGCCGGATGTCGTCGACGGCCATCGGGCGATCGAAGTCGAGCATCAGCTGCAGGGCGATGTCCTCGATCGAACGCGTCCCGTCGCAGAGGCAGAACAGGCTGCTGGCGATTCCGCGGTGATGCAGCCCGAGAATCCGGTTGAAGTCCTCCTTCTCGTCGGCATCGAAGCTCTCCGTCACACCATAGGGAAGCGGGCCTTCGGTCGTCCGGCGAGGGCGTTCGGCGCCGGACGCCGATTCCTCCCCATCAGGCGGTAAGGCCGATGACATCCAGTCGTAGGCGCTGGCGATCGTCTGCAGCAGACCGCGGACGTCGCCGGTGCGAGCATCGCACCAAGCCAGATCGGCCATGCTCTCGACACGCTCTTCTTCGACGTCTCTCGCGAGCATCAGCAGTCGCCGGCCAAGTGCCGGATTGAGTCCACGGGCCAGACGAAAAGCCGACGCGAGGCGATCGACGCTGTACATCAGGAGCCACTCCGGGATGTGGCTGGCCTCATCGATCATCGACGGCACGGCCGCCAGTGCACCGGCGATCATCACAACGTGCTTGAGCCGCGTGGCGTCGACCTTCTCTGCCGTGTCAAGACTGGTGTGCCAGTAGGGATCGTCGTGTCCGAGCATCATCGCCGGCAGGTCGTGCGGAGCAGCGGAGAAGACGAGATGGTCACTCCCACCGCTGGGAACGTTCATCCGCCAATGCAGGGCGCGCTGCGATTGACCTGGGACGACGCCTCCTCGGGCGGCCACGCTCTTCACGATCGGCTCGAGGCAAGCATTGAGGTAGCTCGGCGTCGCATTCGAGACCCGGAACACGTCGAGCGGCGTGCCAATGATGTCGGGTGATTGCCCGACCATGTCGAGGTTGATCACGAAGTGCACGTGTTTGAGTGCATGCTCGTTGGCCGCAGCCCAAGGCACGGTGCCGTAGAACTCAGGCACCCAAAGGAAGCGGATGGTCTGGTGAAGCGGGATGCGACTGCGGATCTCTCCAAACGCGCGTGCCAGCTCCAAGAGCGCCCCACTCCCCGACGCGTTGTCGTTCGCCGAGGCCTGGGGGTGACAGAGGTGGGCGACCAGAAGCACGTCGCCGCTGTCCTGATCTGATCCGGGGATCCAGGCCTCAAGAACCCGCAGACTCTCCCCTTCGATGAAGGCCGAGGAGACCTCTCCTTCGAGTTGGACCGGGCCCTTGCGCAAGTCCTTGAGAAGTCGATCGGCGTCCCGTCGCGAGATGGAGAAGGCGGGGACGAGATTCGCGATTTCTTCAGCCTTGGGGAAGAAGCTTGCATACTGCACGAGATCGTGTGAGGGCGCAGCCCGCTCACTGTCCGGGTAAGCGACGATGCCAATCGCCCCACGGGGAACCGCAAGCTTGGTCACCTCAGACGTCCGTCCATTGGCCAGAACGATCTTGCCGTCCACATCCAGCCCTTCGTAGTCGGCGTCCTCAGTTCCACGCCCGACATGGATCAGCTCGCCATCCACCCGCCCCGCCGGGGAGTGAATGACCACCAGCTGTGGACAGTCCTCGTAGGTTCCCAGGAGACGCGCCTTCGGCTCCGCCTGGCGAAGAGATCCCGACTCCACACGCCAGGCAGGGGGCGATGTCCATCCCTCGTAAGCTCCCACCCGCCCGTCGGCACGGAAGGCGTGAACGGCAGAGTCGATCGACAGCGCATCCAGCTCGGACCGCACGAACGTCAGTGCGTCGTCGTATCCGGGCGATGCCTGGACCCGGTGGAAGGTGGAAATCCGCTCCACCGCTCGCTTGGCACGGATCCCAGAGACCGTCTCGGACAGCAGATTCAGGAGTTCCTCAAACGTCATCGCGCCTCCTTCGCGCCATTCTACAGACCAGCCGCAGCCCGATCACGATGTCTCATCCTGCGCCGAACAGGCGCTCCGGCGCATACCGGGCACGAATCTGCTCGGAGAAGTCGATGATCGACAGCCGAAGCGGCTCCGGTGCGAGAACCTCGACGGCCCCGCCAAGCGCCAGGATCTCCCGCCGGGCTTCACCGAAGTACGAGAACCCGAACTCCAGTTCAGCCCACTCTTCGGACATCTCCGGCACGCCAAAGACAACCCCTCTACGGGATCCGAGTGCGTCCTTGACGTACTCCAGTGCATCCAGACGGACGCGCAATCGGACCTTGAAAGCAGGTTGGCACGACGCCTGCCGGTCTCTCCATCCGTTCCAGAACGCCCCGAGCTCGAAATCGCTTGGCCGCTCGAATCCCTGTTCCAGAAGCGAAGCCGAGAGCACGCGATCGACTCGGTCGACGCGGATGCGCTCGTCGTCGCCCGCCCAGACGACGAACCAGGAACCAGCCTTCGCCACCAGGCCATAGGGGGCAATCCGCCGCTCGGTGCGCACGTCAAACGGGCGGCCGAAGACGACGAACACCCACCGGTCATCCATCGTTGCCCGGTGAAGCGTCGCCAGCTGATCGATTGACTCGGCCCGCGTCTCCCACGCAGCCGAGTCGAGGACGATCCGATCGGCAAACCGGCTCTGTGCGCGCTGGCGCGACTCTGGCAGCGCCGCCGTCAGCTTCAAGACAGCGCCTCGCAGGGGGTCGGACAGGCCGAGATCCTTGAGCGGTTGGTCGATGCTTGACAAGAAGAGGGCAGCGATCTCGTCGGTCGTCAGCTGCGTCAACGTGTTGCGGTACTCCTCATGCAAATAGCAGCCGCCATGCGGGCCCCGCTCCGTGTAGACCGGAAAGCCCGCAACCCGTAGCGCATACAGGTCACGGATGATCGTACGCCGCGACACTTCGAACTCCAGCGCCAGGCGGTCGGTCGTCGTCCGTCCACGCGTTTGCATGTACATCAGAATCGAGAGCAATCGGTCGGCGCGCACTGGGCTCCTCCTCTCGTGGGTTCGGGCATTCTAGCTCTGTGACACCAGATGTCACAATTAGCCGTCAGACTGGAAGCATCTTGTGAGAACGTGAGGCGATGTCATGCCGCGTATCGAAGAGAATCGTCCGGTTCGCCTGGAACTCGCAACGCCTGAAGATGCCTGCTATCTGACCATCCTCCAGGCGCGCGCTTTCCTCACCGAGGAGCAGTACATCCCGCCGGAAACGCTGGACAAGTTGCGGCGTCTGGAGGATCCCCTGATCGGCCCGCCCGGCATGGTCGATCCCGCGTGGACCAACATGGTCATCCAGTCCACGATGTCGGTCTACTACAAGATCCTTCTGGCCGACCGCACCGTCGGAGGACTCATCGTCGCCGCGGAGCCGGACAAGCATCCTGAAGAGAACTTCTGGCGCATCTTCGTCGAGCCGACCTACAGCGATCGAGGAATCGGCCAGGAGGCAATCCGTCAGCTCTACCGCCTGCATCCGGACGTCAAGCGTTGGCGTCTCGGCACGCCCGAGTTTCACACGAAGAATCGGCACTTCTACGAACGGATGGGTTTCACGCTCATTGAGGTCGTCGATCCGGAGCAAGTCTGGTTCCGGTCCGCCGAGTACGAGAACGTGCTGTCGCACGAAGAACGCCTGAAGCTGTAGAAAGGAGACCTCGATGCCCCACTCCGATGTCCGAATCGTCGACATGCCGGCCATGCGCGTTGCCAGCACCCTCGGCTATGGTGAGACTCCGGAAGACCAGGCAGCGAGACGAATTACCACCTTCGCAGCCTCTCTCGGATTGAAGCCGGGAGAACCCGGCTACCGCACCTTCGGCTTCAACAACCCCGATCCGAGCCCAGGGAGCCCCAACTACGGCTATGAGATCTGGCTGCTGCTCGAACCGGAAGCGATGCCCGATGAGGTCCCGGAGGGGATCACCATCAAGGACATCGCCCCGTCGAAGTACGCCGTGACTCGCTTCACCGGCCTGGAGAACATCGGCCGCACCTGGAAGGAGCTCGTTGCGTGGTTCGAGGACAGCCCCTACATGCGTCCTCCGAACTGGTGCACGTGCTTGGAGGAGATCATCAACCCGGCGGAGACCGATCCGCAGAAGTGGATCTTCGACCTCTACCTTCCGATCACCACGTGATTCGGATGCAGAGGTCAGCCCCAAAGGAGTCCCTCTCATGAAGGTCTACATCGTCTGTGATATCGAAGGCACCGCAGGTGTCGTCGACGCACGCCTCCAGTGCAGTTTTGACCTGGAGAAGGAATGGTTCGGGCCCTACTACGAGCAGGCGCGCCGACTGGCCACGCTGGAGCTGAATGCGGCCGTGCAGGGTTCGCTCGATGCCGGAGCATCAGAAGTCTGGGCCTGGGATGGCCACTGCGGTTTCCCGGGCGGCCTCGATGTCGAGCTCCTTCATCCCGAATGCCGGTTGGTGATGGGTGCCGGCGACGGGGGGCCGGTCGGGCTTGACCGAGGGTTCGACGCCCTGCTGATGGTCGGCCTCCATGGCATGTACGGCGCCGAGTACGGCCGCCTCGCTCACAGCTTCTGGCCCGGGATTCGAGGACTGTGGGTCAACGGGACGAAGTGGGGCGAGATCGCCGCCAATGCGTGGGAGGCGGGGCAGCATGGCGTCCCCGTCATCCATCTGGTCGGTGACCTCGCTGCCTGCAGGGAGGTGAATGCGCTGATTCCCGGCGTGTCCACGACATGCGTGAAGGAGGGGATGACGCCGCACTCCCTTCACACAGGTCAGGCACCGACACTGACCCTGAGTCCTGCGAAGGCACGCGAAAACATCCAAGCCGGCGTGTCGGCTGCCCTGAGAGATCCGGAGCGCCCCTCTCCATTCCACGTCGAGCCGCCCTACGAGATCCGCACTCAGTTCGAGAGCGAGAAGCTGACCGACTGGATGATGGAGCATCACGAGGGTCTCACGCGGATCGATGAGACGACTGTCGGCTACGGAGGGGACGCATTCCGCCTCGTTCTGTAGACTCAGCGCCGATCTCCATCGCCAATCAAGTTGGAAGGCAACGAACCCAAGGAGGAGCAACCCGTGATCAGAGCGATCGATCTGACGAGACCGCTATCGAGCCACAGCCTGTCGTATCCGGGAGACCGTTCCGGACTCTGCATCCGTCGAGTCGACATCGGCGATCCCGATTGTCTCGTCTCAGAACTCACGCGGCTCGATCTCCACTTGGGAACACACATCGATGCTCCATTGCACTTCATCCCCAGGGGCGTGAGCATCGCCGACCTCGGCACGCCTCTCTTCCCGGCCGTCCTCATCGAAACGCCAGAAGACACGATCGGCCCGGAGAGCATCCCTGACGACGTCAACGGATGCGCCGTCCTGTTCGACACAGGCTGGACCAAGTCGCCCGACGAGCCTGGCTACTTCGAAGGCTACTCCACGCTGACGCAAGAGGCGGCAAACCTGCTCGTGGAGCGAGGAGCGGCACTCGTCGGTTTCGACACGCCGAGTGCCGACACGGTCTCGATGGAACTCGGCTTCCCGATTCACCGCACGTTCCTCGCCGCCAGCATCCCGATCGTCGAAGGGCTAGCAGGATTCGATCGACTCAGAGAGGTGAATTGCGACCACATCTGGTTCGGAGCGTTCCCCTTGCCCCTGGCCGGCGTCGAAGGATCGCCGATCCGCGCGGTCGCGTTTGTCGTGGAAGGGCAGAAGATCAGGGAGACCTAGGGTGGAAGTCGTCAGATCTCCAGGCGAGATCCTAGAGCAGATGAAGCTCAAGTCGAGCCATCACGCGGTCGATCAAACGTTCCCGGCGTTCTGCATGTTTCGCCGTCTTGCACCGTTTCGGATTCGCCCGCCGAAGCGCCGGAATGGCGAATCGAAGCTCGGCTCTTGCCGCCTCGGACTGGATCTCACTCAGCGTCAGCACAGTATAGAAGAACGGGAATCTGAGCCAACGGCCGCTTTCCTGCCGACTCTGACCGAGAAGGTGGACATACCGCGTGACCGTCGAAGGATCCTCGCCGGTGGCATTGATGTACCTCAGATGGGCGACAAACGAATGGGCGCACTCTCCGATGACACAGTCTCTCGAGGCAAAGCAGCGCGGACTGAGCCAGGCGGCAGCCCGATGAAGCGATTCGGTGCTCGCCTCATCTCGACCAAGAATCGAAACGAGCCTCGCCGACTCAGCCGTCAGAACGTTCCAGACCGCGAGCTTGGTGTTCAAGCGTTCCCCAGTGAACAAACAGCCTTCTCCCGCGAGGTCACTCTTCGCCGGACGGAATGCGCCCGCATTCCGTCCAGTCTCAATCTGGTGGGAAACGACCTGCTCGACCCAGGTCTCACGAGTCGAATCTTGCAGCTCCTCGCCAGAGTGCAGGGCCGCCTCGATCTCGTCGATCAATGCAAACAAGCTCATGCCAGCACCTCGATCCTTACGACCGGTGCAAGGATTACACGCGGCCCGTCTCACCAACGTCTTGCGTACGCCACGTCAACATGATTACGCTAGAATCAATCGAATCGTCGCACCACAGGAGCCGCGCGAATGCCGAGACTGAGTATCCAACTCTTCGGGTATCCCAGAATCGAGTGTGATGGCATCGAGGTACCGATCCGCCGCCGGAAAGCGCTTGCGCTGGTTGCGTACCTCGCCACCACCGGCTCAAACCAGAGCCGCGACACGCTCGCAGCGCTGCTGTGGCCGGAGAGCGAGGCGCCCCGAGCCTTCGCCTTCCTGCGAAATGCGCTGTGGCTGATCAACCGCACGCCGCTCTCCGAGTGGCTTGTCACCACTCGCCACACCGTCGGCCTGCGTACAGATGAGAACGTATGGATCGATGTCCGCGCCTTCCGCCAGACACTGCATGGGCTTTTGAACGCCGACTCCTCCAAGAGCATTGCCGAAATCGAAGAGGCGCTGCGCGGGAGCGAATCGGACTTCCTCTCCGGCTTCTCGATCGACGAGAGCGAACCGTTTGAGGACTGGCATTACTCGGAATCGAGTGCGCTGCGACATGAAGCAGGAACAGCATACGAACGACTGGCCGAGACGTACCAGGAGCGCGGAGAGAATGACGAAGCCATCCAGTTGCTCCAGCGCTGGGTGCAAAGAGAGCCACTCAACGAGAGCATCCACCGTCACCTGATCGAGCTCCTCGCGGCCACCGGACAGCGGGCGCTTGCTATGCGCCAGTTCGAGACGTGCCGCCAGCTGCTTAATGACGAACTCTCACTCTCGCCGGCCGAGGAAACGGCACGCTTGGTCGAACGCATCCTCGAAGATGCACCGGCGCCTCCGACGAAGGCCGGCAAGTCGCAAGGCCGGCAAGCGAACCTTCCCACCTACCGCACCCCGTTCGTCGGCAGAGAGGAGGAGTTCGCCAGAGCAGTCGCGCTCCTCACCGAGGAGGAGTGCCGGCTTCTGACCATCACCGGGACCGGCGGCTGTGGGAAGACCCGTCTCGCCGTGGAGACGGCCAGACACGTCCGGAACGCTTTTCCCGACGGCGTCTTCTTCGTCCCGCTTGCGTCCACCGAGTCGTCG
>Ga0180430_10003715_pt1 | contig 13098 bp, 10 predicted proteins | sample SS_ome_9_FD_132999 | JGI IMG/M metagenome (GOLD analysis project Ga0180430, IMG submission 132999) | Hypersaline lake sediment archaeal communities from the Salton Sea, California, USA - SS_1_S_2 metaG | ecosystem: Environmental > Aquatic > Non-marine Saline and Alkaline > Hypersaline >... | reverse complement strand
AGAAAGTTCGCACAATGTTGGTAGAAGATGACGAACCAACCGTCTTTTCCTCAGGACCACCAGGACCCAAACCAAATGCCCCAGGTCGTGGCAAACTGAAGATTACAGAAGTAGCAGTGCTGAAGAAAGACACAATTATCATCAAAGGATTCTGTCAATCAGGCAAAACAGCAGCAATGATCGATATTACCCTAGACCACTTTTTCCGCCACAACTACACAACAATCATCGTTTTGCGTAACTTCAAAGACGACCTCAACCAACTCAAGTCACGCTTCGAGCACCGTGTCAATCAGATCAAGGAAAAAGTCCTTGTACCCATGGTGGGGAGAAATGTACTGACAGAAGATGATTTCAACAAGTTCAAAGTCCCCCTCATTAACGCCAAGGACGTTGATAAGTTGACAGAGGCCCTGTCCTGTATCAAAGGCCCACAAGTAATTGTGACTATCGGGCACTGCTCAAGTCTGCAAAACATTGTCGAGGCTTGTCGGCGTAACGGAGAGAACAACCACTTCAACATCATGATAGATGAGGCAGATGAGAATGAGCACATGAACATTGGCGATGAGGCACAACGCGCAGTCGCACTTGAGGAGCTTTGCGAAAATGCCACAAGAAAATTCCAAGTTAGTGCCACAATCCTAGACCTTTTCTACAAACCCTGCAAGAATGTGTTCATCTATCCCATGCAAGCACCAAAGAACTACAAAGGACTCAGGCACATCAACTGGATGATTCTCGAGAAGGAAATCGGTACATCTACACAGCGACGGAAGGACAGTTTTGTCTTTGACAAAAACTTTAGAAAAGTTATTGATAAGGTTGCACAGATGCCAGTCTTTGTTAGCCGCCTGAAGCAAGGACAGAAGCATCCCAAAACTATGCTTATCTCCACCTTCAATGAGATAGACGCACATCATCGCATGGCGCAGCGAGTTCACCAGCGCACCCGAGCACCTGTGATTGTTGTGAATGAACGGGGTTATCTTTACTCCCAAAACCTCGGTGACATTTTCATTGAGCGTCATGGAAAGTTCTTGGAATATGACGGTAAAGGCTATGTCATTTCCGCCAAGGTGTCTGCTGGTAATTTACTCGAGTGGATGAGGCTCAATGGCGGTGTTGAGCGTTTTCCCACAATCTTCACAGTGGCAGGTAAAAAGGCAGACCGTGGGCTGAGCTTTGTAGACTCCGGGTATCCCAACTGCAAGGAGACTGGTGAGCTGAGCTGGCACCAGCAGTTCATGTACCTCCTCTGCAGTAACAGCACACACATTCCTCGCCTGATCCAAAAGGTGGGGCGTGTCTGTGGAGTCTTTGACGATGACCTGCCTATTACAGTTTACACCACCGAAAAGATTTGTCAAGATGCCTACAGGGGTTTGCAGCTACAGGATGATATTCTTGACAGGGTGCGCGATGAAAACTTCAGCTGGGTTTACGATATCGGCGAAACAGAGCGTTCATACACCTTCCGCTGTGATGAGGATGTAAGTGAGGCTGTGCGGAAATACCAGTTTAGCAAGGAGAAGGTACACAGCGCTGCACGTCCAACACTGATGGCTGGGAAAGTCATTTGCCACAGGGACTGCAAGGCAGGGAAAAAGAATGTAATTAAGGAGTTTGACGGTGGGATGGCGTTGGAAGAGTATGAGATTAATAAGAACAAGCAAAGGCAGTCGGGACAGCCAGTGTTCACCAAGCCGCAGCCACCAGGGAAGCCAGTGGGAGAGGTGTTGAGGGAGAAAAATTTAAGTATTTCTGCACCAGAATACGAAATTTGGCACTTCAACACAGACAGTAAGATGACCAATGCTGAGTCACGAAACTACGGGTGGATCGAAAAGGTTTGCAAACATCGCACAAATTATAACAGAGAAAATGTCGTTAAGAATATCGAACAACTCACTAAACTTCCAAACAAAACTATCAATAATGCACTAACAACTATTATGAAAAAACACTGTACACAGTCACAAAAACTTGGAGGAGGATTGAATTTTTATCGCCGAAGTGGTACACGGAATTGGACAATCTATTTCGCCTAAATTATTGAATATATAACCTCAACAGGGTTATATATTATTCTACTGACACAAACAGACCTTCTTTCCCAGAAGCGAGACCGTTACGAGATCCTGTGATAAAAGCTTTTTTCCTTGCTTCCCAGACAAGACAGAAATCAGCAACCGGATTATATCCAGACAGAAAAATTAGGTTATGTCGTGACATTTCTCTGCACCAATCCCAAAATTTTTCATGATCAAATGTTCTGAGCTTACGATTCTCGTCAAAATAATAACTCGCAGCTCCGTAGTAAGGAGGATCACAGTAAATTATGTAATTGCGTAGATTACTAAATTGTGTGTAATTTCCTGATGAAAATTTTACACAATCCATTTGACTTGCAATCTGTGTAACACGATCTGCTTGACCAGCAACCCGTCTGTCTTTTTGAGTGGTTGATAATCCGTGCAAATGTTTATTTTTGAACGCCTTGAAATATTGCCCCCCAAAACTACACGCGTGTCCAATAAACCCACGTTCTGCTGAAGGTGTAGTACTAGACTTGAGCTTTTCATACTGCGCCTCAGTACACTTACGTGGTGGTTTCCATCCTTTTTGCGCTCTTTGCCACATCTTGATCACTGATGCATTTGCATCCCCAGCTTTGTACGTAAATTTTCTATGGTCCTCAAATTCTTTTGGAATATGCTGGTAAACTCCAAGCATTCCACAGAAGGGTTCGCAGTATCCTGCGAACCTATATCCGCGTTCCTCCTCAACATAATGTGCTATATCAGAGATTATACCTGCTATTTCGCGGCCAATCCGTTGTTTACCGCCATGATATGATGTCATTTATTATCTGATATATTTTCGTAATTTTGAAAAGGTTTGTGTCAGAAATCGAGTACACATTGACTTATGACTGTTTGCTCATAATTTTTGTGAATACCCTACGGCTTGCATGAACCCGTCGGCTTGACCAACGGCTGATAGTTACACTCTTTGCAATACTGCGACGAAGAGCTCGGGTGATTTACCGCATACTGACAGCAATATGTTGGATTTCCCTGAAGCTCTCCACTGCAATTGTCCACAAAACTCATCTGGTTCTTGACAGTTTCTGTCCGCACAGCTGGACACACATACGTACTACTGTTCGGCTCCTGTTGCGAAGAACACCAGCTCCGCAAACCACACGCTAATGGTGCCTGATTCCCCGCCTCAACATACTTCCGACATGCGGTCTTGTCTCCAAGACATACTGCATTGTACTCATCACACTGCTGACCTTTTGCGCACTGAAGCTCCAATGCCCGACACTGCATCTCCGTTGGCGGCTGTGTTGCATACCCCGGAATACTCGATGGCAACACCGAATACGTTGGAACGGCCGGACCCCGACCCTCACCATCTCTGCAGACAATCTTGCACAAATTACCAGGAAGAGCATACGAAGACCACGGCTCAGGTGTATTACCACCTTGACAATAATGCTTCTCATCTCCCGTGATATCTATACACGTCTGACAGCACCCTTGATAATACGGACCGGCAGGTCCAAAGTGCGACCCACAGTTCACACATGGATAACCATGACAGGTACCATTATCTTGGCAATAGGACAACTGCCCATTGACTTTTGGTAACTCTGCACAATTTACCTTGGGCAATGAGGGCGCCGCACACTGCACGCACGGGTAGTTCGAGCATGTGCCATTCGGCAGACAATGCGATGCCTGTCCTCCAACCTTTGGCAAACTCGCACAAGAATCTGAGAAAGAACGTCCGTATTTAGCACACTCCGCAATCGCCCCTGGAGAACCTGCATAGGCTTTCTCACACCACCCGGGTACCTTACCGGGCCAGCCTCCTGACTGACAACTATTATAACACTGTTGGAAAGTTGGTCCATTCATTTATTGTCGAGAAAATTAATATGCAAAGCAATAAATGATCCCTAAAACTGTCTTTATCGTTGGAGGAGTTATCCTTGGTGTACTTGTAATTGCTGGCATAATCGCTGGTATTATTGTCGCAACGCACCACACACCAACACCTCCTCCACCTCCACCACCAACCCCAACTTGTAAAACCAACAAAGACTGCTCACCAAACCAAGTTTGTCAAGGGGGCAACTGCGTGCCTGCCCCACCCCCTCCTCCACCACCGTGCAAATCCAACAAAGATTGCCCATATGGTGAAATTTGCCCGAAAGGCAAGTGCGTTAAACCACCACCGCCACCACCTCCACCGTCCCCAGGTAGTCCATGTGACAATAAGCTACCGTGTGCCAATAATGAAAATTGTGTCAAGGGGTTTTGCCGAACTAAATGCAAGTGGACAACTGATTGCGACAATAGACAGCGTTGTATCGACGGTTCCTGTCAACCCGAACTTCCGTACAACCCACCCCCAAACTTTCCCGCACCACCACACGAAGATTACAATATTTCTCAATGGGTATGGCTGACCCCAGATCAGTATGCACCACAGTGCGCTAACGATAGCAGATACGCATGTACCAAAGGATGGCCCAATGGACCCCAAGATTATTGTAGTAACTGGAATATTCCCTCTGGTCAGTGCAGTTACAAAGATCAGAGTTGCGCCCCCTATTGTAACGAAATGGCCGAATATATGAAGGCCGGTGGCTTTGCCTGCACGCAAGCATGCCTATCACAACTAGGCAACACAGACGAACACGGATCAACCAGTTTGTGGGGACCACCCAAACATGAATGGATGACCGACCAGGATGTACAAACATGGTGTGACGAAAGCGGTGAATTACCCGTTCGCATTCCCAGCGAATTCTGCAAACTCCGTGGAAAGTGTTGGGATACTGATAAAGTACCAATTGTGAATTCTCCAGATAACATGTGCAAACGCAAATGCTTCTACACATGCGCACCAATTGGCGCCCAGTCCTACTGCCAAAGCAAGTGTATGTCCGAAAACTGGGCCAGCAACCCTGATAAAGCAAAGAAGTTCTGCAGTGAACGCACAGACTACAAAGACAGAAACTGTGACTACGTACAAAGCTGTGCTAGAACCTGTGCAAATATCGTTGCCCCTGGATTTATACCATAAAATTTTGGAGTATTGTTCCTGGCTTAATGCGTATCAAAATGGCGCGAGACTGCTGATGCACTGAGATTCTATGCAGATCAATCAGAAAAACTATCAAGGTCACAGCCAAATTGATTACACCAGAGACTTGACACAATATAAATGCCACTGTGCAAATATTGCCACAAATTTTTCGCGCGTCTTGGAAGACATACTGCTGCGTGCCAACGCCGACGCGAAGAGCAGGAAGAACAAACCCAGGAACGCAAACGCCAACTGGAGGCTATTCGACACGAACAAGAGGAATTCGCTGATGAACTTGCCCGTTTCGCCAACGAATACCCACGTATCGCAAAACTACTCGATACTCTGATCATATTAGATCAAGAAGGTAACTCACATCCTTCTGGTATCGGCGGATATCTCGATGACATCACAAGTATTGTGAATAGTTAATTTATCAGAAATTTCTGATAAATCACCCTAACTAACCTCAACCTTCGGAACATACCGTGCAATAAGCTGATAAAATATGTCATGAAACTGCTCACGAAATACCGAAATAAACGCCGTCATGTAATGAGACCGCTTGCACAGAAAATCCTTACTGTAGTAGTTATCTTTGTACTCCTTCCTTGATATTATAATACGCGCAGCCGAGTTCCAATATAAATCATTATGTTGCGTACAAGACAGTTTTTTCGCGTAAAATTCGTCAACCACAAGCAACGACTCTCTCGGAACAAAAGCTGACCATGTTACCGTCATTCTATTCTTGCAGTCACAGCGTTTGCGACGATGTTCAATCAAACAACAGAATCTCGTGTTCTCGAGCACAAGTGGAATAATATTGAAACCTTGCCATTCCCAAGGCTTCTCTGTGAAAACATAAATCTCAGATCTATCAAACCTCGTCTGATTATCAACAATTCTTCGTGCAAGTGTTGTTTTTCCACTCTTGGAACATCCAAATATTTTTACTGTATTTCGGGCATATTCCGGAAATTCTTTACAACCACACATCGGTAAACAATCGGCATACGATGGTTTTTTGATCGGTCTTGTGCACACTGTACACGTCATGCATGGACAATACTGTAAGTTTCCACATCTTGTCTGTTTCTTGCAGTTTGTACAGAACTGTGGGCAACCCTGAAGTTCACAAGGTACGCATGTTGTTGCCCTACTGTCGATATTATCAGTAGTTAGCTTGCAACAATCACAGAGGCGTTTAGGAGGTGGCGATGGTGGCCGAGGCAAATCCATGAATCGGATGTAATCTCTGCTCGTATCTATGGGAGGTGGTGATGATCGTTGAGGCAAATTTCTGCTCATATCTATGGAAGGTGGTGACGGTAAGTGAGGAAAATCCATGTATCCCGTATATCGTATATAATTGCTTCTTGTACGTCCTGAGTACATTTGTTAGTATCTGATATGTCTAGATTATTTGACGGAAATTACTGTTTTCAACAGAGTTTCCTGTTTGAATCTAAAATAATGCGAGGAGGTAGAAATGTTGGCTGAATCGATGAAACTCGAAACAGTGTATTTCCTGTTGAGTTACTATTATGAGCAAGGTGAGCCAATGTCTGGATATATGATCACCAAAATAACAAAAGATAGAGAAGAAGCAGAAGAGCACGCGAAAGGGGTAGGTGATCTTTCGAGAGAGAACCAGTATAGGGAAATCAAGGTGTATGAGACATCGACAGGCGAGTATGTTAGCACACGATTAAAATTTATTCGTACTGGGGATTTTAATAACAAATTTTAACGGATTTCTCTGCTAGTTTGGAAGAACAATTTTTCAGAAAAGTCTGAGAAATATTCAGCAAATTTTACCAGGGTTGAGCATTGCATCGAGAAACTGCCAACATTCGTGGCATTGCATAAAGTTTGCCTGTTCTCGTGCGTTCTCAAGATATCCAATGATGTTGCCGAAATACTCGGTGCCACTCTTATTGTGCAGACCCCCCTCATACCACTGAATCAAACCAATGTCTGTCATATAGCCTATAACTCGACGTAAGACCTGTGGTTGGTGATGGGTGACACACGTACAAATGATGTACTCCAAAGTGTTGTACCAACAATCGGTTTCTGGTTGAAGGGGGCATTCGTTGGCACATCCTTCGTCCAGAAGTTTAATTACGAGACACGCGTCTCCCCTCTCAGCGGCCTTTTTTGCGTGAATGCAGTTCATTGTATTATGTCACGATTTTTCCTTTAGGCTAACAGATTTCTCAGAAAGTCTGAGAAATATTAATGACAACTATTTGGTACTTATCTCGGTTTTTATCGCCATGCCATGCAAAATTTTCATCAATTGTCCGCCTGACCAAGGCAGATTTACCGTTGTAACTTCATCCGTATCACACTGCACACAATGACCCACCTTCTGCGTCATATAACCACACCGATCACACACCTCCACCCTCCACTCATCCGACATATCAAACAACCTCTCCTTCACAAACCGTGCAGTACCTTGCACAATACCCGCATCGCGCTCCATCTCACCATACCGCAAACCCTTGAATACCGTTGTAATTTTACAACCTGTAGCTTCGGCTTTTGACCACAAGGTGTATTGGTCGAAAAGACTACACACTACAGCACCCTTTCGAGTGGGAATAGACTGTCTCTTAGGCTTTTACACCCACGAACATACAGTCGTTGAGCCTTACACCACAAGGGTGTCTTGGTTGCGGATTGCCCAATCTTTTGGATTATAACCTTACCCACAAGTTTTCCCAGCGGCCACCAATACATTACTGCATTGGCTTGGTACCAAAAGTTTTAGGGGTTTCCCGCAATTTGTCCGCATTGCCCGATACACACGGACTAGCAAGTTTTTATAATTCATTGGCTTTGGTTATCTTTGTATCCCCATAAAAATCCGTGAGAAACATGACTTCCATTACATGCTTTTGCTATTGTGGCAACATGAATCCCTGTCATTTTACTAGCTTCTGTAATTGTCGGAAATTCTTGTAAGAGTTCTCCGAACTTGTTATATTGGCAAACTGGCTTGTGTCTTTGCCACACATCTTTGTACTTCCATAAAAATCCCACAGCTATTTTGGATTCTCTACAGGCTGTCTGAATTGTATCTTGATGGAAACCAAGCTGTCTACTGGCTTCTGATGCACTGGAAAATTGTTGGATAAACTCTCCATCAGTCGAGTATTGCATCACTGTGCGACCAATTGTCTTGAAATCATCAGAAATTTGTTCGGTAAATTCATGTTTCCATAAAAATCCCGCTGATGTGCCATTATCTTTTATCGCACGGCGTATAGATGAGTGGTGAACACCGATATGTTTTGCTGCTCCACTGACACTCTCGAACTCTTGTATGAATTCCCCCTCTCGTGTATATTGGTAAACACGCTTGGAGTTTTTCTTGTAGTTATCGAGAGATTCGTGCGCGGCTTGCCCCCAACAAAGATTATCGACATGATTATTATGAGTATTACCATCTTTGTGGTAAACATTGGGGTGGTTTTCGGGATTGTCAAGGTATGTCAAAGCTACCAATCGATGTAAAGCACGTGTCACTTGTTTGCCAAGCTTGTTTGTGAGATTAACGCGTGGATGTGTACCGTTGTAGTTGTGTTTCAAACGTCCTCCGTTCGATCTATTGTAAACATGCCCATCTCGAGTAATTATATAGTTGGGATATTCATCGTTGATAAATCCGTTTATACCACATCCATCGCCCACAGGAGCTTCAGTACGTTTCCAAATAAAACTACCTGCCTGTTTTCTTTTCCCTGCACAAACTGCACTGATATGCGATGCTTGACAAAATGTTTCTCTCGCAGCTTTGGCAAAAGAGGGGTAAGATTGTATGTATTCTCCCTCAAGCGAAAATTGCTGGACATAACAACCGTTCATGGGGGATGTTCGTTGGCCGCACAATCCCAATTCAACAGCGTGTTGTGCATTTTCTTTTGGGGTGACATACTCCAGATTTTCGATGCGATTATCCAACTTATTCCCATTCATGTGATTCACACATTTGCCTTTTGGCAATTTTCCCAAAAATGTCAGTGCGACAATTTTATGAATTGGATACGCGACTCTCTTGGTTTCTAAACTTAACGTAACACGTAGATATCCTGTTCCATTACTGGCCAGACTTGGTTCCAATCTTTTTCCTGTATGGATATTTTCTATCTTACCCTCAGAAGACACGATGTAGCTATCCTTATACTCGGGAATGGCGACACGCGCCCAGTATTCTTCGTTGGATTCTTGCATTATTCCACGTTAGTTGTTTGGTATTACCAATTTTTAAATCAATTTTTCGGTATCGTTCCATAGAACCGTTTAATCTATTGTCATATATAACCAAAGCCAATGAATTTGTTAAACTTGCTGTACGGCAGTTATGTTTACCGTCTCTTGAGCGCCCTTCGCGCAATCCCACTAGTTACCTAGCAGGCTAGACTGTACCATAAGCCTTTTTTGGGGTTGGCGCCCCAAAGACCAACACCTTACCAGTCGTTGAGAATTTCCCATTCCAAGCCATGTAAGAAGTAGGGAATATCCTGCGGATTGTCCACATTCTGACGTTGTTACCTTTGGGTACGGCCATTAACCGTGTTCCCTGTGTCATTTTCATAACACAGGTGGTAGTCAGAAATAAATTGGAGGTTCCCGCAACCAGGTGTTTCGCCGACACATCGCCGACTAGGTGATAAATCCTTTTCAGATCACCTTTTACCGCCCGAAGGTTGAGCGGTTGACGCCATAATAAATTTGTCTGACCGCAAATTCCCCTCGAGTGCACCTTATCTCTTACTAAGTGCTTGAGCCTCTGATAGTACATGGGTGCTATGAACACCTTGGCCTTCATCGGTTCCCCCGTCATACCATTGTAGAGGTATTGTGAGGAGTGTCTATCAAAGCCCAACTTTACTAGTGTCTCACAAAGCCTATCTGCAATATCTTTACTTGATTCTGTGAAGGGTGTTGAATCCCCGATTTCTCCTGTTTCTACACAGATTTTTCCCATGGCCATTGATAGCATTTGGTTGATTGTCATGCGGCTGGGTTGACTATGTGGATTCATGATTAAATCCGGAACTGTCCCATCTTCCGCGAAAGGCATGTCTTCAGGTGCTAAGATAGCCCCAGTGGTACCTTTTTGGGCGGTTACATTGGCGAACTTGTCACCAATCTCGGGAATCAGCTCATTGCGTATGACAATCTTCACAATCTTGTAGCCATCTGGGTTGGTGTAGACAAAAATCTTATCCACATACCCCTCATCCCCACTCTTTACCGCTACACTTCTATCATCCACCTGCTCCTCATCCATTTTCCTAGCCCTCTTCGCCACCTTCCCAATCACCACATCATTCTTCTTCACATACACTCTCTGATAATACACATACTCTTTCCCACTCGCATCCACCTTCTTGATCGGCATCTTTTCCCTCACAATCCCATTCTCATCGAGCAACTCATAATTCAACCCCTTTTTCCTCACATCCTTTGGCGGTAACTCAATGTGTTCCGTTGTATATGCGTCTTTTTTGCACTCCTCATCTGAAATTTTCTTATAGGAGGATGCACAGAACATTCCCCGGTCAATCGACGCCTTATTCAACACAACCGAATCCTCCTGATTAAACGGAAAATACCGATCTATCCCAAATATTTCCAAATGGGGTCATCGATCTCCAACTTTCCCCTACCAAGCCTATTGTCACAGGACTTGATAGACTACGGCTGGACACCTTCTCAGATGGGCCTAGAATGAATCTTGAGCTTGCGCCCGTATCCGTACATTCGTTGAACGTTCCAGTCAATTACTCAACTGGCTTCGCAGCGGATTGTCCCTGATATTTGCCGTTTTTACCCCTCTTGTGATTAGCAAGAGCACTGAGATAACGTGTAGCCAGTGTGGTAGACAAATACCCAAGATTATAGTCAATATGATCATATTCCTCTTGATGACGTTTTTCAAAAAAATCTAGTGCTACTTCGTGTTTGAAGAAATCGTGCAATGGTGGGTACATCGTTGATCGAGAAAAATTTTCTGCTGCAGTCAAAGGTCTCATATTTTTCCAGTTAAAACATATTTTACGCTCTTCTTCACTGGAGAAATCAAACCAACAACAGGGAATAACATGGTCAATATGCCAAAATGTACCTCGGTTTTTCCATGTCATACCTGATGTAAAGTTAAACTCAATCCACTCAACAAATTGCTGCAAGTCACACCCCAAAATTTCGCGAATTTCTCCTGTTTTTGATCTACCCAAAATAATATGCTGTAAATCCAACCATTTTTTGAACCGTCCTCGTAAGGTCCTGAGAACAATAAAGTTCATATCGCTTTTCAGTCTTTCCTGGAGACGGATCTTGTGATTATACTGGATACGTTCGCGATTGGCTTGGTGATAGTTTCTGTTATACTCGCTGATTTCTTCTTTTTTATCTGACTTGTATGTCTTGTTGTAAGTGGATATTTTTTCACGATTATTTGCCTTGTATCGACGGCAACGCATGCGTTGTAACTCAAGTTTACAGTCGTTGCACATTTTAGTGCGTCGATTGGGCACTTCGATTTCTTTGTCGCATTCTCTGCAGTTAATCAAAACCATTTGTTATATTCTATCTTCCTTAAGTAACGTCAAGAGGATATGATCAAATCTATGGGAGTTTCCCGCTATTTGGATACGTTGCCTGCTGTGACGCAGACTTGCCGACGCCTTGCGGCGTGACAAGGGCTCCAATCAACCCTCATAACATAAAATTGCAACAATCGCGTTGCTTCCACTGGGCATATCCGTGTAACCAATCATATCTGCTGCACGAGTCTTGACTAACTGTGTTTGTGGATAGTGCAATGAGTACATCGCAGTGTCCGCCCGGGTATGCAACGAAAGTGCCGCGGTGCCAATTGCTTGCTTGCACATACTTGATTGGTATGCGTTACGGGGCGCCTGGCTGTGATCGGGAAATGGGATAATACTCAGGGCCACACCCCCAATGACTGATGGATGAATTTCCCCCAAGAACTCCCCATAGTTTCTGGAAAGGTCGTAGGAAATGACGTTAGCTTCTGCCTCGTTGACATCGACATAGCGAATCATGTTTTTGTTCAGTAGGTCATCCCAACAACGAATGTTGTCCATCCCGTCTACATTATCGAGGTTGAGGACTGGGCGTGTGTAGCGTCCCTCATCACAGTACATTCGGATTTCGTCATCTATTGGGAAGTATGCGATAGAGACGTCGAGAGACAGTCGTTTGGTCACGCGCAGTTTTTCGATGTAGGCAATGAACTCCCCAGCATCCCCCACAACACCCAAGGGCTCACCGTTGAGAAACAGGCGTGACTTGCTGATGGTGTTTTCGAGGGGTGCGTCATTGAATGATGTGATCATGTCACTGCGGTCGAGGATTTCCTTGAGGAGAACAACGGGGAAGCGGGTGGTGATTTCGCAGGTGAGGGCGAGATTTTTCACGAGACCGACTTGTTGTCCTTCTGGGGTTTCGCTGGGGCATTCGTAGTATTGGCTAGAGGGGTGGATTTGGCGGATTGGTCCGCTGTTGCCCTCTTTGCCGATTGGGGTGTTTAGGCGGCGTAGGTGGGATATTGCAGCAAGGTGGCAGAGGCGGCTGAGGATTTGGGTGACACCAACGCGGATATAGCTATTTTTGTGGACGCCCCAGTTGCCTGTGGACATGCATTGGCGAATGCCTTGGGTAATGGATGAGATACTACCGGAGAGGTGTGCGAGAATGTCGGGGCGACGTTGGAGGTTTTGCAGGAGACTTTTGGCGAAGCGTTTGAAAAGGGCGCGGAAAAGGTCGGAGAGGAGGACGCCGGCGACTTCGATGCGTTTGTTGCTGGAGTGGTCTTTGTTGTCTTGTTGGCGTTTGCCGATGGTTGTGAGGAAGAGTTTGCGAAGCATTTGGCCGAGGAAGATGGCGCGTTCGTGCATGGTTGATGTGACACCCATGTGGGGAAATAGGTCGATGGTGATGATT
>Ga0180430_10003713_pt1 | contig 13101 bp, 10 predicted proteins | sample SS_ome_9_FD_132999 | JGI IMG/M metagenome (GOLD analysis project Ga0180430, IMG submission 132999) | Hypersaline lake sediment archaeal communities from the Salton Sea, California, USA - SS_1_S_2 metaG | ecosystem: Environmental > Aquatic > Non-marine Saline and Alkaline > Hypersaline >... | reverse complement strand
CACGGGCACGCGGGCACCGGTCGAGATCGTCGCGCAGACCGACACCGCCGAACATCGCGCCGAGATCCTGGAGAACGGCTTCTATACATTCTCCGAGCCGGTGCCGCGCGGAAGCATCGTGCGCCTCGAGGGCCGGCTGGCGTCCGGGGCTATAATCGCGCCGCTCACGGGCCACTGGCACGAGGTCGTCGACGACGATTGGGATATCGATTTTTCCTGATAACCACCACGGCAAGAATGCGAAAATGAGAAAAGACAAGCTCGCCATGATCTGTCCCCCGGGGGGCGAGACCGGTCGAACGTTACGGCTCGAGATCACCCACGAGGAGGCCGGCCACGTCATCGACGGCATGCTCATCGATGATTCGACCGGCGCCCGCTATCCCGTCATTGGCGGCGTGCCGAGTTTTCTCGGCGCCTCCGTCGTGGCCGACGAGGCTCATGCCAGTCAGAGCAAGACCAACGTGACGTTCTCGGACAAGTGGTCGAAGTTCAAGTCCTACGGCATGAAGCCGTCGGAGCAGGAGTTCCTGCAGGAGTGGTACCGCAAGAAGTTCGGGCTCGACAGTGTCGCCGAACTCGAGCGGCTCTACGCGGAGTTCGACACGATCCTGGAAGTCGGCCCTGGGTCGGGCTTCAACGTCCGCTTCGCCGCCGAGCACACCGACGGGGTGGTCTGCGCGCTCGACATCTCCGACGCCGCGTTCACCACGTTCGAGAATACGCGCGATGTCGCCAACTGCCTGGTCGTGCAGGCCGACCTCATGGCTGCGCCGTTTGCCGACGAGCAATTCGATTTCGTGCTCGCCGACGGCGTCCTGCATCATACGCCGGACACGCGCAAGGCAGTCGCGGCGCTGTACCGCAAGGTAAAACCCGGCGGCAGGTTCTTCTTCTACGTCTACAAGCGCATGGGAGCGATACGCCAATTCGCCGATCGCCACATTCGTGAAGCCTTCACGCAGCTCGAACCGGAAGCGTGCTACAAGGCGTGCGAGCCCCTGACCGAGCTGGGCAAGGCGCTCGCCGATCTCAAGGCGACGGTGACGCTGACCAAGCCCATCGACATCCTCGGTATTCCCGCCGGCACGCACGACGTGCAGCGGTTGATCTATTACAATTTTCTCAAGTGCTTCTGGAATGATGCCTTCGACTACGAGACCAATAACATGGTCAATTTCGACTGGTATCACCCGCACGACGCCTGGCAGCACTCGGCCGAAGAGATTGCCGGCTGGATGCAGGAACTGGGCGTGCGCGACTATCAGCTCAACGACGCCAATCCCAACGGGCTGTCCGTGATGCTGCGCAAGCCGCGCTAGGCGTCGAGACGATGAGACTTCTGGTAACCGGAGCGAGCGGCTTCCTCGGCCGCAGGTTGTGTACGCTGCTGCGCGAGCGTCACGACATCGTCGGCCTTTACGCGAGCGAGCGTCCCGATATCTCCGGCATGCGCTGGGTGCGCCATCGGCACACGCCGGGCACGAGCGCGGCGCATCTTCCGGACGACGTCGAAGGCATCGTCCACCTCGCCCAGTCGGCACGCTACCGCGAGTTTCCCGAAGGCGCCGCGGACATGTACGCGGTGAACGTCGACTTCCTCTTCCAGCTGCTCGAACACGCGCGGCGCTGCGGCGTCAGGGCGTTCGTCAATACCTCGACCGGTGGCGTCTACGACGCTGCCGGCGGCGCGCTGCGCGAGGACGCGGGCGTACGGCCGCGCGGGTTCTACCCGGCGTCAAAGCTGGCCGCGGAGGCCCTGTGTGCGCCCTACGAAAGCCTGGTCGCGGTGACGTCCCTGCGCCTGTTCTTCATCTACGGCGCGGGCCAGGCGGGACGGCTGATCCCCAACCTCGCCGCCCGCATTCGCGACGGGCAGCCGATCGACCTGGCGGGCAGGGCCGGCGGACTGTGTCTCACCCCGACCCACGCCGATGACGTCGTCGCGGTGATCGAAGCTGCCCTGGCGCAGGCCTGGCAGGGCACGTGCAACGTTGCGGCACCCGAGGTGTTGTCGATCGAGGACATCGCGCGGGCGCTCGGCGGTGCGCTCGGCATCGCGCCCGCGTTCCAGCGGGATGGCCGCGAGGAGCCCGAGCCGCTGGTGCCGGACCTGTCCTTGTTGCGCGAGCGTTTCGACATCGGCCGATTCCGCAAATTCGCCGATTGCGTCGAGACCCTGGTCTAGCCGGCGTGGCGCGGCAAGCGGACAAGCGTCTCCCGGTGACCTTCCGGCAAGGCCAGGTGATCGTGGTTCTGCTCCTCGTGCTGGGCATGATGTGGGTGATGTTGAGCGAGCCCAACCGGCTCGGCACGATGCTCGGCGAAGCATCGTTGCAGGAGGCCGGGGAGCGGCGCAGCCTGGCGCGCGACGGGGCCGGGCACGATGCCGGGGCGGCAAGCGGGGACGCGGGCGCCGCGTTCGCGGAAACCTCTGCCGAGATCGATCCTTACCTGCGTATTCCGGCCGTCGTGCAGCGCCCCAACGCGCACCTCGTGAAGCCCTACAAACGGATGCAGAAGGGACTGCGCCTCACCTACCGCGGTAACCGCTTCTCCGCCAACCAGCCGGACCTGATCTGGGTACCCGAAGTCACCCGGGACCGTTACAAGCTGCGCTGGGAGACACTCGGCAAGAAAGTCGAAGGGGCCGGCCTGGCGGGTGTCTTCCCGGGTAACGTGCTGCGTATTCTCGACGACGAACTCTACGATTTCGGCGTCGGCACGCTGTTCGTGCGCGTGCTCAACGAGACGAGCGGCAAGTCGGGTTACACGCTCTACGAGACGATCATCGGCGACTGCGACCCGGCCGACGAACAGTTGTGGGTGGCGCGCGACGTGCCGGGGCTGCTGTCACGCGTGCTCATCGAGGTCGACGAGATCGCGCTGTATCGAATCAGCCAGCCGCGCGATCCGGCGTTGATCGACGACTGGATCGACATCCTCGGCGACCCGACACGCTACCGCAACGCGCTCAACGGCGGCATCGAGGGCGCGGGCGTGCACCCGGTCTATGCCGCCAACGTGGCCACGGCCGTGCTGATGGAACTCGTCGAGCGCAAGCACCCCGAGAAGCGGCGCAGCGAGATCCTGTGGGCCGTGCGGCGCTTCTTCGACCGTTGGGCGATCCCGCATGCCGAACGCATGCCCGGGGACACGGTCAGCTGGCCGTACAATTTCCCCTGGACGACGAACTGGGGCATCCGTCTCGATCCGCCCTGGTACTCGGCCTACGCCAACGCCCGCATGGCGCTCAACGCCGCGCTGCTCTACCGCCTGACGGAACACGAGAGCTACCGGCGGCTCGCCAGGCGCGCGGCCGGCTTCGTCGCACTGCCGATCGAGGAGGGCGGTGCGCAGTACGAGGTGCTCGGCTTCAAGTTGCCGGCCGAGTACGTCTATCCTTCGCCGCCGATCCCGAACGTGCGCGTGCTCGACGGCGAGCTGATTGTCATCGCGGCCCTGTTCAACGTCGCGCGCCTGCTCGGCGACAGCGACCTGCTGCGCCTGTTCATGACCCAGGTCGGCTCGCTCGCCATGCAGATGGAGAGCTACCGGCGGCCGAATGGCGATCTCGAGTTTGCCATGTACATCGAGGACCTGCCGGCGCACTACCGGTGGGACGTGTGGTCCGCGTTGCAGATCCTGGCCAACGCGAGCAAGGACCGCCGCTTCAGCATCCTGGCCCGCGACTTTGCCAAGCACGTGCCGGACGAAAGGAAGGAGAGCAACGGCTCGTGAGCACGACCGCGATGGCGCGGAGCGGCGCACGCGGTCACGGCCGTGCGGGTATGCCGCGCGTGGCGCCAGCGGGCGGCCGCGCGTTGCCGGGGGGCAGGCTTGCGCATTCTCCTCATCGGTAATATCGCCAACAACGCCTACCACGACGCCAAGTTGCTGCGCCGGGCTGGTGTCGACTGCGACGTCGTCTGCGCAGACTATTACCACGTGATGGGTTGTCCGGAATGGGAGGACGCCGATTTCTCCCAGGCGGTGCTCGACGCGTTCCGGCCCGACTGGAACGGGCTCGATCTGCACGGCTTCGCGCGGCCCGGCTGGTTCGCCCAAGGGCCTGTCGACCTGTGCCTGGACTACCTCCTCGCGCGGCGGCGCGGTGAGTCCGGGCGCGCCGCGCGGCTGTGGCTGAGACTCGGCCTGCTCAACCGGACGCAACGTGCGCGATCGCCGACCGATCGCGCCTGGATGTTGCTGCGCCGCGCGCGATTCTTCCTGTGGCGGGTGCAGCGTCTGCTGCTCTCGCCGACCCGGGTTGGGGAAAAGGCCGACGAGTGGCGCTCGCAGGCCGGCCGCGGCGGCGCGGCGCGGCGTCTCGGCGGCGTGGCGGGCCGCGTCGCCGTCGGGTGCAGCCGGCTGGCGTCCTGGCTCGTGCGTCGATTGGCGCAAGGACCCGCGGCGCGCGCGGCCACCCGCGACTTCGACGCCCGGGTGCAGCAGCTCGCCGCACGCTTCGCGCGCGAGTTTCCGCACCGCGCCGATCGCCTCGAGGCCGCGGAGCTGTGGGCCTACCGCTACCACTGGGAGCGCTGGCGTGCGTTGTTCGCGCACTACGATTTCGTGCAGGCTTTCGCGGCGGACGTCGCCATCCCTCTCATCGCGGATGTCGAGTATGTCGGCTTCGAACACGGCACCTTGCGCGATCTCCCACAGGCCCCGACATTGCAGGGGCGCCTGATCGCGCTCGGTTACCGCTGCGCGGCGCACACCTTCGTCACCAACCTCGACTGTATCGACAACGCGCGCCGTATCACCGAGGGGCGCTATACGTTCATCAACCACCCTTACGACGAGACGGCGCAGCCGTCCCCCGGGGCGGTGGCGGGTCTGCGCGAGACGCTCGAGTCCGAACTCGATGCCAGCCTCCTCGTGTTTCATCCGACACGACACGACTGGGTGGCCGGGCGCGGCTACGCGGACAAGGCCAACGACGCGCTGTTCGAGGCGGTGCGCCGCCTGCGCGAACAGGGTGTGCGCGTCGGGCTGGTCTGCTGCGCATGGGGCAACAACGTCGCCGAGAGCCGCCAGTGGTTCGATTCGCACGGGTTGGCTGCGCATGTCGCGTGGCGCGAACCCATGGGCATGGTCGAGTTCCGTCGCTATGCCGCAGCCTGTGAAGTCGTCGCCGACCAGTTCAAGCTGGGTGCGTTCGGCGGCGTCACGTTCAAGTCGCTCGCCGTGGGCGGCGTGTTGTGCACCTTTCTCGACGAGGCGCAGGCCGCGGGCATCTTTGCCGAGCCGCCGCCGGTGCTCAACTGCCGCTCGCCGGAGGAGATCGTCGCCCAGCTCGCCGCGATCGCCGGCGCACCGGAACGGCTGGCCGGCCTGCGGGCCCGCTCGCGCGCCTGGATCGAGCGCTATCATCGCGGCGCGGATCTCGCCGCGACGCAGCTGCGGGTGTTCCGCGCATTACTCGATTCGCGCGCCGGGGCAGCGCGGTCATGACGCTGCGCGTGGCGGTCGTACTGTGCGGCGTGGCCGACCTGCAGGGCGGCGGCGGCGCCGAACGCTACTTCGCGGACCTGGTCGCGGCCATCGCGAATTCTCCGCGCACGGGCGTCGACATCACCCTGTGCACCGATGCCGCGAGCGTGCGCGCGCTCGGGCTGGTGGGGCGGTCGCTGAGCGAGCGGCAGTTGCTTGTGTGGGGGGGAGGGCGAGTCGCGCAACTGCGTGCCATGCGCCGCGACCTCGGCCTGGCCCGCTTCGACGTCGTCCACCTGGTGCAGGCCCTGCCGCGCTATCTCCCGTGGCTGTGGTGCCTGGCCCCGGTACCGCGGGCACGCCGTCCGGCCGTTGCCCTCAATGTCAACGACAGCCGCCTCGCGGTCGCATTGGAGCGCGGACGGGGCGCGGCGGCGATCGGTGCCGTCGAGCTGCTGGCCTATCGCGGTTTCTTTCTCGCCCCGGCGCTGGACGGGCTGATGAGCTGGTACGAACGATTCGCCGCAGCCTATGAACGGCGCTACCGTGCCGGGCGCAAGCTGGTCGGCGTGGCGCGCCATTGTTTCGTCGACACGGCGCGATTCCACCCCGACGTGGTGAAGCAGCCCTGGGGCGTGTTCGCCGGGCGGCTGGTCGATTACAAGCGCCCCTTGCTGTTCGTCGAGAGTGTCGCGCGCGCCCGTGACATCGATGCGCTGGCGCTCGCGGACTGGCGTTTCTTCGTCTTCGGTGAAGGGCCGCTGCGCGCTGCGCTGCTCGCCTCGATCCGCGCGCTCGGGCTGCAGGACATCGTCAGCCCCGGGGAGGGCGGCGCGTTGCGCGATACGCTGATGAAATCGAGCCTGTTCGTGTCGACCCAGGACAACGAGAATTTCACCTCCCTGGCCATGCTCGAGGCGATGGCATGCGGGAACGCGGTAATCGCCCGCGACGTCGGCCAGACGCGGGCGTTCGTACGCCCCGGATGCAACGGCCTGCTGAGCGCGGACGACGAGGTCGAAACGATGGCCCGGACGCTGGTCGAGTTCTGTCGCCGCCCGGCGGAGCACGTGCGTTGGCGCGAGGAGAGCCGCCGCATCACGCTGGAGGAACACTGCGTGGCGCGGGTCGTCGACGAGTTCGCGGCATTCTGGGCCGCGCTGGATGCGCGCCGCCGGGCGGCAAGCCAGCGTGGTTGAGTCCGGCGGCCCGGCACGCAGCGAGCGCTGTCGCGTTGCGCACGTGATCACCGATCTCGATATCGGCGGTGCCGAGCGCATGCTGGTGAAGCTGTTGGAAGCGGTACACCCTGCGATCGACAACCTGGTCGTCACTTTGTGCGAGCCGGGGCCGCTGGCGGCCGAGATCGAGCGCCTCGGCATACCGGTGGTCTCGCTCGGTCTGGCACGCGGTGAGGTGCGCCTCGCGGCCCTGCTGCGTGCGGTCCGGACGCTGCGCGGGTTTCGCCCCCACGTGCTGCAGTCCTGGATGTACCATGCCGACCTGCTGGCGACGCTCGTGTTCGTCATGAGCGGGCGTCCCGCCCTGGCCTGGAACCTGCGCTGCGCGGACATGGAACTCGAGCGTTATTCGCCCATCACCCGCTGCGTGCGCGGCGTTCTGGCGCGCCTGTCGCGCGTACCGCGGGTGGTCGTGTGCAACAGCCGTGCGAGCCGTGACGCCCACGCCGCGTACGGCTATCGGCCGCGTCGCTGGGAATTGATCCCGAACGGCTTCGACACGGCCGTGTTCCGCCCGTCGCCGACCGCCGCGCGGCGCCTGCGCGAGGAGTTCGGCCTGGAAGCGGCGAACCGCGTCGTGGGCATGGTCGCGCGCCGCGATCCGGCCAAGGACCACGAGACCCTGCTGGCCGCCGCCGCGCGCGTGTGCGGCGTCCATCCCGAGGTCCGTTTCCTGCTGGTCGGTAGCGGTGTTCCCGCACTGGCCCCACGGATGCAGGCGCTCGGCCTGGCGGGGCGCGTCCTGCTCGAAGAGGCCCGCAGCGACGTTGCCGGGCTGACTGCCGGGCTCGACCTGTGCGTGCTCAGCTCGGCGTTCGGCGAGAGTTTTCCCAACGCGCTGGGCGAGGCCATGGCATGCGGCGTGCCATGCGTCAGCACCGATGTCGGTGACGTCGCCGACCTGCTCGCCGACTGTGGGCTGGTCGTGCCGCGACGGGACCCGGCGGCACTCGCCGGTGCGTTGTGCGAGGCGCTGGCATGGTCCCCCGCCGAGCGCGAGCGCCGCGCCCGCCGGGGCCGCGAGCGCATCGAGCGCGACTATGCGCTCGACACCATCGCGGCGCGCTACCGAACGCTTTTCGAGGCACTGCGTCCAGCATGTGCGGCATAGCCGGTTTCCTGGCGCCCGGCGTCGGCGCCGCGCCGCGCATGGAGGCGCTGGTGACGCGCATGGCGGACGCGGTGCGGCACCGCGGGCCCGACGCGGGCGGCACCTGGGTCGACGCCGCCGCGGGCATCGCGCTCGGTCACCGGCGGCTTTCGATCCTCGACCTGTCGGACGCCGGCGCGCAACCGATGCGCTCGAAGTGCGGACGCTACGTGGTCACTTACAACGGCGAGATCTACAACGCGCCGTCGCTGCGCCGCGAACTGGCTGCGGCCGGCGCGCATTTCATCGGCCACGCCGACACCGAAGTGCTGGTCGAGGCGCTGAGCGCGTGGGGTTTCGAGCGCGCGCTCGCGCGGCTCAACGGCATGTTCGCTTTCGCCGCGTGGGACCGCGCCGAACGGCGCCTGCGCCTCGCGCGCGACCGCTTCGGCGAGAAACCGTTGTACTACGGCTGGGTCGAGGGTGCATTCCTGTTCGCTTCCGAGTTGAAGGGATTGCGCGCCTGGCCCGGCTTCGCGCCGCCGCTCGACCGTGCCGCGATCTGCCTGCTGCTGCGTCACGGCTACGTGCCGGAACCGTGGTGCGTGTTCGAGGGCTTGCGCAAGCTCGCGCCGGGGACCTGGATCGAAGTCAGTGCCGCCGACGCCGGCTGCCTGCCGACTGCGCGGCATTACTACGCGCTCACGGCGACCATCGCGCAGGCGCGCAGTGCGCCCGCGCCGGTGACGCCCGAGGCGGCCGTCGACATGCTGGCAGCGACGTTGTCGGAGGCGGTCGGTGCGCGCATGGCGGCCGACGTGCCGCTCGGTGCGTTTCTCTCCGGGGGAATCGACTCCTCGCTGATCGTCGCCCTGATGCAGGCGCACAGCGAGACGCCGGTGCGCACGTTCAGTATCGGTTTCGCCGATCGAAACTACGACGAGGCGCCTTACGCTCGCGCGGTCGCGGCACAGCTCGGTACGCACCACACCGAGCTCTACGCCGCGCCCGACGATGCGCTCGCCCTGGTCGACGCGCTGCCGCGCCTCTACGACGAACCGTTCGCGGATTCGTCGCAGCTTCCGACCTGCCTGCTCGCGAGACTCGCGCGCGGTGAAGTGACGGTGGCGATGTCGGGCGACGGTGGTGACGAGCTGTTTGCCGGCTATACCCGTTATTCCATCGCGCTGTCGCTGTGGCAGCGTGCGCAGCGCACACCGCGCGCCCTGCGCAGACTCGGCGCCCGCGCCTTGCGGGAGGTGTCGCCGGCGGCCTGGGACCGGCTCTTCGCCCTCGCCGCGCCGCTGTTGCCTGCGCGCCTGGCGCAACCGCGCGCCGGCGAGAAGCTGCACAAGCTGGCGCGCCTGCTGGAGATCGAGCAACCGCTCGCGATGTACCTGGAGCTGATCTCGCAGTGGCAGGACCCGGCACGGCTGGTGCCCGGTGCGTGCGAGCCGCCGAGCGTGCTCGGACTGGCGGCCGGCATGCCTGCGGGGCTCGCCTTCGTCGAGCAGATGATGTACCTCGATACGCTGCATTACCTGCCGGGTGACCTGCTGACCAAGGTCGATCGTGCGACCATGGCGGTGGGACTGGAGGCGCGCGTCCCGTTTCTCGATCCCGCCGTCGTCGCGCTCGCCTGGGACATGCCGCTGTCGTGCAAGCTACGTGGCGGGGACGGCAAATGGATGCTGCGCGAGCTGCTGGCGCGCCACGTGCCGCGGGCGCTGTTCGAGCGTCCCAAGATGGGCTTCGGGGTGCCGGTCGGGGACTGGTTGCGCGGCCCGCTGCGCGACTGGGCCGAGGCCCTGCTCGCGCCAGCGCGCCTGGCCGACGCCGACCTGCTGGACCCGGCGCCGATCCGCGATGCGTGGCGGACCCACCTCGCGGGCAGCGAGAACCTGTCCTATCCGCTGTGGACGGTACTGATGCTGCAGGCCTGGCGCGAGGCCTGGGCGAGGGGCGGGCCGTGAGCGGGCGTGTCTTGTACCTGGTGACCGAGGACTGGTACTTCCGCTCGCACCGCCTGGCACTCGCGCGCGCGGCGCGCGACGCGGGTTACCGGGTGACGGTGGCGACGCGCCTGGCACGGCACGCCGAAGCGCTCGCCGCGGAGGGCTTCGAACTGGTGCACGTGCCGTTCGATCGCTCGTTGAGACGCCCCGACCGTGATCTCGCCGCGTACCGCGGCGTGCGCCGGTTGCTGCACGAGCGGCGCCACGACGTCGTTCACGCGGTCTCGCTCAAGCCGATCCTGCTCGGCCTCGCGGCGAGCCCGGTACCGCAACGCGTCATCGCGAGCTTCACCGGGCTCGGCTACACGTTCTCCTCGCGCGACCTGCGCGCCCAGCCAATCCGCGCGCTGGTCAGTGCGCTGCTGCGCTACCAGCTGCGCGGCGGGCGCGCCTGGATGACGGTGCAGAACGAGGACGACCGGGCGCTGCTCGCCGCGGCCGGGATCGGTGTGCCCGAACGCACGGTAATGATCCCCGGGTCGGGCGTATCGCTGGCCGAGTTTGCTGCCACGCCGCAGCCAGCTGCCGCCGAACCGCTGGTGGTGCTGCCGGCACGCGTGCTCGTCGACAAGGGCGTGCGCGAGTTTGTCGGCGCGGCGCGGTTGCTACGTGAGCGCGGGCTCGCGGCGCGCTTCGCGCTGGTCGGTGCGCACGATACGCACAACCCCGGTGCGGTCCCCGCACGGGAGCTCGCGGCCTGGCGGGACGAGGGGCTGGTCGAAATCTGGGGACATCGCGAAGACATGCCAACGGTGCTCGCGGGCGCCGACGTGGTGTGCCTGCCGTCCTACCGCGAGGGGCTGCCCAAGGCGCTGCTCGAGGCTGCCGCGTGCGGCCGGGCTCTGGTTGCGACGGAGGTGCCCGGCTGCCGCGCCATCTGTCGCGACGGCGAAACCGGCCTGTTGGTCCCACCAGGAGATGTGCCGGCCCTGGCTGATGCGATCGAGAACCTGCTGGCCGATGCCGGCTTGCGGGCGATGCTCGGGGCTGCCGGGCGTGCGCTGGTCGAGAGCCATTTTGCGGCCGAGCGAATCAACGCACAGACACTGGCCTTGTACCTGCGGGTGATCGATGCAGCGCGCTGAACGTGACCAGGCGCGGCCACGGCGGGTGCTGGTGACCGGCGCCGGCGGCTTCGTTGGCCGGCACCTTTGTGCGAAGCTCGCCGCGCATGGCCACGTCGTTCATGCGCTCGTCCGAGCGCCGGCCGACGTCGCGGGCGCGTCGCGCGTCAGCGTGGTCGGCGACCTCGTCGTGTTCGACGCCTGGCGCGAGGTACTCGCCGACTGCGACGCGGTCGTCCACCTCGCCGCGCTCACGCATGCTTCCGGCCTCGATGACAGCGCGGCATGGCCGCGCTTCGTCGCGCTGAACGTCGATGTCACGCGGCGCCTCGCCGTGGCCGCGTGCGCGGCTGGTGTGACGAACTTCGTCTTCCTCAGCTCGATCAAGGTCAACGGCGAACAGTCGCCGCGAGCAGGGGCGTCGTGGCATCGGTTCAGCGCGGCGGACCCGCCGCGGCCGGAAGACAACTACGGCCGCAGCAAGCGCGACGCGGAGGACGCGCTCGCGGAGATCGCCGCGGCGAGCGCGATGCGCGTAAGCGTGTTGCGACCGCCGCTGCTTTACGGTCCGGGTATGAAGGGCAACCTGCCGCAGCTTCTGCGCGCTGTCGCACGGCGTCGGCCGTTGCCGTTGGCCAGCGTGCGCAACTGTCGCAGCCTGCTGGCCGTCGACAACCTCGTTGCCGCGATCGAGGCGGCACTGGCCCGCGCGCCGCGCGGCGCTTGCACGTACACGCTGGCCGATGTCGACCTGTCGACCCCCGAGCTCGTCCGCGCGCTGGCCGCCGCGCTCGGCGTCGCGCCGCGCCTGTGGCCCTGCCCGGTGACGCTGCTGCGGCTGCTCGGTGCGCTCAGCGGGCGGCGCGGCGCGATCGATCGGCTGACCGGCTCGCTGGTGGTCGAGCGCGAGGCGATCGCGACGGCGCTGGACTGGCAACCGTCGAGTTCTTTCGAGGAGGTATTGCTCGCGACCGCGCGGGCCTGGCGCGAGGAAGCGGCCCGGTGAACGCATGGGTCCTGCTCGGCGTCGGTGTCGCGCTGGCCGTGGCCGGCGCGGCCCTCACCGGCTATCTGCGCGCGCGCCTGCTCGACGCGGCAGTGCTGGACCACCCCAACGCGCGCAGCCTGCACAGCCTGCCGGTGCCGCGCGGCGGTGGGCTGGCGATCGCGCTCGGGGTCCTCGGCGTACACGTTGCCGGCATGGCACTGCTCGATGCGCTTACCCTGCACAATGGCGTCTGGGGGCTGGCTGCAGCCGCCTTCGCCGCGGTCGGCTGGTTTGACGACGTGGCGTCCCGGCCGGTGCACTGGCGCCTGCTCGCGCAGTTCGTCGCCAGCGCGATCTTCGTCGCCGCGTGGTTGCCGGTACCCGCGGGGGCCGGGCTGGGCTGGATGCTGTTGACCGGCACCGGCACGCTGCTCGCCGTGACCTGGCTGGTCAATCTCTACAACTTCATGGACGGCGCCGACGGCTTTGCCGCCACGCAGGCCCTGCTCGCGGCGCTGGGCGGGCTGCTGCTGACCGCACCGCAGCCGCTCGCAGCCCTGGTCCTCGCGGCGCTCGCCGGAGCCAGCGCCGGCTTCCTGTGCTGGAACCGGCCACCGGCACGCATCTTCATGGGCGATTGCGGCAGCTACTTCATCGGTTTCCAGCTTGCGGCGCTGGCGGTGGTCGGTTGGCGCGACGGCACCACGCCAGCGGTCTGGCTGCTGCTGCTGCTGCCTTTCGTCGTCGATGCGAGCCTGACACTCGCCCGGCGCGTGCTGGCCGGCGAGGCGTTCTGGCGCGCCCACCGGTCACACGCCTACCAGCGCCTCGTGCTCGGCGGCTGGTCCGCGGGGCGCCTGCTCGGCTACCTGGTGGCGTTCAACCTGTTGATCGGGTGGCCGCTGGCCTGGTACGCGCAGCAGGGCGCGGCACTGCCGGCCGTCGTGGCCGGCGTCGTCATCACCGGACTCGCCTGGTGGCGCGTCGTGCGGCGTCTGCCGGCAGCGTAGGCAGCCTGCCCGCGAGGCAGTAGAATGGCAGCGGCCGCCGGTGTTCCGGCGGCTGCCAAGCAGGCCCGCCGATAATCCCCGTGATATCCAATCGCAGCAAAGTCATTGCCCACGATCTCACGGCCATCGCCGCGGCATGGATGCTCGCCTTCCTCGCGCGGTTCAACTTCGAGCTGCCGCCCCCCGAGTTCATCCGCGCCGCGCTCGAGTCGCTGCCCGCGGTGCTCCTGCTGCAGGCGCTGGTCGCGCGCTAT
>Ga0180430_10003710_pt1 | contig 13112 bp, 12 predicted proteins | sample SS_ome_9_FD_132999 | JGI IMG/M metagenome (GOLD analysis project Ga0180430, IMG submission 132999) | Hypersaline lake sediment archaeal communities from the Salton Sea, California, USA - SS_1_S_2 metaG | ecosystem: Environmental > Aquatic > Non-marine Saline and Alkaline > Hypersaline >... | reverse complement strand
TTTATGAAAAGACAATAACTCCTTTTGGTAATTCAGCAAAGATAGATGCACCAAAAAAATATATTGGCAAAAGAGCTTATGTCATCATCCTAAAAGAATGACAACTAATTTTGTCCCAATGCCCATCATAGAATAAAACTAAAATATCGACCGAAAAGTAAGTATATGAAACGAGTATTAAAGGCACATTCCATTCATCATCAAAAAAGTACTCCACATACGGGAGTCGCATTTGGCTTTCTATATGCAAGTAAAAAATATGATACTTTATAACACACAAAATGAGAGGGTCTAAAACATGCAAATTAATTATTTAATGCTAGATGTTATCATACTTCTTTTTCCATTGATCTTTTCATTTAAATGGGTATTTCCTTATTATAAATGTTATAAACCACTTTTTCTATCCATTCTTATTGTTGGTGCAGTGTATATTTTTTGGGATATTATTGTCACGGCTCGAGGAGACTGGGCATTTAATAAAGAATATCTTGTCGGTATTACCATAGCTGGTCTTCCAATAGAAGAGATACTATTTTTTATTGTAGTTCCATATTCATGTATATTCATTTATGAGAATCTCAATTATTTTTTCAAAGATACATCAATTCTTTTCAATAAATCATTCTATTATATTCTAGGTATCTTATTTTTTATAATTGGGATTATGTTTTACTATCAAGATTATACGATTCTTGCAATGTGTTCTGTTGGTGCATTTTTTATAATTGCAGTAACTTGGTATCCACAGATATTAAAATCTAGAAATTATTGGTTATACATCCTGATATCATTCTTTGCATTTCTTATTTTTAATTATCTATTGACAAGTATTCCTATTGTTACGTATAATCCCTCAGCGATTTGGGGTGGAACTGTAGAGCAAGTATGGTATGGTCGTTTTATTACCATCCCATTCGAAGATTTCTTTTACAATTTCAGTATGCTTTCATTTTATCTTTTAGTTTATCTATTTTTTAAAGAAAAAATGAAAATCAAAACAAAATCCAAATAATAAATAACATAAAAACTTAAATGATATAATCTGATAATTCACATAATCTATCTTAAAAAAAAACTATTTGGAAGGAATATACAATGGAGGAAAAAAAAATTATTATCGTTGGATCCGGTTTTGGCGGTCTTTCAGCTGCTGCCTTATTAGCAAAGCAAGGACATCAAGTAATTGTTCTTGAAAAAAATGATCACTCTGGCGGCAGAGCATCTGTTTGGGAGAAAGATGGATTCCAATTTGATATGGGGCCTTCATGGTACTTAATGCCCGATGTTTTTGAAACATATTTCAAAGAATTTGATAAAAAACCTGAAGATTACATGGACCTTGTTCGTTTAGATCCCTCATATAGAGTGTTCTTTGGTAAAGATGATTATGTTGATATTGCTGCTGATATAGAAAAAAATCTATCTCTTTTTGAATCTCTTGAACCGGGTGCAAAAGAAAAAATGAAGGAATACATGAAAAAAAGTGAATATGAATATGAAATTGCAATGAGAGATTTTATTTACAAAGACTACAAACATCTCACAGATTTTTTTAAACCTAAACTAATAGTTGAAGGAACAAAACTTCATATGTTTGAAAAACTTGATGGTTATATACAGCGATATTTTAAAAGTGAAAAGATAAGAAAAATCCTAGAATATACAATTGTATTTCTTGGTGGAAGTCCGTATGACAGTCCTGCATTATATTCACTCATGTCACATGTAGATTTCAATATGGGCGTCTGGTTTCCAAAAGGTGGTATGGCTTCATTAGCTCAAGGGATGACTACACTTGCAGAAGAACAGGGTGTAACATTTGTATATAACGAACCTGTTACAAAAATTCTTGTTGATAATAAAAAAGTAAAAGGGGTAAAAACAAAAAACAAAGAATATAATGCTGATCTTGTAGTTATCAATGCAGATTATGCCTGGGCTGAACAAGAACTTCTTGATGAAACCTATCAAACACACTCGATAAAATATTGGGAAAAACGAAAAATAGCACCCTCAGCATATCTCCTCTATCTTGGACTTGATAAACCAATAAAAAATTTTTTACATCATAATCTCTTTTTTCACCCTAACTGGGAAGAGCATTTCAAAGATATCTTTAAAAATCCAAAATGGCCAGAAAATTTTTCCTATTATGTTTCATGTATCTCAAAAACGGATCCAAAAACAGCAATTCAAAATGGAGAAAATGTCTTCGTATTAATCCCCGTAGCACCAGATCTTAATGATACTGATGAGATACGAGAAAAATATTTCAATATGGTTCTAACTCATATGGAAGAACTTGCTGGAGAAAATCTACATGACCATATTATTGTAAAACGTATTTTTACTCATCGTGATTTTTCAGAACGATACAATGCCTATAAAGGAACAGCATTGGGCCTTGCTCATACATTGAAACAAACAGCTATCTTTCGACCAAAACATCAAAGTAAGAAACTCAAAAACCTCTATTACACAGGTCATTATAATCATCCAGGAATTGGTGTTCCCATGGTTATTATCTCATCTCAAATCCTTGCTGATATGATACAGAAGACCTATGATAGTTGATAAAACCATCTTTACACTTTTCAAACAAGGAAGTCGTACTTACTTCTACAGTAGTCTTTTCTTTCCAACTGGTGTACGTCGCAATGTTTTCATCTTATATGCCTTTGTGCGCAAGGCAGATAATTACGTTGATCAAATACCACAAAATGCAAAAGGATTCTACCGATTTGTTTCCCTTTTTGAAAAAGGATGGAAAGGAGAAAAAACAGGGGATATCGTCGTTGATTCATTTATTGATCTTGCAAAAGAATTTGATTTTGAAAAAAAATGGATCGATGCTTTTCTTACCTCTATGGAGATGGACATTAAGGATACGAAATATTATACTCTGGATGACACTCTTAAATACATCTATGGTTCGGCAGAGGTCATTGGTTTATTTATGGCCAAAGTCCTTGGTCTACCACTGCAATCATATAAACATGCTCAATTTCTTGGCCGATCAATGCAATATATTAATTTTATTAGAGATATCCATGAGGATACGCAGTTAAATCGTTTGTATTTTCCCCGATATGAACTTGAATTATTTGATTTACAGGATTTATCATATGACACGGTAATAAGGCAAAAAAATCAGTTTACCTCATTTATTCATAAACAAATTGAACGATATTGTGGATGGCAAGCGTGGGCTGAATTAGGATTTCATTACATACCAAGAAGATATTTGATCCCCATTAAAACTGCATCAGAAATGTATAACTGGACTGCTCGTAAAATTGAACACAATCCCTATTTGATATATAAAGTGAAAGTAAAACCAATGATTTTACAGATTATTGTACAAACCTTTACAAACATGCTAGATGTGATTGTTAAAAAAGACCAAGAAATAGGCTGCAAATCATCCAAAACATAGTACTATAAAAAATTAAAATGGATAACAACCCATTGATTAAAAATAATTTTCTTCACCAATTGATTCATTCCATTTTTGTGCAATAAATTTTTTTTGATTCATAATTAGATTCATATAGGTAATCTCTAACGAAATCATTTCATGATCCTGTTTTCTAAACCACTCCGCAAGCCATGCAAAACGAAGCGCAATCATACAATCAATAAGATATATAGAACCTTTTGAAGAAATCAAATTGTTTTCATATATTTCATTAATAAATGATAAGCTAATGTTTTGAACAAGACCCATTGGGTGTTCTATTCCAATACAACCAAGAAAGTTTGCAATATCATACAGTTCAATTTTTATCCCACAAAATTCCCAATCGATAATACAACGAATATCATCTTCAGACCAAATGATATTTAAAACATGTACATCACCATGACAGAAACAAAGTGGAATGGAATCATATATTTGAAAAAAACCCTCCTTTAAATAAGAAAGAATTGATTGTACTTTCTGTAATTCATTTGGGTTATGATGTTTCATCGTAGAAATCATATCTAGGACATATTTTTTTAATGAGAAGGAGTGTTTGAACAATGCTAAATCAAGATTTGTAGCTTTTGTTTTTAAATTAGCAAGGAATGAAGCGGTTTTTTTCCCTCTCCATGCATCTTTAAAGTATTGCGACCTGTCTAAAGGAATACCTACAATATATGGGCGGAGTTGCCAGTACATCTCATTTTCAATTGCGAAATATTCATTAGTTTTTGTTTTCAGATATGGATAAATATAGGGCATCTGGGTATCCTTTAGTTTTTGGAGAACCTGGGAAATATATACTTTATGATCTTTTTTATTCTGAGGAATCATTTCCAGAATATATTTTTCACCTGTTGAATCCCCAACAACCGTTCGAAAAAGGGTACGTTCTGGACTTCCAGTAATATCATATTGTGCTAGAGTCTGATGATATGAAATATTCCATTGATTTAGAAGATTCATCATATCATCTGTTTTCACATTTTTTACTACATTATTTTTTATTTGGTTTGCACACATATTCAATAAGACAAAGAGATGTTTTCCCCTTATTTAAGGAAATTATTATTTTTAATATTTATAATTATAGATTGATAAGATATTTATCTAATTGTTGAGCTATTTAATAAAATAAACAGTATGTCTGTTAGCCCTTACTTTAAAATGTTGTAAGAACTAAAGGCTTAAATAGCATTGATGGTTCTCCATTCATAAACAGATTTTAGATAATCTGAACAGGAAATAGAAAAAATGTATAGAGAAGAACGTGAAATGCACAAAGCAACCTGTGCTGAGTGCGGAAAGGAAACAGAAGTCCCTTTTAAACCAGATGGAGAACGACCAGTTTATTGTCGAGACTGTTTCCGAAAACGAAAACCAAAAAGATATTAGATTATTTCAATTAATTTATCCTAATTTTATAAATTGAAAATTTAAACCATCTTTTTCTTTTTCTCTTTTTCATTATTTATTCATATCAATAGGATCTACTGATAAAGAATCGTGAATGGCGACTGATTTGATGATTTCTATTGCAATCTCATTTCTTCTAAAAAAACCAGGCATAAAAGGGCTATTATAACGCATAAGAAATACTTCACCATGAGGTATATACTGTTCTTTTAGAATTGAATCCATAAGAATTATTTTTTGTTTATCAATTAATTTCTTTGTCGAAATCCCACGAAACCGAAGAACAGCAACAATCCGCTTAGGTATGATATCAATACTAATATCAGAATCTAATGGTTGTGGTACTGTTTTTTCAGTATACAGTTTTGGAAGCGCAAACATCATTTTATTCCCTTTACTTAATACAGGTGATGTCATCGGAATTTTTTCAGAAGTCAAAACAGGTGAGGTCATTGCTATCTTTTTTCTAGATTGATTCTTTCCAGATATGTAATTAAAGAGTTTTCGAAAAGAAATATCTTCATCAACAACATTTATCGATGCAACAAGTAACGGTGGATAACTACGAATTTCAAAAGATGGAAATGATTTTATAACATTATATGAAATTTTTTCTACCATCGATTAATAATGCCTCTAATCATTAATATGATTGATGATACTTTCATACATCCTATTTGTAGTATTTTCAGTTTTTGATAAATATAACAAAAGATATTTATCCATTCATTTATTTCAAATTAATCAATGGACATAAACATTATTTCTACTCTTTTAGCAGCGGTTTTTGCATACAACCAGTATTACCTGGTACTTTGGTACTTAATACGCTTTATTTTGGTATTTTACTAGTCCTAGTGAAAATCCTCCCACGGTTTTTTGATATGTGGGCAGAATCTATATATCCTACAACGCTTTTGTATATTGAAATTATCAATGGAGCAATTGGAAGCTTTATCATAGCTTGTAGTTATGCATTGTTCATATAACCAATATTTGTGTATATTTTTTCTCATTTAGTAAGGATACGTAATGAAAATTAAGAATACAATAATATAGAACAAGGCACTTACTTATTTAAAAAAAAATTTAGGGAAAGAAGACGATGAAACAGACTGAAAAAGAAGATCATACTGTTATCATGTCTGATGAATATCTCTCAGAATCTGGTGTACAAGGAGGAAAAGCAATTGCAGAACATATTTCAATAGGGTCCTTTATCCTTGGGATGCCTTTTTTGATACTGGGAATTATTGCTCTTGCTGCTATTGCATTACATAGTGGATTTCAATATAATGCAGCAATTCTTATAGGATCAGTTCTCCTCATGGTGATTGGGTTACTTTTAACGATAGGTGGATACATGATTTACCGAAATAAACAAACGAATCAATAACTAATAATAATCACTTCATTATTTTGTGTAATACATAAGTTTCATATATTCTTTAAATCCTTGAGTCTTCCAAAAATCAAAACCGGTTACATTTTTTGATGCTACCTTCATTTCAATTCTTGAAACCCCTTTCTTCTTGAAATAAGAAACAATGTTTTGAACTAATTGAGCACCTATCTTATGTCTCCTATATACTTTTTTTACATACATATCAAATATTTCAACATAAGTTTCTGTTTCAAACACCGGAGGATGTTTTTCAATTTTACCTAGAATATAGCCTAAAACCTCTCCATTTTCAACAGCAATAAACACACAAGCATCCTCAGATTTAATACATTCCATAAGATGCATTTTAAAATTAATATGTCCCTCCTTTCTTCTTGCAAAAAATAAATCAAGATCCTTATGATAATCCATTAGCTCCTTCCACAGAGTAATAATATCAGGGATATGACGAACGGTGGCTTCCTGTATGTCCATTTTAAATCATATTGTTTATCCTAATAACGTATATATGATTTTGTAATTAGTGTTCATTTTTTTAAAGGAAAAGTATTGATTTTTTTTAGGATATTGTCATACTACACAAAACATTCTCTATTTGAAAAACCATTTTTTTTCTCAGGATATAATGAATGGCTCCTTTGAAGGATTCAGATCAAAAGAAATACATGGGAAGAAAAATCCAATTAAATATCTATTTGGTATGTATAAAACACCAAGAATCGGTTTAATGAGTAATCCATTAAAATCATCCCAATAATTATTTGACCATGTATTTGGGAGAAGAAATCCTTTTTTCAATAATTTTGTGAATCGTACTTGTTCATCATTATCAATAAAATTATTTTGTTCAATCCTGTTTAGTATTGAATAAGAACTAAACAGGCCTCTATTGTTTGTCCGTATATCATTTAAAAAGATATGATTTTTATTACCTTCTTCAATATAGATGCCGTTTGTATTATTAACACAGGTATTAAATGAAAGATTGTTATTATGTGATCTAAAGAGAAGGATGCCTGTACCACATGAATCAAACCTATTATTCTGAATTCTATTGTTCTCCGTATAAAACAGTTCAATGCCTGCATAAATGAAACGTCCATTAATCTTCACGTTTGTTATCAGATTTGATGATCCATTGACGATTAATGCACTTCTTTGAATTATTTGAGATTCAATATTAATCTGTGAAATAGTACAATGATGACAATCAATCATCTTTATAATATCTAATCGTTCATTTTCTTTACAAGAGAATGTTAAATTTGAAATGACCGTAAAATTCACTGTATCTACTATCAGAAATTCTGCTGATGTACTTGAAGAAATAATGGTGGTATTTTGTTCCAACCCGGAGAGTTGTATTGATTTTGAAATCCTTATGGATTCATCATATATTCCAGGATAAATTAAAACCATATCTTCATCCTGAGCCATATCGATTCCATCTTGGATATATTTAAATGGATGATCAAGGCTTCCATCCCATGGTCCAGAACTATTAGAACCATCAACATAAATGATACTTTGTTGATTGGTTGATGGCAGAGCACCTATAAATAAAACATTCAGTTGAATGATTATAAGAAATAATACAATGATAACTTTAGATCGGTTCATTTTTTATCACACATATACTTATAATAACACAGTACAAATACAAATATTTTATCTTTATCTTACATGATATTACCATGTTTTTCAATTGAATGTAACTTCATTACTATTCTTTTCTCATAAAACATCATTATTCATGGTTTTCAAACTCAATATATGAATCGTAACCCCAATAGCGACAATAATTAAAATGAGTTGAATGAGGTAATTATACCATATTAGTATCATTGGAATAAGAATCATACACCATAAAAGAATAATAGATACAACTTTCCCATGAATTGTAATCCCTTTTCCTTCATGATAATTCTGGATATATCGTCCAATCAACTTGATGTTAATCATCCATCTATATATTCTTTTTGAACCCTTTGCATAACATGCAGCAGCTAGAAGCAAAAATGGAGTTGTGGGTAGTAATGGTACGATAATTCCAAGGATTCCAATACAAAGAGAAAGTGTACCAATACCAATATACACACTTTTCAACATTTTAACCACATGTCAATGAAATAATTTTTGTTACAATTCTATATTGTTGAGAGTTTTCAATTCACCTGTGTTTCAATACTATGTATTACATCTATTTCATTTTTTACTATCAATGTTTTATAAACACTGGTATTCAAGCTATATCAAATCGATCTGCATTCATTACTTTATTCCATGCAGAAACAAAGTCATGAATGAATTTTTCTTTTGAATCATCACAAGCATATACCTCTGCAATAGCGCGAAGTTGTGAGTTGGAACCAAAAATAAGGTCGACCCGGCTTGCCTTCCATTTCAATTCACCAGTCTTTCGATCTCGTCCTTCAAATGCAGTATTATCCTCAGAAGTTGGGTTCCATCTAGTATTCATATCAAGTAAATTTACAAAAAAATCATTAGTAAGTGTTTCAGGTTTTTTTGTAAAAACACCAAGAGTGGATTGTTTAAAATTTGCATTCAATACACGCATACCACCAATAAGAACTGTCATCTCAGGTGCTGTGAGTTGTAATAATTGAGCTTTATCAATTAAGAGTTCTTCAGAGGATACCGCATATTTTTTCTTCTGATAATTACGAAACCCATCAGCAGCTGGTTCAAGAAATGAAAATGACTCAACATCGGTTTGCTCCTGAGATGCATCAGTACGCCCTGGTGTGAACGCAACGTCTATTTCATACCCGTCTTTTTTTGCTGCTTCTTCAATAGCTATACAACCCCCAAGGACAATTAAATCTGCAAGAGATACCTTTTTTTTGTCCGTTTGCTTTGTATTGAATTCTTTTTGAATTTTTTCATATATTTGTAGTATTTTCTTAAGTTTTACAGGTTGATTCACTGCCCAATCTTTTTGTGGGGAGAGACGAATACGAGCGCCATTTGCGCCACCACGTTTATCCGAACTACGGAATGTTGATGCAGCGGCCCAAGCGGTTGAAACAAGATCTGAAATTGATAATTCTGATGAAATGATTACCTTTTTAAGAGAATTAATATCGTTTGTGTTAATACACTCATAATCAACAGCGGGTACAGGGTCTTGCCAGATCAGTTCCTCTGATGGTACCTCTGAACCAAGATACCGAGATCGAGGCCCCATATCTCGATGAGTCAGTTTAAACCATGCACGGGCAAACGCATCGGCAAACTCATCGGGGTTTTTATGAAATCGACGTGCAATCGGTTCATAAATTGGGTCAAATCGAAGGGAAAGATCAGCTGTAGTCATTATGGGGGGATAGCGTTTTGAAGCGTCATGAGCAGCTTGTACTAAATCATTCTTTGCAATATTTTTTGGGACCCATTGCCAGGCTCCAGCAGGGCTTTTTACTTTTTCCCATTCATATCCAAATAACATGTCAAAATAGCCCATATCCCATTGAGTTGGTTTCGGTGTCCATGCTCCTTCAATACCGCTCGTGATTGTGTCATCACCTTTTCCAGTACCATACCTATTTTTCCAACCTAATCCTTGCTCTTCAATGTCAGCTGATTCAGGTTCAGGGCCTACATTAGAAGGATCCCCTGCACCATGACATTTCCCAAATGTATGACCGCCGGCAATCAATGCAACAGTTTCTTCATCGTTCATCGCCATCCGTGCAAATGTTTCACGGACATCATGACCTGATGCAACAGGATCCGGTACGCTATTGGGCCCTTCAGGGTTGACATAGATAAGCCCCATTTGAACTGCAGCTAGTGGATTTTCAAGTTTTCGATTATTACTATAACGGTTGTCACCAAGCCAGGTGTCTTCACTTCCCCAGTAAATATCCTCCTCTGGTTCCCAGATGTCCTCTCGACCACCGCCAAATCCAAATGTCTTTAACCCCATAGATTCTAATGCGCAGTTACCTGCAAGGATCATAAGATCCGCCCAGGAGATTTTATGTCCATATTTTTGTTTAATGGGCCATAGTAACCGTCTTGCTTTATCCAGATTTGCATTATCCGGCCAGCTGTTAAGCGGTGGGAGACGCTGGTTTCCAGATCCTGCTCCACCTCGACCATCAGCAATACGATATGTACCTGCACTATGCCAAGCCATTCTAATAAAAAGACCTCCATAATGACCATAGTCCGCAGGCCACCATTCTTGAGAATTGGTCATTAAAGTGTAGAGCTCTTTTTTAAGTGATTTAAAATCAAGTGTTTTGAATTCTTTAGCGTAATTAAAATCATTTCCCATTGGATTGCTTAATTCTGAATGCTGATGGAGAATCCTTAAATTCAATTGGTTCGGCCACCACATTTGATTTGATGTTCCACCACCAGATATTGGTTTATGATCTTTGTTTATTGAGTGTTTTGTTTTTTCATTCATGATATATTCCTCATCACGTGTATCATTATTTAGCGAAATGCATTAGATATGAACCTAGAGATAATCTTGGTTTTTTACCATACGATATTATTTTATTATTAACAAGAAAAATGAAATGAATGTATTTAAAAAAGAGAAATAGGTTATTCTTCTTATTCAAAAAATATTTCATTCTGTTCCTCGCCAAAAGACTCAGCAGTAATATCACTTCATTCTTATTAAATTTTTTTCAATATAAGAGATACTCACTAATTTAAAGATAGTTTAAACATATATTTTCAATAAATGCTCCATAGATATAGACAAAGTGATTTTTTGCATTTTTTGAGTTTAAAATAAAATTTGAATGAATGGGAAACGGGCTATTACTCTACTCAGTAAGTTAATGATTAGATTTGTTTCATAACCTTTTGGCATACTTATAGATAATGGATCTGACCAAAAACTTTCCCCGCCATAGATATCCTTTGCTTTTACTTTTACTGCGTAATTCCCTTTTGTTCTCCATATGTGTGATGTTTTTATTGTTTGTCCGGAATTATATGGACCTAACCAATCAGATTCTGATCCATCATCCCAGTCAAATTTATAGAAAATTGGTTCACCATTTGAGTCAGTCGTTGATGATGAATAGGTATAGGATATCCCTGTTCGTCCAGATGTTGGTCCATTGGGCCTACTTGGTTTTTCAGGGGGGCTATTTGTATAGATTGATGTTCTAAAATTCCAAACTGGTGAAGAAGTAAAATGTCCATGTTCATCCCATGAGACAATTCTCCAATAATACGTGGTGGTAGTGTTCATTATCGTGGGTTCAAATGTTGTGTTTGAAATGTTTGATGCTACTTTTGGAGGAGTTTCAACTTCACCGAAATAGACATCATAGGTCATGGTGTCATTATCTGGATCGCCACCTTGCCAACTTAGAATTGCATCTATATACACATTTGTTGATTCATTAGCAGGAATTGGATCACTTGGAATAAATGGTGCAGCATTGTCTCGTGTGGTAAAATGCCAGATTGATCCATTTGTACTATATCCATACTCATCTGTTGCCTCAACTCTCCAGTAATATGTTGTGAGATAGTCTAAAGAACTTGGAGTATAATAAGTTTCATTAATACCCTCGGCTTCAAGTGTCAAATTGCTATTCGTACCTAGGTATACATTGTAGGTGACATTATCATTATCTGGATCTCCACCCGACCAAGATAAGATGCTGTTGATATGGACATCTGTTGAGTTATTTGAAGGAGTTGGATTACTAGGCGCATACGGTGGGGTATTGTCCTTTGTTGTAAACCTCCAAATTGGTCCAATTGATGTGTAGCCATAGGTATCTGTTGCATTTATCTTCCAATAGTATGTGGTATTATACTCAAGAATGGCTGGGGTAAACTCAGTTTCATTTTGAGCAAGAATAACATTTGGTGGCTGTGAAATGGTACCAAAATAAATATCATAAGTAACAGAATCGCCATCTGGATCGCCTCCAGTCCAGTTCAACGTGATATTTCTTTCAATGTTCACGGCATAATTATTTGGATGAGGAGTACTTGGTGTATAGGGTGCGGTATCATCCTTTGTTGAGAAAGTCCATACAGGTCCTGACGTTGCTCCACCATTATCCGCATAAGTATCTATTCTCCAATAATATTGGGTATTATACTGAAGAATGCCAGGGTTGTAGATGTTTGACCGATAGACGACTTCGACATTTGGAGGATTAGGATTTGTTCCAAAGAAAACATTATAGCTAACTTGATCACCATCTGGATCTCCACCAATCCAAGCAAGGGTGATACTAAGATTACTATTAATCGAATTATTTGCTGGTATTGGATTACTAGCAGGATATGGTGGGCTAATTACATTTATTATAGTTTTTTCAACAGGTGATGTAGCATTTTCAATATAAACTGCATCGATTCCAATGTTGGTTACTGCTACAATGAGAAAAACAAATACGAGAATGAAGGCTATTTTTTTCAAATATTGACCCCCTTTTTAAATAATTAATATTGTTTATATTACTTTCCATTGAAAACTTAGACCATTATTACAGGAATTTTTATATAAAAAAATATAAAATATAAGAATTATTATGATATAGCGTGTTTGGAGGATATTAAATAGGGGTTTCACCCCTATAACCCCTTCCGCCTTCGTTTCCTCGTCATGCCCTCAGCAAAATGCTTCGGTCATGTCGTATCCACACTCGGCGGTTCACGTTTAGTTTGGTAATGTTAGTTGACGATCATCAATAACAGATATTCCATGGTGTTGTTGTTGTTGACTACGGCAATAGTTCGCAGATTTTTCAAAATCAATCAACCCAGTAGATTCATGATGTTCATAACCACTCCAAAAGCTCCCCCGTGGATACC
>Ga0180430_10003709_pt1 | contig 13117 bp, 12 predicted proteins | sample SS_ome_9_FD_132999 | JGI IMG/M metagenome (GOLD analysis project Ga0180430, IMG submission 132999) | Hypersaline lake sediment archaeal communities from the Salton Sea, California, USA - SS_1_S_2 metaG | ecosystem: Environmental > Aquatic > Non-marine Saline and Alkaline > Hypersaline >... | reverse complement strand
ATTGAAGAAGAAGCGCTGCCCGACTGGCTGCAAGCGATGGAAGAAGAAGCCGTCGAAGCTGAGGCCGAGCCGGAGATAGAGCCGGTGGCAGAAATCGAAGCCGAGGCCGAACCGGAAATCGAGTCGGTGGCGGAAGCCGAAGAAGAACTGGTGGAAGAGGAAATCGCGGAAGAACTTCCAGTGCAAGAAGAAGCGTTAGAAGTGGACGCTGTCTGGCGCGAAGCTCTGGAATTTGAAGAACTGACCGAGCTGGAAACTGAACCGGAACCACTTTCTGCCGAAGCAGAGGCGGAACCGGCCCCAAGCGGTCTGACCGACATGCCCGACTGGCTGCAAAAATTGCGACAGGGGGATGTGGAAGAAACCGAAACGGCCCCGCCGGAACCGACTGTTACCGCTGAGATTCAGCCTGAACCGGTCGAGGCTGCCCAGGCCGAACCGGAACCGGTGGTTGAAGTCGAAATTCCGGAAGAAGCCGATGAACGGTTGCGGCTGGCCCGTGAGTCCCGTGATAGCGGCCAGGTAGACCAGGCCGCACAATACTACGAAAGCTTGGTATCCAGCAGCCTCTCTCTGGATGACGTGATTAATGATTTACAGCAGATGACTAAATTTCATCCCGGCAACCCGGTGTTGTTCCAGCTAATGGGCGATGCTATGATGAAAGATGGTCGGTTGCAAAGCGCCCTGGAAGCCTACCGGGAGGCCCTGGCCACGCTGTAACCCAAACAAATGCCTGTTTTGCAAAAAGATCGGGGGGAACCTCCGGTCTTTTTTTGTACCGGCCTGTTTCCCCCTGAAGCTTGTTCTAATCTGCAAAATTTGTCACCTTGTGAAACTCGTGATATGCTGAACCGACCTGATATTTATAATTATAAGGAGACAACTTGTGGAAAGAACACTCATCATCATCAAACCCGACGGCGTGGAACGCAATCTGATTGGCCCCATCATCACCCGTTTTGAGCAACGCGGCCTGAAAATCATCGGCATGAAATTTATGCAGGTCTCAGACGAATTGGCCCGCAAACATTACGCCATTCACGAAGGTAAACCCTTTTTTGAACCGCTCATCAGCTACATTACCTCAGCTCCGGTAGTGGTGATGGCCCTGGAAGGCCCGCAAGCTATCCAGGCCGCTCGCAACACGATCGGCGCCACCAAACCCGTCGAAGCCGCGCCCGGCTCAATTCGGGGAGATTTTGGCATGATGGTGGGGCGCAATCTGGTGCATGGCTCAGACAGCCCGGAAAATGGCCTGGCCGAAATTGCCTTGTGGTTTGATGAATCAGAACTCGTCCCTTACGACCGGGTCCTCGACCGCTGGATTTTGGAATAAAATCATTTGAGTGTTGGTTGGAGTTTGCAGCTTGAGTTCAACTGCCGACTCCAACTATAAACCCAAACCGGAAAGGTGTACGCGATGGATGATAACAGTGAAATAGCCGTTTCAGGACAGGAAGTCAATAATATTCAGGCCGATACTGTCACCGTGCGGTACGGCACAACCGGCGATGTGCAGGCCCAGACCGTGTACGTGTCGCAAGCCGGCGCAGCCAATATCAAGGCCGAAACCGTGGAACTGCGGCAAGCCGGCGCCCAGCGCATCCAGGCCGAGACGGTAACGCTCAAACAGGGCGGCGTGGTGCAGGCCACCGCCGACAATATGTCGTTGGTGCAGGGCGGCGTGGTGTATGCCGATACCCAATCCAGCCATCTGACCGCCGCCAGAGTTGGGGCCGTATTGGCCGGCGGTGATGTCTCGTTGGACCTCAGCGGGGCCAAAGCCGTCCTGGCCCGCGGCGATGTGGCGATGGACCAGACCAGCGTCGGCCTGCTGGCCTCCCGACACGTGCAGGTGGGGGCAAACAGCAACGTGGTGTTGATGCTGGCCGGTCGGGTTGATGGCGAGGTCAACTCGGTATTTGGCCCCAAAGCCGGGGCAGCCTTTGGGGCGGCCTTTGCCATTGTGTTTGCTGTGATTCTCTGGCTTAAACGTCGCTTTTCTGTCTGATCCGGTAAAGGATATTATTATGTGGATGACCCTTTTTTCAATTGCTCGCCCTTTTGTTCAGAGCGCCGTCAGTAAACGGGCGGCCCAGGCTGCCGCCGATTACCTGAACCAACGCCGTGTCCAACGGCTTCAACCTCAAGATCAAGATTTGCCGGCTGCCTCCCCCGACGCCCATCCGGAAGAAGCCCCTGTCCCCGCCGGTGAAGCTGAACCGATCGTGGTTTATACTCCCGTTCCAGTTGGCTTTTCGGGGCTGGATGTCTTCTGGTTCACTCTGTCCGGGTTCTTCTTTGGTGGCGCTATCGGCGTCATCCTGGCCTATGTCACCCGCAAGCAAGAAGCGTAAGGCATAGGCGGCGTAGGTTTCAAGACAGAAGGCGTTTGCATCCGTTCTCCATTGGTTATGAGGTGTAATTATGTATATTGTTTCCACCGCCCAAATGCAAGCCGCCGAAAAAGCCGCTGACGCCTCCGGTCTGAGCTACGACCGGATGATGGAAAATGCCGGGCACGCCGTGGCCAAAACCATCGAGGCCCAGTTCGATGTGACCGGCGTGCGGGTTTTGATTTTGGTTGGCCCCGGCAACAATGGCGGCGACGGCCTGGTTGTGGCCCGCTATCTGGCCCAGATGGGCGCCATCGTTTCGGTGTACGTTTGGAAACGAAACTGGGAACAAGACAAAAACTGGACCCTGCTCGATGCGACTGCCGTTGAACGGATCCTCAGCAGCGAAGCCAACAGTACGGCTCGGTTGCAGCATTTGCTCAACAACGCCGGTATTATTGTTGATGCGCTGTTGGGAACCGGTGTTTCGCGCCCCATCGAAGGGACGCTGGCTGATTTGCTGGATACCGTCAAAACTGCCGTCGAACGCAATCGCTGTTTGCGCGAAAGCAGCCTGGTTGACCCGGCGATGCCCCCCATTGTCGAAAATATCAGCCCCGTGGTTGTCGCGGTTGATGTGCCCTCCGGCCTCAACAGCGATACCGGGCAGGTTGACCCCCACACCCTGACTGCCGATTTAACCGTTACCCTGGCCGCCGTCAAATATGGACACATCACCATGCCTGGCCCAAGTGTGGTGGGCCAGCTCGTGGTGGGCGATATCGGCATTTTGCCGGAACATTACCCGTCGGAACCGATACCCCGGATGGTAACCGCCTGTCAGGTCAGCAATATTTTACCGTTGCGGTCGGTATCAGCCCACAAAGGCACCTTTGGCACGGCCCTGATTGCTGCCGGCTGCAATCGTTACCCCGGTGCAGGGGTGCTGGCCGGGCAGTCTGCCGGGCATAGCGGGGCCGGATTAGTGACCCTGGCTCCCCCCCGCTCTATTCAACCCCTGATGGCCGCCCAACTGACCGAAGCCACCTGGCTGCCGTTGCCGGATGAAGACGGTGGCCTGGCCCCGGCTGCCGTGGCTCCTTTACAGGCCCAGGCTGCTGCAGCCGACGCCCTGCTGCTTGGCCCCGGTCTGGGGCAGGCCCAGGCAACGGTGACTTTTTTGCTGGATTTTCTGCGTCAGGCCGATGATTCGCTGCCGCCGCTGGTACTGGATGCTGACGCGCTCAACATTCTGGCCGGGCAGGATGAGTGGTGGACGCTGCTTCCCCCGCAATCCATTCTGACGCCGCATCCCGGCGAAATGGGCCGCCTGACCGGTCTGTCTGTGGCCAAAATTCAGGCCGATCGGCGCGCTACCGCGGCCAAAATGGCCGCCAGGTGGAATCAGATTGTGTTGCTCAAAGGGGCGCACACCGTCATAGCCCAGCCCGACGGACGGTTGATGGTTTTGCCGTTTGCCAATCCGGCCCTGGCCAAAGGTGGTTCCGGTGATGTCCTGGCCGGGATAATTGTCAGCTTGCTGGCCCAGGGCGTTGAGTCGTTTGAGGCGGCAATTGCCGGAGCATATATGCACGGCCTGGCCGGAGAACTGGCTCGCGAACTCTTTGGCACCGTGGCCGTCACTGCCGGTGATTTGGTTGATTCTCTGCCGGATGCCTTTCGGGAAATTATGGCCGAGTAGCCGGCTTAAATACAAAAAAAGACGAGGCCCCAAACAGGGGCCTCGTCTTTTTTTGTTTACTCCGAAAAAGCTTACGCCTCGACGGTATCGCCGGCTTCGCCTTTACCGCGGCTCAGCGCCTGTTTTCCTTTTTCCAGCGCATCTTTGCCTTTTTCCTGCCAGGTTTCTACCTGTCCTTTGCCTTTTTCCTGCATAACGTTAACCTGTTGTTGCAATTTCGACACCTGGTCTTGCAACGTTACGATTTGTTTTTCGGCCTGCCGGCGAGCTTCCAGCACTCCTTCTTCAGCCCGGTCTTTGTACTCCAGGCTCTTGTCTCTAATCTGGGCCCGGGTCTCTTCGCCGGATTGGGGGGCCAGCAATAACGCCAGCGCCGCGCCGGCCAAACTACCAATTACTAAACCGGCAAAAAATTCGGCTGCTCCACTATTTCGATCTGCCATAATAAATCACTCCTTTTGTTAGACTACAATTTTTATTTTCAGGTTACAGTTTTCTTCGAGAAGATACCCTCCTCAACTGTAAACCCCAACTGATCAAGGAACTCGATTACCGCCTAAACAACGATCGGAAAATCGCTTTGACCGCGGAAACGGTACTGGCCGTGGCAATAACCGGCTGGACGGCGTGGTCGCTAATAAACGTCGTCGTTCCTTTGACCGTCATCGCGGTGTCTTGCACGTTGACCAGCAGGGGCTTGATTTCTCTCTGCAACAGTTGAATCAGGTCGTTGATTTTCAACACCAGGTAGGTCGTCACCACAACAAGGGCTATCAACAGCAGGATGATGACAAACGCGCCCAGCCCCAAATAAATGATAAAAATATCTCTGAGGACAGCAGCCGCGTCCGGATAAAAGAACAGCCACGCGCCTAATCCGCCAAAAATAAGAATGATGACGACAGCAGCAATAACGCCAAAAATAATCGGACGTTTGTCAGCCGGTGCAGCTGATAATTCAGGCCGATTGTTCTGTTGCGGGTCGAGCGATGTTTCTAGCATTTCAGACACAGTATTCTTCCTCATTCATTGTTTTGTAACTGCCGTCCGGCAGTTTAATGGTTGGAGATTAAATAACTTAAGCACGGTGAGTCAAAAAGCGCTGCTTTTTGGCCCGAAAGCAGCACTTTCGGACAAATACTTAAATTATTAATTTTCATCCCCTAAGTTATTTTGTCCAGATTGACACCAATAATTTTACCACAATTCTGTACTTTGAGAAAGTTGTCACGAGGTCGGATAGAATCCGCGGGGCTTATACCTTGAGCCAATGGGCCAAAAACAAAGCCAGCCAACTTGTCATCGTGGCTTCGATGGTGTGCAACGGGCCGATTTGCCAGATTTCCAGCCCCACCATATTGCCGATGACCTGCCCGGCCACAAAACCCACGATCCCCGCGACGAGATAAATCGCCAAATCCAGTAGTTTCTTGCCGCGCCACAGAAAAAACAGGCTGCCGTAAATCGCGCCCACCAGCAGCGACAGCAATAAATAGGGGGGGATAATCACGCCGGTTGCTCCGTTTTTTGGATGATGCCGCCGCCCAGCATCCGGTCGCCCTCATAAAACACTACGGATTGACCGGGGGTAATGTCGCGCACTGGTTCATTAAAAATCAGATGGGCCTGGTTATCTGTCGTAGTCAGAATGGCCGGCACCTCTCTGGCTTTGTACCGGATTTTGGCCGTAACCCGGCTGTTGGCCGGGGGAGCTTCGCCATCGAGATAATTTATCTGCCCGGCGGTCAACTCGCGGTGTCCCAACTCGGCGGCCGGCCCGACAATCAGGCTGTTGGTGGCCGTATCCAGCCGCAAGACATACATTGGCTCCGGGGCAGAGATGCCCAACCCTTTTCGCTGACCAATGGTGTAAAAAGCCAAGCCCTTGTGCCGGCCCAATTGCTCGCCGGCTTTGTTGAGAATGGGGCCGGGCCGAACTGTCCGGGGGGCGTGTCGGGCCAGGAATTGGCGATAATCGCCATCGCCCAAAAAACACAAATCCTGGCTGTCGGGCCGGTTAAATACCGGCAGGTTTTTGTCTGCGGCAATTTGGCGGATGTTCTGTTTGGTGTAATGGCCCACCGGCAACAGAATATGAGCCAGCCGCTGTTGGGTCATCGTGTACAGGACGTAACTTTGGTCTTTGGCCGGGTCCAGTCCTTTGCGCAGACTGTAGCGGCCATCCGCTTCCGGGGTGATACGGGCGTAATGCCCGGTCGCCAGGTAATCGCCGCCCAAACTGAGCGCTTCTTTGAGCAGGCGGTTAAAGCGGATGTCGCGGTTGCAGATAATACACGGGTTGGGGGTAACGCCTTGCGCGTAGCCATCAATAAAGGCATTGACAACGGTTTCTTTGAAGACTTTTTTGTAATCCCGCACATAAAAGGGAATGTCGAGCGCGTCGGCTACCCGGCGGGCGTCAACAACTGCGTCCGGGGTGCAGCAGCGATTGGCCGCACCGCCCGGTTCGGCCCACAGCCGCAACATCAGGCCGGCCACCTCATAGCCCTGTTCCACCAGCAGGGCCGCCGCCACCGAACTGTCAACGCCGCCGCTCATGGCTACAATGACTCGCTTTCGGTCAGTCATCAAAAATCCGTTTGCCGAATTTTGGCGATAATATCCGGCAGCGCGGCCAGCACCCGGTCTATGTCTGCCGCAGTGGTTTGCCGCCCCAGCGAGAGGCGCAGGGCGCTCAGGGCCAGTTGGTGGGGCAGGCCCATCGCCTGCAGAACGTGGCTTGGTTCCGGCATGCCGCTGGTGCAGGCGCTGCCGCTGGCAGCCTGGATACCGGCCATATCCAGATGCATCAAGATGGTGTCGGCCTCGCAGCCGTCAAAAACAAAGCTGGCGTTGTTGGGCAGGCGGTTGACTGGGTGGCCGGTCAGTTGGCTGTTGGGGATTGACGTCAGCACTCCTTTTACCAGCCGGTCGCGCAGCCCGGCTTGGCGGGGATTTTCTCCCGTTCGATGGCTGTCTACCAGTTCCAGGGCTTTGGCAATGCCGGCGATGTAGGGCACGTTTTCGGTGCCGGGCCGGCGGTTGTTTTCGTGGCTGCCGCCGGTCAGGGTGGGGAGCAACGGGGTATTCTGCCGCACGTACAGAACGCCCACCCCTTTGGGCGCGTAGATTTTATGGCCGGAAATAGCCAGCAGATCAACATTCAAAGCTTCCACATCAAGGGGCCGGTAGGCAGCGGCCTGGACCGCGTCGGTGTGAAAGGGGATGCTCCGCTCGCGGGCAATCTCGCCGATTTCGCTGATGGGCTGCACACTGCCCACTTCGTTGTTGGCGTACATCACGCTGATGAGAACGGTGTCGGGCCGGATGGCCGCGGCCACATCAGCCGGATTGACGATGCCGTATTCATCAACCGGCACCACGGTTTGCTCAAAGCCAAACTTATCGCAGAGCTGGTTGATGGTGTGGCTGACCGCGTGGTGCTCGATGGGGGTGGTGATGAGGTGGCGCCCCCGACCGGCCAGTTTCTGGGCAAAGGCTGCCCCGCGGATAGCCAGGTTGTCGCTTTCTGTGCCGCAGGCGGTAAAGACCACCTCATTGGGGGCGCAGTTCAGAACACCGGCAACTGTCTGCCTGGCCCGGTCAAGGGCCTGGGCGCTGCCGCGGGCCTGCTGGTGCATCCCGGAGGCGTTGCCGTAAATTTCAGAAAAATAGGGCAACATCGCCTCTACCACTTGGGGGTCAACCGGGGTGGAGGCGGCGTGGTCCAGATAAATTGAGTCGTTGTTCATTGGGCTTATCCAAAAATTTGTGTTAGCAATTGTATGGTGATTGTAAGAAAAACCCGCGTCGCTGTCAATTCAAATTCCACATCCCACATCCCATATCCCATATCCCATATCCCATATCCTGCCTTGAAAATTGTTAATTGCACCATATCAGGTACAATAAGGGGCGAACATAAAATCAAGCTGAATAGTCACAATGAATCTCCCCGTAATTTTTAATGACCGTTATCGGCTTTTCAAAAAAATAGGTGAGGGCGGCCTGGCCGAGGTGTATCAGGCCCAGGATATGTCGCTGGGCCGAATGGTCGCCGTGAAGGTGTTGCGGGCTGAATATACCCGCGACCCCAACTTTTTGGTCAACTTTCATCGCGAAGCCCAAAGCGCGGCCCGCCTGAGTGATTCTTATATTGTGGCCGTGTACGATTTTGGGCAGGACAAAAACCGGCCCTACATTGTTTTTGAGTGGGTGCCCGGCTCTGATTTGCGGACGGTTCTTTCTGAACAGCCCAAGTTGCCGGTGAAGCAGGCGGTCGAATACGCGGTTCAGATTTGTTCGGCGGTGGGGGTGGCCCACCGGGCCGGGCTGGTGCATGGCGATTTGAAACCCGGCAATATTTTGATCACCCCCGCCGGCACTGCCAAAGTAACCGATTTTGGCCTGGCCCGTGCCCTGGGCGAGAGCGCCATGGACGAAGGCGAGGTGGTCTGGGGGACGCCGGCCTATTTTGCCCCGGAACAGGCCGCCGGCGACCGGGTGCTGCCGGCCACCGATGTGTACGCCATCGGCATTATTTTGTATGAAATGCTGACCGGTCGGGTTCCCTTTGTGGCCGTGGATGACCAGGAAGTGGCTCGCATGCAATTGTATGAGGCCCACATTCCGATTGACCAGCTCGATCCCAAAATTCCGGAACCGCTGGCTCGCATTGTGGACGCGGCAATGGCCAAAAGCCCTAATGAGCGCTTTTTGACCGCGGACCATTTACGCGAAGCCCTGATGATGTACCAACAAGGCGTCTTGACCGGGGCCGGTCCGCAAAGTCCCATTTCTGCAGTGGTGGGGTCTCCCCTGCAAAAAGCCGGTTATACCGAAGCGACTCCGGCCCGGAAAACATCCCGTCCGGCTTCCCCAAAAAAATCGCCCCCCGCCAAAACCGGCGTTGACGGGTTGATGTTGGTTTTGGGACTGATTGCCATTATCGCCGTTGTTGGCCTTATTCCCCTGTTTGTGGCTGTTTACAACGCCTATGCCGGGCCTGTTGGGGAAAATTCAGGTGGCCCGACACCGCTACCATCTTTGCAGCCGGGACAAATTCGGATGCCGGACCTGGTGGGGGAGGAGGAGGCTGTAGCCCGGGCCGGCTTGCAGGAGATGGGTCTGCAATTGACGGTGACCGGGCAGAAACCGCATCCCACCTGGCCGGCTTTTACCGTTATCGAGCAGACGGTACCGGCCGGCAGCGCCGTAGACGCGGGCAGTGAGGTCGGTGTGGTTTTGAGCCAGGGGCCGCCCCTGCTGGAACTCCCCAATTTAATCGGCTTGTCCTTTGAAGAGGCCGAGCCGCAACTCACGGCGATGGATCTGGTGGTGCAAAAATACGAGGACTGGAGTCCGGAACCTCCCGGCCAGGTGATTGACCAGGCCCCCGCGCCCGGCTCCGTTGTAGCTAACCAGTCAATTGTAACGCTGTTTGTCAGCAACGGGGCCAGAATTCCGGTCGGCGCCAATTTTGCCGGGCAAATTGTGCTATCGGCTTACGAAATCCCCAGCCTGCAATACCGGCCCGGCGATATGGTTAATTTGACATTTTTCTGGCAGGCAGTTACAACTCCCGCCACTGATTATACTTTCTTTATCTATTTGACTACCCCACAGGGGGGGATTGTATCACAAGTTGAAGCCGGACCACAGGCCGGGGGGCAGCCTACCTCTCGCTGGCCGGTAGGCGAACTTCAGGTCGCTACCTACCGGTTACTGATTCCACCCACTACCATGGCCGGAGATTATCAACTGCGCATCGGCCTGAAAGACCCTGATTCTGATGTAAGGCTGCCTGTTTTTGAGGCCGGACGGGCCGAAGCAGATAATCTGGGGACTTTGACGCTGCGCTCAATTCAGGTGATACAATAGGTAAACGGCAAATCTGCTAACAATTTTTGTTGGCGAATCAGGGTTCGTCTGCTATAATTACTGACGATTGCCCAACTGGCACATTTGGTGCAGATAATGTGCCATATATTGTGTCCATTATTGGAGAGCAACACAAGATACACCGGATTGTAAACTTCAAAACCTTACCCGGAGGAACGAGTGAATTCTGGCTTTTTTAGGAATAGTATAGTTTATTTATTGATTTTACTGGCCGTCGCTGCTCTGATTTTTAGCGTATTTTCCAGCCCGACCGATAGTACGGAGTTGGATATTACCACGGTAGCGGAGCAAATTAAAGCGGGAGAGGTCAATAAAATCAGTGTAAACGAAGAAAATTTGACGATTGAATACAACCTGACCAGTCGGGCTGATGCCCAATCCCGCAAAGAAACCGGGGTGAGTGTGTTTAAAACATTCGAGGAGTTAGGGGTATCGCAGGAATCATTAAACAATGTTGAAATAGAAATTGTGCCGCCCAGCGGCTGGAGCGACTGGGGCACGTTGGCTATTACCATTTTACCCCTGATTATTTTTGGCGGCTTGCTCTTTTTTATGGTTCGGCAGGCACAGGGGTCTAATAACCAGGCGCTGAGTTTTGGCAAAAGTAAAGCTCGGATGTTTACCGGCGACCAACCGACCGTGACCTTTGAGGATGTGGCCGGCGCCGAAGAAGCCAAGCAAGAGCTAACCGAGGTCGTCGAATTTTTACGCCAGCCGGAAAAGTTTATTTCGTTGGGGGCGCGTATTCCTAAAGGGGTGTTGATGGTTGGCCCGCCCGGCTGCGGTAAAACCTTGCTGGCCAAAGCCGTCTCCGGCGAGGCCGGCGTGCCCTTTTTTAGTATTTCCGGCTCTGAATTTGTAGAAATGTTTGTGGGCGTGGGCGCCAGCCGGGTGCGAGATTTGTTCGACCAGGCCAAGCGCAACAGCCCCTGCATCATTTTTGTTGATGAAATTGACGCGGTCGGTCGCCATCGCGGGGCCGGTTTGGGCGGCAGCCACGATGAACGGGAGCAAACCCTTAACCAGATTCTGGTAGAGATGGATGGTTTTGAAACCGACACCAATGTTATCGTTATCGCCGCGACTAACCGCCCCGATATTCTGGACCCGGCGTTATTACGCCCCGGCCGTTTTGACCGGCGCGTGGTCCTCGACCGGCCCGATTGGCAGGGCCGCGAAAAAATATTAGAGGTTCACGCCCGCGGTAAACCATTGGCCGTTGATGTTGATATGGAATCTCTGGCCAAGACCACCATCGGTTTTTCCGGCGCCGACCTGGAAAACGTCATCAACGAGGGCGCGATTTTGGCGGCTCGCCGCGACCAGAAACTCATAAAAATGACCGACCTGCAGGAGGCTATCGAAAAAATTCAGATGGGACCGGAACGCCGAAGCCGGGTTATCAGCGATGAAGAGAAAGAGATTGTCGCTTATCACGAAGCCGGCCACGCCCTGGTAGCCCATCTCATTCCCGAAGCTGATCCGGTTCATAAAGTCAGCATCATTGCCCGGGGTGGAGCCGGTGGTTTTACGATGTTTTTACCGGAAGATGACCAGACCCTGGTTAGCGAGTCCGAGTTTAAGGCTCGCCTGGCAGTTGGTCTGGGTGGTCGGGCAGCCGAAGAAATAATGTTTACCGATGTGACTACCGGTGCCAAGGGAGACCTGGAGAATATTACCCGGATGGCCCGGGCGATGGTGACCCAGTACGGGATGAGCGAAAAACTGGGGCCGCTTACGTTTGGGGACAAAGAAGAATTGATCTTTTTGGGCCGTCAGCTTAGCGAACAACGCAACTACAGCGAAGAAGTGGCAGAACAGATTGATTTTGAAGTACGCCGTTTTGTTGATGAAGCCTATCAGCGTACCCTGCAAATTTTGCGGGATAATATGGATAAATTAAAGCTGATCGCCCAACGCTTAATGGAAGAAGAAACGTTGGATGCCAAACAGTTTGGCGCTATTTTTGCTAATGAGGACGGCACTCCCGGCAACAATGTACCGACCACACCATCTTCCACTGATCCATCGGCTGAGGATTCGGAAGATTCGCCGCCTCATCCCCTGCCGCCTTCAACTGCGCCGCTACCGGCTTGAGAAGCGTTCATTGTTGGCTGTGACACAGAACAATAAAAAAGGCATCAACTCGATGCCTTTTTTTATTCCTGTTTCAGTAGTTTGAGCCATTTGGCAGGAATATTAGCCACAGCTCCGGTGTGGTCCAGGCATATATGTTTGGTATAACCACTCACAAAGCGTATATCCCTGTTATCCGCATCAACAATTTCATAACTGAACTGTATCTGGCGGCTGCGAACTGTTTCAACCCAGCACCGCACCGTGACCGGTTGGTCGTACCGGGCCGCCTGGTGATACCGTACCTGTAAATCACTGACGGCCAGCATAAAACCTTCTTTTTCAAACTGGGCAAAGGAACTACCGTGCGTGCGCATCCAATGGCTGCGGCCTTCTTCCAGCCAGACCACATAAGAGGCGTGGTGTACAATGCGCATTTGGTCGGTTTCGGCGTAACGAACACGAAAGGTGGTTTCGACAATATCTGGTTTCATAAAATGGTGGAACCGTTATCTCCCATCGGCAAGAGGCTTTTGACAATGTGCCCCACGTGAAAGACCGTCGGTACCACATAATCAATGCCCAACGACGGCGAACTTTGCCCGTCAACCAGGATTGTGGTCATCCCCGCGTCTTTGGCCGGCAGCAGATTGCGGGGCGTATCTTCAACCATAATGCACTCTTCACCAGATACTCCCAGCATATTGAGGGCCTGTTGGTAAGCCAGGGGGTCGGGCTTGTTTTTGTAATTCATCGTGGTAATATCGATAATGAAATCAAAGTGGGGGCGAACCTGCAAAACATTCAGTACCCGTTCCGCGTGGGCCGTATCAGCATTGGTAAAAATGGCTTTGGCAAAGGGGATTTCGGCCAGCATTTGGTTCAACGGTGGACTGGCGGCAATAAAATTATGCAGATTGATGTTGTGAACGTAGGCCAGATAATCGGCGGGCGCAATCCTGTGCTCTTCCATCAATCCCCGTAACGTTGTACCGTATTTACGATAAAAATAGCGCCGTTTGGTTGGAACATCATCCGCCGGTAAGCCCAATTTATGCACCATAAATTGGTGCATCCGTTCACTGAGGGCTTTCATAAT
>Ga0180430_10003706_pt1 | contig 13122 bp, 11 predicted proteins | sample SS_ome_9_FD_132999 | JGI IMG/M metagenome (GOLD analysis project Ga0180430, IMG submission 132999) | Hypersaline lake sediment archaeal communities from the Salton Sea, California, USA - SS_1_S_2 metaG | ecosystem: Environmental > Aquatic > Non-marine Saline and Alkaline > Hypersaline >... | reverse complement strand
GACATTTTTTAGATCCCCTCTTTGTTGACAACCCTGATTGCAAAGCTGTAAGCAGACTCACCATAGGGCGGACGGATGATAAACGGCTCCGTCATCTTCTTGATTTCATATCATACTCCCCGGCCAATCGCCCGTCCAGCCTGAGCTTGGGTTAATCAATCGGCCACAATGCTGAATCTCGACAGTATATATTTGCACAAATCAATGACGCGGGGGCCTGAGGATTGCTAAGATCACACCTAGAATCGATTTTGGCATTGCCCCAACCGGGAGATGATGTGTCGCGTAAAAAAGCTCCTCCGGTAACCTACCTCTGCAATAACTGCGGAGAAGATTTCAGCCAATGGTATGGCAAATGTCCCAATTGTCACGAATGGAACAGCGTGGTCGAATATCGAGTGCCCAAAGGCGTGCCCAGCGCTGGCCGGCGCGGTTCCCGCGGTAGCAGCAGCGCTCCCGGCCTTGGCATCCCCGGCCGGCCTAAGCGCGATGGAGCAACTGGTGGACCGCAAGGTTCCAGTTGGTATGAGGCCGACCGTGACGCCGGTTTTGAGGCGGGCGTGCAGATGATATCCGATATCCCCAGTAGCGGTCCGGAGCGAATCACATCTGATCTCGAGGAGTTCGACCGCGTTCTCGGTGGTGGCTTGGTTCCCGGCTCAGTCTGCTTGGTTGGCGGTGATCCGGGCGTAGGAAAATCGACCCTACTATTGCAGGTTGCCTCTCGGTACGCAGATAAGGGCTACGGCGTTTTGTATGTTTCCGGCGAAGAGTCGGCCTCCCAAACGAGACTCAGGGCCCAGCGGCTTGGTGTCACCGATACCCTGTCAGTCATGGCCGACGCCGATCTCGAACGAATTCTGGAAGCCTCCGCCGAAGGCGTGAAGCGCTTTTCTCCAGATGATGACACCGCCGGCGGTATGCCCGGGGAAGTGAATGTCCTCTTTATCGATTCGATCCAATCAACCTTCTTGCCCGACCTGCCCTCAGCGCCAGGCAGTGTGATGCAGGTCCGCGAGGGAGCCCTGGCCTTGACGCGTGTGGCCAAGAGCCGCCGAATGGCCGTGATCCTGATCGGCCATATGACCAAGGAAGGCAATCTCGCCGGACCCCGTACTCTGGAGCATATTGTCGATGCGGTCCTGACGATGGAGGGTGATAAGTTCGCCGCCCACCGAATCCTCCGTAGCGACAAAAACCGCTTTGGCAGCGTCCATGAGATCGGCGTCTTCGATATGCGCGCCGATGGCCTCCACGAGGTTGTTAACCCATCGCGGCTATTTCTCGGCGAGGATGCTGGCGGCAACTCAGGCAGTATTGTCGCTGCAGGAATCGAAGGGACCCGCTCGCTCCTGATGGAGATTCAAGCCCTGGTCCACCCGACTCGCTACGGCATCCCGCAACGAATCGCAACCGGCTTCGATAACCGGCGTCTGGCGATCCTACTAGCTGTCCTCTGTAAAAGAGGCGGCGTCGATGTTACATCTAGTGATGTCTTCGTAAACATCACCGGCGGGCTTCGAGTCGATGAACCCGGCGCTGATTTGGGCGTGCTCTTGGCCATCGCCTCGAGTACCCTTGAGAAGCCGGTGGGAGGGGATCTGGCTGTGTTTGGGGAAGTTGGTCTGGGAGGTGAAGTCCGCCGTGCCAGCAATCCGGAGCAGCGAATCGGTGAAATGGCGCGGCTCGGCTACAAACGAATTATGTTGCCCGCTGCCACCAAGCGGGATCTGATTGAACGCAAATGGACTTTTCCTCCGGACTGCGTTTTGCATCCGGTTGGCACCCTGGAGGGTGCTCTGGACGTGGCCTTTGCTAAAAGCGGTGATCTATCATAAACAGAACAGAAAATGAGGCTCATGATGCCACCTCAAAATGATCAACAGAGCGCTCTGCCCAGTAGCGGACCACAGCATCCCCAGTGTTGGGCGATGATTCTCGCCGGCGGCTCCGGTGAGCGGCTCGGTTCATCTTTACCCAAAGCCTTCGTCGATATTTTCAGCAAACCGATGCTGGCCTGGTCGATCCTCTCATTTGCAGCCCATGAAGCGATAACTGATATCCTCGTTGTGGTTCCCAAGGGCTATCGAGATGAGTTCTCGCAGAAGGTGCTCGGAGCAATCAAGAAAGAGCTAGGTGGGCTCAATACGCGGATTCACAAACCAGTTGTCGGCGGCTCCAGGCGGCAGGATTCGTCGCGCGCCGGCTTGACGGCGATTCTAGCTCAAACCGATGAGAGCCGGCTGGAAAATCTCCCGATTCTAATTCATGACGCTGCGCGCCCGATCGTTAGGCCCCGGGTCATCAGCCAGCTTCTCGATCGCCTTCAAATCGGTCTCTATTCAAAGCCGGGCGTAGTTGCGGCGATACCGGCTCTGCCGGTGGGCGATACACTTAAAACCGGTCTGCCTGGGGGCGTCGATTCCTCTGGCGGAAAGATTCACCGGGTTAACCGAACCATTTCACGAGAGGGCCTATATCAGATTCAAACACCCCAGGCCTTTTGTCTGGGACCGATCCTTGAGGCCCACAACGACGCCATGATAACCAGCTATCAGGCTACTGACGACGCGATGCTTTTCGAGCGGATGAATTGGCCCGTCGAAATCGTGCAAGGATCGCGCTTGAGCCTCAAGATTACATATCCCGATGACCTGGCGCTAATCGAGGGCTGGCTCCGGCAGACAGCTCAGTCGGTCGGCGAATCTAATCGTCAAAAGAGGCCCGAGAAACCTCAGAAGCCGTCCAGAAAATCAACTCGATGAAAGAAGGTTTGCTCCAATAAGGAGGTTCGTAGATGGCGAGGCAGTGGCAAGTTGGACAGGGCTGGGATATTCACCGCCTGGTTAAAGATCGCTCGCTAATACTCGGTGGTGTCGAGATTCCATTTGATCTGGGACTGAAAGGCCACTCCGATGCCGATGTACTTCTTCATGCGATAATCGACGCCCTGCTTGGTGCTACTGGAGATGGAGATATCGGCACGCATTTCCCAGATAGCGATCGGGTCTGGGGAGGCATCTCCAGCATTAAGCTACTCAAATCGGTTCATGAGCGGATCGAAGCGAATCGCTGGCAGATTGGTAATATCGATTCGACCATCATCGCTGAAGCGCCTCGCCTAGGTCCCCATCTCGAAGCGATCAAGATTAAGATCGCTCATTCGCTAGCGATCGATCTGGAACAAGTTTCGGTCAAAGCCAAGACCGGCGAGGGGCTAGGGCCCGAAGGCCGAGGAGAGGCAATCTCAGCGCAAGCGATTGTGGCAATCTGGCGGGATTGATTCGAGCGCGTCCGGCAATCAAAGCCATTTGTATCAGTCGCGGGTTCTCTGGCCGCCTACGCCTCTGATCCAGCTTCCGCCTTAGCTTTCGCCTCGGCCGCTGCCTTGCGCTCCGCCATCTTCGCGGCCTTCTCGCGCTCACGCTCCAGAACCATCACGTGAGGATCAGGGATCTCCGTACCAATCTTGCGCAAGCAAACCGTCGGGCATTTACTGACAGCGGTTTCCAGGTCGGCTGTCTTCCCATACTGCTCGGGGCGATAATTAACAGTGCATAAATTCCCAGTGACCTCGAATGTTTCGGGCCGTAATTTCGCGCAGATCCCGCAGCCGATGCAACCAACCTGACAGTTTGTTTTAACCATCTTGCCCGCATCCCTTGAGTTGCAGGCGATATAAACCAGTGGGTCCTCGATTATCTCTTCAATAGTGATTATCCCGCGGGGGCAGGCGTCAACGCAGTTGCCACAGCCGGTGCAGCGTTCTAAGTCAACCAGTGGCAGGCCATGGCTGATTTCAATCGCGTCAAACATACAGACTTTGCCGCAGTCGCCAAGCCCGAGGCAGCCATAGGTGCAGCCGATGATCCCGGCGATCAGATTCGCCTCACCACAGGTCTGGGGGCCGAAGTAATCTGCCCGATTAAGCTGTTCATGCGTTTGTGCCCCGCAGTGAATCACCGCCCGCTTGGGTGCTCCCCGCGACGCTTCGATCCCGAGAATATCGGCGATCGTCTGCATCGCCTCGGCGCCGAGTACCACGCAGTCGCTTGGCTCGCATTCTAGCGCAGCGACCTTTTCGGCAAACTGATCGCAACTGGCGAATCCGCAGCCACCGCAGTTGGCCGCGGGGAGCTCTTCGCGAACCGCCGCCACCTTGGGATCCTCACGCACCTTTAGCCGGCTGTGAGCAATGGTGAGCATAATGGCGAATAAGAGGCCGATCATTAGCAGCATCAGTGGGGTGCTGATCGTAACTCCCAAAGCGATAAACAGACTCAGCAGGCTCATTCTATCCTCCAACCACACTCATTGCGGCTTACTTCACCATCCCGGAAAAACCCATAAAAGCTAGAGTGAGGATGCCGGCGGTCACCAGTGTGATGCCAGCCCCTTCCATCGCCTTGGGGACATCGGCTAGCTCGAGCCGCTCCCGGATCCCGGCCATCATACTGATCGCCATCGTAAAGCCGAGGCCACCACCGAAGCCGGCGATCACCGCTTCTATGAAATTATAACCCCATAGATCGATAAAAAGGCAGGTGCCCAGGATCGCGCAGTTGGTCGTGATCAGCGGCAGAAAGATGCCGAAGCTGTTGTACAAGGTCTTGTAGAACTTCTTCACATACATCTCAACCAGCTGCACCATGCTCGCAACCACAAGAATAAAGGCAATATATTTCGTGAAGTCCAATCCCAGCGGAATCAGAAGCAGGTTGTTGATCAGCCAGGTCAGCGTCGCCGATATAGTGAGCACAAAGGTCACCGCCAGACCCATGCCAAAAGCCATATCGATTTTCTTCGACACGCCCAGGTAGGGGCAGATGCCGAGAAATTTCATAAAGACCAGGTTGTTCACTAACGCGATCGAGAGAAAGACAACGACTAGACCCATGATTTCCCTCTTTTCTAAGCCTTCGCCATCTTCTTGGCGTGACGGTGAACGATAAAGCCGAGCATAAAGCCGAGTGTGATAAACGCACCCGCAGGCAACTTCATAATCGTCCAGGGAACCCACCAACTGGGCAAGACCTGGAAGTCGAATAAGGTACCGTTGCCCAGGATTTCGCGAACCGCCGCCAGCATCAACAGGGCGATCGTAAACCCGAACCCAGTGCCAAAGGCATCCATCACCGCAATAAAGACCGGCTTCTTTGACGCGCACGACTCAGCCCGGGCGATAATCATACAGTTCACAATGATCAGCGGTACGAAAGGACCCAGCACATCACTCATGTCTGGTACGTAAGCTTTAAGAAACAGGTCGGCGATCGTGACAAAAACTGAGATCGTCAGCGTGAACATCAGGATGCGCAGGTGCGGCGTCAGCCCTTTGCGAATCAGGCTGACGACGATGTTCGAGCAAAGCAGCACAAAGGTCGCCGCCAGGCCCATCGTCAGCGCCGGTTTGCAGGCCGCTGTCACCGCCAGAATCGGGCACATCCCCAGGAGTGATCGGAATACGGGATTCTCTTCCCAGAGATTCTTGACGAAGCCGGTCATCGCCTCTTTGCCCTGTGACGGACCGGTAGTCGGGGCCGCCACAGCCCCGGCACTTCCGCCGGTGTCTGGCGCATGACGCTGACCCTTTATGGCCGAATCGATCATTGTGTCTCTCCCCGTTTATTATCTGTCCAGACCGCTTTGCGATAACAACAGTGGCCGAATCAGTTTCCAGCGCTGGTTGATGATGCCGGTGACGGCATCGGATGTAATCGTTGCACCTGTGAGCGAGACGATTTCGCAGTCGTCCGTCTTATTGCGGTTTCCTGTTTTGATAACCGTCAGCGCGGGCGTTATGGGCGCGCCGACAAACTGACACTTAAAGAGGGCTGAATCGCGAATCGCATCGCCGAAGCCAGGTGTCTCAGCGGCAAACAGCACCGCAATGCCCCGGTAGCTCGTCAACTCGGCATCAACGCCAACGAGTAGTTCAATCTTATCCTGGAAACCGGTGCCCGCGGCCCTAAACACATATCCGATCGTCACGCCATTTTGATCTTTGCCTTGGTAGACCAGCGCCGGTTCGCTAATGCCATCGATCGTCACGCTCAGCGTATCGGTTTCAATCGTCTCCGCGTCAGAGAGAATAGACCGGATCCCAGCCTGCAATTTCGCCAGTTGATTCGCCTCGATCCGCGGTTGCCAGCTTGTATAGATCATCGCCAGCAACAATCCGAAGCAAAAGGCGCAGACCAGGACCAACCATGACTGTTTGAAGAAATTAAGCATCAGCGCCACCTCCCTGGCCCAAGGGGCGACTAGCTGTCCATCTGTCCATAAAGGGCGTGATCGCGTTCATGAGTAATATGGCGTACATAAAACCTTCCGGATAGCCGCCCACAATGCGGATCAGCATCGTCAAGAGACCCACGCCCACTCCGAAGAAGAACCTTCCCTTGGGTGAGAGAGGGCAGGTGACCGGGTCAGTGGCAATGATGAAGGCGCCGAATAGCATCGCGCCGCCAAGTAGGTGGATCAAGGGATTCACGACGGTCTCTGGGCTGATCAGCCAGGCCGGGACACCAAACAATAGCGCGCCGAGTAGAACCCCTGCGGGAATGTGCCAGGTGATCGTGCGGCGAAATAGCATCCAAGCGCCGCCGAGTAGAATCGCTACCCCTGAGGTCTCGCCGATTGAGCCGGCGGTGGTGCCAACGAACATCTTAGGCATCAGTGCCGCCAGAGATCGCACCTTTTCAGCGTCGCCGCCCGCCTTCAAGATCTCCTTCGCGATGCCTAGCGGTGTCGCCTGCGTCACCGCCTCGACGCCACCTACTACCAATAGTGTCTGCGGTTCGATCCAGCTGGTCATCATCGTTCCGAAGCATGCGGTCAGAAACGCCCGCCCCATCATCGCCGGATTAAAGATGTTGGCCCCCAGGCCGCCGAAGACCATCTTGCCAATCCCGGTTGAAGCCGCCCCGCCCAGAAAAGCGAAATAGAAGGGGAAGTTCGGGGGCAGGCAGAAGGCCAAGATGAGTCCGGTCAGTACCGCGCTCCAGTCGCCGAGACTATTGGGCCTGCCCATCAGCTTGTTGGCGAAAGCCTCCGCGGCAACGGCGCCGGCGATACAGGAAATCATAACCAGCGCCGCGGGACCCTGAAATAGGACCAGCGCGGCCACGGTCGCCGGCGCTAGAGCGATCAGCACGTCGATCATAACGCGCGGAGTCGTCAGGCTGCCGCCGACGTGAGGAGAGCTCTTCACCCGGAAGAGCTGCATCTGTTTCTTCTCCTCTAATGCCATGGTGCCGAAACCTCCTGATCGGGCAATCCTGCCCGTTTACATCACCTAGTTCGCGATCTTGCGGGCCTGGATCTTTCCGGACCGGATATATTGGACCAACGGGATGTTGCTCGGGCAGACAAAACTGCATGAGCCACATTCCACGCACGCATTCAGGTGGTTCGCAAGAGCATCTTCCGGTCTTTTTCGCTGACTGCAGCGGGCAATCACCGCTGGCGAAAGCCCGACTGGACAGATATCCACGCACCGCCCGCAGCGGATGCAGGCGAACTCCTTCTTAGTCTCAACGTCATCTTCGGTCAGGACAGTGACTCCGCTCATCCCCTTCAGCACTGGCAAGTTCAGAGAGGGAGCGGTCGGACCCATCATCGGGCCGCCCAGAATCGCCATCGCCGCGTTGCTGGTTACTCCGCCGCGTTCGCCAATCAGAAACTGGAGCGGCGTGCCAATCGGAACCAAGAGGTTGCCTGGATTAGTGACGCCTCGGCCGGTGATTGTCATCACCCGTTCCATCAGCGGTTTGCCGAGAACCACCGCCTGGGCGATCGCCAGCGCGGTGCCCACATTAAATATCGCCACGCCGACATCGGGTGGAAAACCTCCGACGGGGACCACCCGGCCGGTAATCGCGGGGATCAGGTTGCGCTCACCTCCCTGCGGGTATTTCGTGCGCATAGTACAGATTTCGATTCGTTCGACAACATTGGCCTCGGTCACCGCCCGCTTCATCATCGCAATCGCATCGGGTTTGTTATCCTCGATTCCGATCGCTCCGCGTTTGGCGCCGGTCGCCTTCATTGCCAGGCGCAAACCGGCGATTATCGGCTCCGGTCTCTCTAACATCGTTCGGTGATCGGCGGTTAGGTATGGCTCACATTCGGTGCCGTTGAGGATCACGATGTCGATCGGCACCTTCTGGCCTGGCATCGTCTTCACAAAGCTGGGAAAGGCGGCGCCGCCAAGACCGACAATACCAGCCGCCTTGACCTTCTCGACAATCTCATCCTGCTTGTAGGCCGAGAGATCACACCTGGCCGAGACAGTTTGAGTCTGTTCGGCTTCGATCGCCGCCATGGTCTGCGGAGCATCAGTTGTGATGACAATCGAATTTACCATTTGCCCGCTTTGGTGGGGCAGGGGCAGGATATCTTTTACAACGCCGCAAACCGGTGAGTGGATCGGTGCTGAGATAAATCCGGCCGCCTCGGCGACCAGATCGCCTCGTTTCACTTCCGCCTTTTTCTCAACCACCGGTTTCGCCGGTGCGCCCACATGCATCGATAATGGCAGCCAGATCTCGGGAGGGAGCGGTGCGCGTTCGATCGCCATCTTCTCCGAAATCTCTTTTCTCTCAGGTGGGTGAACCCCGCCCGCAAATGTCAGGCGTTTGCTTTCCAACTGGTCAGGAATCGGCTTGAGTTGGGCCATTAAATCTCTCCCTCACCAAAGGGGTGCGGTACTTTGCAAACCCCGCCGAAGCTGTCCGGATATCTGGACCCTACGCGGGAAAACAAATAGACCTCGCAAGAATCACCCATCTTTCCTGGTCAAGTCAAGCTTGCAGATAAACCAGAGATAAAGGATGGGATAAGAGTCCTGATCACCGACGCGATTCCCTTGTTACATCGGTTCTATTTCGGGGAATCCGCTCGTAGTCTGTAAGACCGGATCTTGGGGCGTTCCACCAATAACCAGCGCTTCCACGCCAAGCATCTCTTCTGCAATTCGCAAACCAGCCTCGGTGCCTAGCACAGTAATCGCCGTGGCCATCAGATCGGCGGTGATTGCATCGGCGGCGATTACCGTAGCGCTCGACGGAGCCGCGACCGGATAGCCCGATCGGGGATCAACAATATGTGAGTAGGCGGCACCTTCAATCGTGACAAACCGCCGGTAGTGCCCGGATGTGGCTACCGAGCCAGCCGGCAGGCGAATCTTACCGAGTAGCATTTCTCCAAATGGCGATTGCAGGCCAAGCGGCCAGGCCATCATCTCAGTTACAGGCACGCCCTCAGTCCGCTTGATCCCAGAGAAGAGGGGCATTGTTGAATCCGCGGGGCTAGTTTTGGGCGCAGTCCGGGCATGTTTTCGCAGTGCCCGCACCGGCAAAGATGGCTGGACGCCAATTAGCGCCGCCGGTATCTCGCCAAAACAGCGCAGGTCGCCGCCGATTTCAACAATACCGCCACTGACTCCCTCGCGCTCCAGCGCTTCAGTCGCCTGGTCGATGGCAAAGCCCTTGGCGATACCTCCTAGATCCACCATCATCCCATCGGCGGCGAAGGCGATCGTTCGCGCACTCGGATCCAGAGTCAATTTCGAAGCGCCTACCTTGGTCATCGCAAGCTGGATATCGGCATCGGTGGGCAGCGCGTCCTTCTCTGCCCCCTCGCGCCACAGCTGAATCAAGGGACCGACCGTCACATCAAAAGCGCCGCCGGTGGTTTTGGTAAAAGAGACGGCCATCTCCACCACCGAATAGGTCGCCTCCGAGACAGAAACTGCTTCTGCGCTCCCGAGGCGGTTTAGGCGCGAGATGTCGGTCTCCTCGATGTAGCGGCTCATTTGAGTATTAACGCTGTCGATGGCGGCGAAAGCGGCATCCATCGCGCGAACCGCCTGTTTACCTCCGCCCGTGATAATGGTCATGGTCGCCCAGGTTCCCATGAGCGATCTGGTCTCGGTGAATTTCTCCACGCGAGGACCCTTCTTAGAGGTTCCGCAGCCCGGTGCCAGAAAACTGGCCAGCAGGCAAACAAGTAGAGAGATGAGCACTGTAGATCGCGTTGCCGCTGATTTCGCGGTGGACCGAACTACCTGGCGACCCAGACGTGGTTTACAGATGCCCCGGTTTTCACAGGTTAAGATTTCACCCCAGATCATATTCAGGCCTCCCGCCGGCGATTGTCTTCATCTGATCAAAGTTATCCCGCAAAGTGCCGCACCGGCGCAAGGGAACAATCGATCTGAACATAAAAATCTGACCTGCCATAGTTGTCAGGATTGATTCAATCGAATTCCGATAACCTCTCTTGCGAAGGCGACCTCTCTTTCGCTATCTTTTCAGGCACCATATTGATGATAGCGCCGGGGGAGGGCGGTGATCCTCCCCAACTTGCAGGGGGATCTATGGCCAACGAAGTATCTGTCGATCGTTATCTTGCCCGCCAGGGAACGCTGCTTATTGCCAAGGCGAATTTCGAACCGATCTTCAGGGATTATCTCGATCACACAGCCCGCTGGGTTGGTGATCCCGATGGCCTGATCTTGACAATGATTCGCCAGGGTCTCGCCGCCGCTGGACTCTATCTAACTTGCCGTCCTCGCGACGAGATCACCGCCTGGACGATCAATCTTCCCGAACCACCACTCAATCTGTTTTTCTGCGCTGATGCCGCCGAAGGAACAGTGGTCGGCCGCTACTTCGATGAGAATATTAAGACCACCGAGCACACTCGCTTTATTGTTCAACTAGTCCGCCGCACGGGCAAATCCCATCAAAGCATCATCGAGGTGAAGGGCTATGATATCCTCGATTATTTCGAGACCTATTATGCCAAATCCGAGCAGGCGACCGCTCGCTTCTATGAACTTTCAGATAATGAATTTCTGATGCTGATGGCTCTGCCCGGTACTGACGAGGATTGGCTATCAGAAATCACGGCCGACGGCGCGCTCAGATGCATTGTCGAAGACGAAAGCGTAAAAATGATCGAACAGCGCGCGATTGTCTTTAGATGCTCCTGTAGTCAGGAACGAATTGTTCAAGTGATGTTTTCGATGTTCAAGGGCATCGAGTCGGAGCTATTCGCCGGTCAGGAATCGGTGGAAGCCGCCTGCCCTCGCTGTGGGCAGAAATATGAACTATCCAAAGTCGAGTACAATGAATTTGCCGCAACCCAGGTCAAAGATGAATCGTGTGATGGGCCAAGTGATGAATCAGAAAATGACTAAGCGAAGTAGGTTAGCTGGCTGAATGTGCCTGGCGATGCTAACTCCATCGTTGCTATTGAGCCGCTCAGCATTGTACAATTAGAATAGTTCTCGTACGCGTTGCACCAATCATTCTGGGAGGTTCGTGATGAGAGTGTTTCAGCTCCTGCTTGTCCTAGTTGTGATCCTTTCTCTTTCCAGTGCACATGCCATGAACCCAGAAATCGTGAGCACTACGCTCTGGAGTCATGTCTACAATAGCATCACCGTTGGAAACTACAATTACGCCGCCTTTTCAAAGGGACTGCTTATAATCGATGTCGAGGATCCCACAGCGCCAACCGAGGTGGGGCGGGTCTACTGCGGCGGAGATGCCCAGGAGGTTGCAGTTTCGGGCGATTACGCCTATCTGGCCAATGGGCGATCCGGTTTGGCGGTAATCGATATCAGCGATAAAACAGCGCCCGAAATCATTTCTGTCTACAATCCCGGTGGGGCCGTTGGTGAGGTTTGTGCCTACGGCGACTATCTCTTCACGACGAATTTCCTAAATGGTGATCTCGAGGTGATCGATGTTTCCGATCCCGCCGATCCGACGCTCGCCTATATACTCGAAATGCATTCAGCTTCCGATCTAGACATACAAGACAACTATCTCTATCTCGCCCGTGGAGATAATGGGCTTCAAATTTACGATATCACCACTCCGACCGCTCCGCTCTTTCAGGGCACAGCGAGTGCGTGGGGCGTTACGCGCGTCCATGTTGAAGGCAACTATGCCTATGTCCTAGAACACACCGGCGGTGAAAAGGATACGCGCGATGGGTCGTCATTGGCGATCATCGATATTGAGAGCCCCTGGTTGCCCGGCCTGATCTGCCGCTTCTCTGATCCGATCTGGGCGACCGATGTCTCTTCATCCGGCGACAATGTTCTTTTGACGAGTGAGGAGGGGCTGGTTGTTGTCGATGTCAGCGATCCAGAAAATCCCGTTAGGAAATCTACGCTACCAGAAGTTGGCCGGTCATACGGAATCTGTGCTGTAGATGACTATGCCTACATCTGTACTGGCAGCAGTGGCATCAAGGTGGTTGACGTCTCAGATCCTTACTGGCCGAAAGAGAGTGGGCACTGGTGCGAGTCCAACACTCCAAGAGACGTTAGGACCAGAGATGGCTACGCATATGTGGTCGACGGTGGTTATGGTCTGCGCACTCTCGATATCTCTGATCCCGCCTCACCACGCATCATCGGCCATGTAGCCACGCCCGGTCGCCCACAGGGGCTCGCACTCTCGGGTGACTATGCCTACTTGGCGGCTGACGAGGGCGGTCTGCATGTAATCGATATCAGTGATCCCGACTCGCCCATGTTAATGAGCAGCAGCGGCACCACGGCTCACGACATTGCTATTGTTGGTCAGTTGGCCTATATCGCTGCAGGGGATAATGGGCTCTGGATCTACAATATCAGCGATCCTATCCACCCGGAGATGATGGGCCACTGCGATGTTGAGGGGGATATCGATGGTTTGGCGATCGACAATGGTTTCGCCTACCTCGCTAGCGCAGCCACCTGTTTTCAGGTTGTTGATGTCTCCGATCCCTACAATCCATATGTCAGGGGAGGGTACAACGGAACCCCGTTTCTTGATCAGTTGGTCTATAGCAAGGGTTATGTGTTTGCCGCGGCTCAGCAGGATGGTCTATGGGTGATTAATGTCAACGACCCGGACAATCCACAGCTAGTCTGTGAACATGATCTTGAAGGCCATGTGCAGGATATTTATGTGGTCGGCACCTACGCCTATATCACCGCCAAGATTTCTGGCGGTGTGCAAGTGATTGATATCTCCAATCCGCTTGCCCCCAATAAGGTCGGCGGTTGCCTGACCAATGACTACACCTTTAGTCTGTACGTGGATGACGAATATATCT
>Ga0180430_10003704_pt1 | contig 13124 bp, 7 predicted proteins | sample SS_ome_9_FD_132999 | JGI IMG/M metagenome (GOLD analysis project Ga0180430, IMG submission 132999) | Hypersaline lake sediment archaeal communities from the Salton Sea, California, USA - SS_1_S_2 metaG | ecosystem: Environmental > Aquatic > Non-marine Saline and Alkaline > Hypersaline > Sediment... | reverse complement strand
TTATCGTGGTCCGACCGTCACCCTGGCATACCGAAGGGCCGGTGAACCGCCGGGAGCATTACTGCCTGTCGCCTCTGGATCGGTTCGACCTGGACGAGATCCTTACGCTGATCCAACGGAAAAAGTATTTCCTGCTGCACGCCCCCCGGCAGAGCGGAAAGACCACCTGCCTGCTGGCCCTCGTGGATTGTCTCAACGAGCTGGGGACCTACCGCGCCCTGTACGCCAATATCGAAGGGGCCCGGGCGGCCCGGGAGAACGTGAGGGAAGGGATCGGGGCCGTGGTTCACGCCATCGCCGGTCAGGCCAAGTGGCGTCTTCGCGAGAGCGGGACGGAGAAGCTCGCCAAAAGCGTGCTGGAGGAAAAACCCCCTCTGGTCGCCCTCGACGAGTTTCTCGCGGCATGGTGCGCCCCCGCGGACAAACCGACGGTCCTTCTTCTGGACGAGGCGGACGCTCTCGTCGGCGACACCCTCATCTCCCTTCCGAGGCAGTTGAGGGCCGGCTATCCCAAGCGGCCGGAGCTTTTTCCCCAGTCCGTCGTTCTCTGCGGGGTTCGGGACATCAGGGATTACCGGATCCACTCGAGTGCGGAGAAGGCGGTCGTTACGGGGGGAAGCGCCTTCAACATCAAGGCGGCGTCCCTGCGGCTGGGAGATTTTACGCGGGAGGACGTTTTCGGCCTGCTGCGTCAGCACACCGAAGAGACCGGGCAAATTTTCGAACCGGATGCCGCGGAGCTGGTCTGGGAATACACGCGGGGTCAGCCCTGGCTGGTGAACGCCCTGGCCTACGAGGTCTGCTTCCGCAGGAAGGAAAACAGGGACCGCACCCGTCCCGTTACGGCGGACATGATCTTCGGGGCCAAGGAGCGGTTGATCCGGGAGCGCGTCACCCGACGACAGGCAATATGCGGTTGATCTGGGCTTGCTCAGACGCGAGGGGACCGGCGGTCTGGTGGTGGCCAACCCCATCTATCGCGAAGTGATCCCGAGGGTATTGGCCAGCGGGCCCCAAGACTCCCTGCCCCACATCGCCCCCACTTGGCTGAAGCCCGACGGCGGTCTGGACGCGGGCAGGCTTCTGGACGCCTTTCTGGCCTTCTGGCGGCAGCACGGGGAGCCGCTGCTCAAGAGCGCCCCCTACCACGAGATCGCCCCCCACCTGGTGCTCATGGCCTTTCTGCACCGGGTGGTGAACGCCGGGGGGACCCTGGAGCGGGAATACGCCATCGGCACGGGACGGATGGATTTGTGCGCGCGCTACGGCGGAGAGACCCTGGGCATCGAGCTCAAAGTCTGGCGGGACGGGGCCCCCGACCCCCTCGCACGGGGATTTGGAACAGATCGACGGCTATCTCCAGGGGCTGGGACGGGACACGGGCTGGCTGGTGATCTTCGACCGCCGCTCCGGCCGGCCCCCGTCGCCGAGCGCACCGCCGCCGAAACGGCCGAGACCCCGTCGGGGAAGGTCGTCGCCGTCGTCCGGGCCTGAATGATCGACCGTAAGTGGTCCGTCAACAAAGTTGCTTGGCATTCACGATCCGCTTTCCCGGGAGGGAGGGCGTCCCGCCCTCGACCGCGAGCTCCCGATCCGCGAACGAGGAGGGCGGGGACGTCCCCCCCTCCCGGGGAGATCCTCATTGTAGAGAAACAATGCTGACGTATCCGCCATTCCCGTCATTCCGGCATGTTTTCAGCCGGAATCCAGGAACGACGACGCGGCGTAAACGAACTTTCTTGACGAGCTATAAGCTTCCGAACTTTCCGTTTTTGGAAAAATCCCCCCGAATCCCCCTTTCCGATCCGTTCGAGCAAAGCGACGATTGTGCGCGATTCCCGTTTTTGGGGTAAGCTCCGAAGCGAAGGTTTTCGGATCGAACATGCGAACGTCGATTCCGGCGTCGCCGCCCCCCTGCGGATCTCGAAAAAAATCGGAAGGATCGAAAAAAGTCGGTCGCTGAAATTTTCGTGAGATTTTCGTTTGCTATAAGGGTCCATGGTGCGGCCGCGGCGTCGCCGGCGCCCCGGCTTCGCAAGGCGCTTTTCGGAAAAAACGATCATCATCGAATCGTTGGCGCGGTTCGGCCGACGGGGTGCTACGGACCCGTCTCCACGAGCACCGGGACCACCAGGACCCCGCTTTCTTCGTCGCGACAGGGCGTTTCGTACTTCTTCCGGTATTCGTCGGGGACCTCCTCCACGAAAACCGCCAGATGGACGGTGTCCTCCCCGAGGGACGCGGCGTAGCGGGCGGCCTGTTTCAAGGCCGGCGGGAAATCCCTTTCGTGGGTGAAGCTCTTGAGCTCCAGGGGATACAGTCGGCCTTCGCAGCGAACCAGCAGATCGACGGCCCCGTTTCCGGCGGGGAATTCCGGCCACACCCTCGCCCCGGTGCCCGCCAGGAACTGGCTCAAATATTCGTACAGGGCGAAGTGGTGGACGGCTTCGAGCACGCGCAGGTCCTTGCGCCGGGGGGCGTCCTTCAGCAGCCAGTCCCGATTTCGGCGAAGATGCTCCTGGTAGCGCCGGAGAAGGTTTCCCACGTTCAGTCCCCCCGGCTCGAAAACGTCGTCCATTTCGGCGGTTATATCGTGCACCTTTCCCACGTATCCGAAAAGCTCCCGGGAAAAGTGGTTGAACAACCGCTTCTGAACGAACGGGGAAGAGAACCGGACGTAAAGGTTCTCCCCGGCGTCCTCCATGTCGATCACGCCGTTCATGTACAGGAAGTTCAAACGGGGATCGTCGAAAGCGAATTCCGTTTTCAGCGAGGTTCGGAAAAGCTCCAGCACCGTTCCGCGATAGGGCTCGCGGTCGGCCTTGGCGATGATGTTGATGATATTGTTGTTGGGCAGGGCCCGCAAAGCCCGTTTCAGCACGCCGTCGAAATGCGGCGCGGAGACGCCCCGTCCCGGACCGGGAGGGTAGGCTTCCGTGAGCAGCTCCCCGAGCCAGGAAACCAGCCCCGGCTGACCGCGCGTTTCGTCGAACACCCGGTCCGCCACCGCCGGTTCCACCTGTTGGCCGCTCTCCTCCTCGTACCACCGGAACATGGACCGCACTTCGTCGCGAGTGAGGTTGGGGACGCGCATGCTCCGCTGCACGTTGAAGGGGGACCCCGCAACGTTTTCCACCCCCACCACGCTTCTCACTCCCACCAGCGCCAATCCGTGGAGAAGATATTCCTTTTCGGCGGACGGACGGGGGTCCTGGCGGCGCATGTCGTGGACGTAGCGAAAGGCCCCGGCCAGAGCGCCGATGGCCTCTTCACCCAAGGCGTCGAATTCGTCCAGGATAAGGATCAAGGGGCGGTGGAGGACCTCGCGGGCGAACAGGGACGGAAGCTCGTCGGGGCGTTCGACGGGGGGAGCGTCCAGACTCAGGCCCTTGCGGATGACGCGGGCGAAGGCTTCCAGGACCTCCCCGGGCCCCTTCAAGGCTTTGAGGTTCTCCAGGCTCGACTTGAGCACCCGGAAGGACCCCTCGGCCTGCAACCGCCACAGGACCTCGTTCATGATCCACGTCTTGCCGCATTGCCGGGGGGCCCACACGGTGACGTAATGTCCCCCTTTTTCCGGGTCCCGACCTTCAAGCTCCGAGCACGCCCGTCGAACCAGCTCCTCCCGGGGAACGTAGTAGTGCAAGTCCTTGTCCACGGGCCCGTAGGATGAAAACCTTCGCACGGCAGCCTCCTCCGCGCACCGACCATCAGTCGGGAGAGATCGACGCATCGATCCTTATCCCTTCCCGTCTCGCCATTTCGACAATCGTACTCCCGTCGTCCGTTTCCCGGCGATCGAGGCCCACCGGGACGGGCTCCATGCGATTGTCCGTACGGGCGGCGACGCGCCACAAAAGATTCACGTCCTCCCGCGTGCAGGAGGTGTCGTACGAAGAAGATACCACCAGCAAGTCCATGTCGCTCCATTCACGGGGGGGGTCGCGTGCGTGCGAGCCGAACAGGACGCCGAACCGCACGGGAACGCCGACTTTCGCAAGCTCTTTCAAATACCTCTTGACCGACGCTACAATTTGGATTCTTCAGCCATTGGAACAATTCCCCGGCTTTTCGCAACAGAGCGGCCGCCTCTTCTCCGGATCGAGGGCGCTTGGCGCCGCGGTCGGTTCAAGGGGATGCCGGGGCAAGGGCCGCCGGGTCGAGCGAAACGGTTCTTTCCTCTTGTTTTCATTCACCTATACTCCGGTTTCGGCGGGCGGTCAATTGCGGCGTCGCCGCCCCGTTGCGGACCTCGAAAAAAAATCGGAAGGATCGAAAAAAAGTCGATTCCGAGATTTTCGTTTGCTATAAGGGCTCGGAGGGCCGGCCGCGGCAACGGTGGCGACCGGCGGCCGATGCGATCCGCGAACACCGCCTCGACGAGGAGGCCTTCCGAGGCTTGCGGACCATTCGGAGGAGCGATCGGGGACCCGCGAAAACGCATGGAAATCGATCCGGGAACATTGGGCGTTTTCCCTATTGCCGAAGATTCGGGTCCTCCTTGCGGCGGCGCCGGGGCAGCGTCAGAACGAACCGGGCTCCCCGGTCCGCGTTTTCGGCCCGAAGGTCTCCTCCCATCCGCTCCGTCGCCAGCCGGCGGGCCAGCCCCAGTCCCAGTCCCATGCCCCCTCGATGCCCGTCCTTTTCGCTCGCGAAGGGCCCGAACACCCCGTCGAGGGGCTCGACGCCGATCCCCCCGCCGTTGTCCTCCACCGTCATCGCGACCTCGGTTTCCCCGCCTTCCAGGCGCAGGACGATCCGGGGCCGGGCGGTCCCGCTCGCTTCCAGGGCGTCCAGGGCGTTTCCCAGCAGGACCATGAGGACGTGGGCCAAGGCCGAGGGGTGGCCGTGGAGGGTCCGGTCCGGCGACAAGGCGTCGTCGCGGACGACGGCGACCCCCGAGCGGGCGATGCGGCCGCCGAGCATCTCCAGCACCCGGTCCAGGACCTCGGCCGGGTCGAAGACTTGGCGGGGCCGCCGGGCGGAGAAGAAATCGCCGAAATCGTCCGCCGTGCTCGTCAGCATGCGCATGCTGTCGCCCATGGACGGCAGAAGCTCGTCCCGGATGCGGGCCTCGCGGGCTTGGAGCAGGTCCGGGTCCCGGAAATAGGCCGTCAGTTCCGTGAGCTGGGTCCCCAGGCGGGCCAGGGGGGTGCGCCACTGGTGGACGATCATGCCGACGGCCTGCCCCGCCGCCGTGAAGCGCGCCCGGTCCAGCGAAGCCCGCCGCTCCTCCTCCAGGTCCGTCATGGCGTTTCGGGCCAGCATCCCCAGGGACGTTTCCACCACCAGGACGTGGACGACGACGATCCACGGGTGTATCAGCAGGACCGAGGAAAACCGGCCGACGAGATCGGTCTGGCCGATCACCACCAGCAAGCCGGACGTCGCGAAGGCCGGAGCGTGGCCGACGAGATACAGCTTGGCGTGGGGCACCTTCCGGTTCACGGCCAGAATTCCCGCCAGCAGGACGGAAGCGTACAGAACCAGGCCGCAACCGGTCCACAACGGGGTCAGCGGATAGACTTGCGGGAGCCACGGCCCGAGGACGTAGGAGCCGGTCGCCGCGGCGAAGAGCAGCCACAGGACGCCGAGCCAGCGATGCATGCGGGGCATCGTCTTCGCCGTGTCCAGAAAATGCCGGGTGAAGGCGATCCACAGGATGTTGGAGCCCAGAATGAGCGCGAAGCAGCCGGCGAACCAGAACCGGGGCGGCAAGCCCGGGCTCGCCACCCGGGCGAAGCCGTTGATGGACAGGACGAAGAGCAGAAAGCACGAAGCGTAGCCGGCCAAAAGACCGAATCGGACCTGGCGAAACGCGTACCAGGAGGCGAGGCCGTGGGCGATGAGGGAAAGCATGATCCCCGCGTACAGGCCGAGAACGAGAAGCCGCCTCGAGCTCAGGAGCGAGAAGGCCCTCGTCGTGGCCGCTTCCCATCCCGCCTCCAGGACTCCCCGGGTTTCCAGGCGCGCCAGCACGGTCCTGGCGGCCCCGGCCGGAAGGCGCAGGACCATGCCGCTCAGCCGGTTGGCGATGGCTCCCTCCCCCGGGGAGGGCTCCATGAACCCGAGGCGTCGCTCCTCCACAAGCTCCTCGCCGTCCAGGACGAAGGCGTCCAGATGTTGGAGCAGGGGCCGCTGGTTGAAAAGGATCGCCGAGCGCGGGCCGTCGGCCGAATTGGTCACCCGCATCCGGGTCCACACCGGATGGCCCAGATACCCCAGCCGGATGCGGACCAGGGGGCGCCAGCCGTCGTCGGCCAGGGCGCTTCGCCACGTGTGCCGCCGGTGCGGGTCCGGCAGATACTCCATGCGGTCCTTGAGGGAAACGACGCCCCGCAGCCCGGCAATGTCGTACTCCCGGAGGGCGCAACGAGCGTCGGTCCCCCCGCACGCAACGGCCAGGACCAGCAGCGGGACCGCCAGCCGTTTCAGCGCCCGTCGCCCCGTCGGGGGCCCGGCCCCGCTCGCCCTCACGGCACCGCGTACCCCGCGTCCTTGCCGCAGACCACCGCGTCGGGGCCGAGCTTTTGCCGCAGGCGATAGACGAGATTGCGCAGGGCGGCCGGGCTGAAATCCTCCCCGGGGTCCAGGACCGCGCAAAGCCGGCGGGGGTCCACCAGGGTTCCCCGGCGTTGGAGCATGTAGCTCAGGAAGCGTTTTTCGTTGCGCGTGAGGCGAAAGGTCGCCCCGTCCCGGGCCACCGTTCCGGCAAGGGGATTGAGCACGGCCCCGCCGGCCAGGCGCGTCTCGAGCCGGTGCCGTCGTCGCATCCATTCGAGGCAGCGGAGCAGGGCGTCCTCCAGGGCGGGCAGATCCACCGGCTTGAGCAGATAGTCCATCAGCCGCAAGCGCACCGCCGTTTGCATGTACGCGGTGTCGTCGTGGCAGGTCAGGACGATCACCGGCAGGTCCGGGTCCTCCTCGCGGATGCGGGCGGCCACGTCCAGACCGCTGGGGCCGGGCATGCGGACGTCCAGCACGGCCAGATGCACCGGGCGCCTTTCGAACAGCGCCAGGGCCCGGCTTCCGTCGGGCGCGGCCAGCACCTCCCCGAAATGGATCTCCAGCGTCCGGGCGAGAGACTCCCTCGTCGCGCGGTCGTCTTCGGCCAGAAGGACGGTGGCTTCCCGCAGGGGGGAAAGTTTGGATCGCGTCATGGCGAAGTCCCTCGGCTCGATCCTGCGGGCGTCGCGGCGGAGGACCTCCCCCGCGCCCGGGTTGAGCGAAACGGTTCTTTCCTCTTGTTTTTTTCACCTATACCCCGGTTTCGGCGGGCGGTCAATTGCGGCGTCGAAGGCCCCGTCGCACGCCTCGAAAAAAATCGAAAGGGATCGAAAAAAATCGGTCTCTGAGATTTTTGTGAGATTTTCGTTTGCTATAAGGGCCATGGATGGACCGTCGGAAAGGATGGTCGCGACCCAGGCGCGATGCCAACCGCATCGCAATCCTTCAGGATGTCGAATCGAGGAGGTTCGTCGTGAAAAAATCCGCCCTTCGCCCATTTGTGCTCATCAACATGGTGGTTGTCCTTACCCTCGGCCTCGTAGGCTTCGCTCCCGCTCCCGACGCTTGAGCTGGCTGGAGCGTGCCGATCAGCTTCGGCACCCCCGATAAAAGCCTTGGTATCGCCTGCGGAGATGTCGATAGAGACGGAAACCTGGACGTAGTCATCGGAAACAAGGGACAGACCGACAAACTCTGCCTCGGCAGGTCATCATCCGATATCAATGCGCTGACCAAAACTGCGGGATGCTGTCTTGTTTCGGGGATTTCGGGGTGAGCCTGACGCCGATATCGAGTCAAAGGACCATTTCCGGGCAACCATTATTTCACCCCTTCGGAAAAAAGGAGGTGTTTTCATGCCCCTGCAAAGTATTCCATCATTGATTCGCAATTCTAAATCTTACTTTTCTTTATTGATGGCGGCCGTCCTGATGGCGGCGGTTTTGTCGGCCCCCTCCACCGCCGTATCAGCCGAGATAACGGTCACCACTACCAACGATAACGGGACCGGTTCACTGAGGCAGGCCATTCTCGATGCGAACGCCAACTCAGGCGAAGACACCATTGTATTCAGCGGAGCAGGGACAACCGGCATCATCACGCTGGCTTCCGCACTTCCCGATATCACCGACAACGTCACCATCGAAGGCCCCGGCGCCGACCAACTGACCATCGATGGAAACAATTCCTGTCGTTCGGGGTTCACCGTTGATAACGCCACGGTGAAAATCTACCATCTGAAAATGGTAAACGGCCATGCCACTGAGGGTGGCGCGTGCTATTGCTTTAGTAATGGCTCCGGCGAAGAAGTTTTATTCTTGGACAATTGTACACTCTCCAACAACGAATCAACTGCTCCCAGGGGAGGGGGTGCAATCTTCATCGGAGGTAAGTGCAAACTCCATATGTCAGGAAGCACCATAAGCGGGAACACGGCCGTACGCGGGGGCGGGATTTACAACTTCACAAATGTCACCGGTGACAGTTTGGCCATGGAATTGCTTAACAGCACAATTACCGGGAATACCGCTTCACAACATGCCGGAGGGATTTACGATCGCGGGAACGGTGCTTCCTACCTTAAGAACTGCACCGTGAGTTCAAACACGGCAACCATAAACACGGGTGGAATTCTCAGCTATAGCGGTGGCACCATATACCTTCGGAGCTCCATCATTGCCGGCAACACAGCCGGCAAAGAGAGCCCGGATCTCCGCAACCCCTCTCCCAATACGTTCACTTCATATGACTACAATCTGGTGGGCGACAATTCGAGTTGCACCATTGCCAACGCGGGACACGATCTGATCGGCACATCGGCAAGTCCCATCGATCCCAAGCTGGCGGCTCTGGCCGATAACGGCGGAACCACTCGGACGCTTGCGCTCAAATACAACAGCCCGGCCGTCGATGCCATTCCCTACGGCACATCGCCATACTGGAACGACAGCCCCTCCGCCGATCAGCGGGGCACCGCACGGACTGCCAACCAGCCCACCGCCATCGGGGCCTGTACGAAGGTTATCCCCAATACGGCACCGACGCTCACCGCGTTTGCGGATGCGGTGGATACCACCGCCGAAGACACGGAGGTGGAGATCACCTTCGCGGAGCTGGCGGCTCAGGGCGATGAAGCGGACTCGGACTCGGACGGGACCGTGGATGCGTTCGTGGTTCAGGCCGTCTCCAGCGGTACCCTGAAAATCGGCGCGAGCTCCGGCACCGCCACGGCCTTTGCCGCAAATACCAACGACACCATCGACGCCACCACCAATGCCTACTGGACTCCCGCCTCGGGCGTGACCGGTGATGACGTCGCCGCTTTCACGGTCAAAGCCCGGGACGACGCCGGTGCACTCTCCGCCACGGCGGTCGCCGCCGCCGTTGATATCCCGGATACCGCGGCCCCGTCGTTGACCTCGTTCGTCCGCCGGACTCCGTCCTCCGAGAACACCAATGCCGATACCCTGGTCTTCCGGGCGACCTTCAGCGAAGATGTCAAGAACGTGGACGCGGCCGATTTCGCGGTGAACGGCGGTACTACCGCCACCGTCTCCAATGTGAGCACTGTCACCGCCGATTCGGTGTACGACGTGACCGTCTCGGGCGGCGATCTGGCGAGCTTCGACGGCACGGTGGGCCTGGACCTCGCCGGAGGCCAGGACATCGCGGACGCGGCCGGAAACGCCCTGCCCGCAGGCGAGCCGGCCACCGACGAGACCTATACCGTGGACAACAGCGATCCGGAAGACCCCGAAGATCCCGGCGATGCGGGCGAGTTGCAAGGCCCGCAGGGGAGCACGAGGCTTTTCCTGGTCGATCCCTCGCAACCGGCGGCCTTTCGGGCTTTTGGGCGGGCGGCGCGCCAGGCGGGGGAGGACGGCTTCGGGGGCCTGGAAATCCTGGTGGAGACGACCTGGATCAATCCCAACGCCGCTCCCCTGGCCGTGTACACGGCGACGCCCCTGCCGGCGGGGACGGACTTGGCGGAGGGGAGCCTGCAATCCCGGGTCCTGGCCTGCGCGTTGCGACCGGCGGGGACCGACCTCTTCGGCATCGGGGCGCTGGACGCCGACGCCGTGGTGTGCCAAGGGAGCATCCCGGCCGGCGGGGCGGCGACGACGACCTTCCGGCTGAACCCCGGGCCGGGGATCTCCTCGGTGGCGATCCAGGCCATGGCCTTCTGGGACCGCGACGGGGACGGGGTCGTGGCCTTGGCCGACCTGGACATGGACGGGGACGGCGACGTGGACGCCGAGGACCTGGCGGCCTCGGGACAGCCGGCCCTGAGCGACGACTGGGGCACGGACGCCCCCCTGGACGCCACCGTGCTGGTGTTCTGCGGCGACCTTTGCGCGACGGGGCAGGCGGGGGTGGCGGTGCTGCCCGAAAGCTGCTTTGTCCCGCTGGGGCGCGCCGCGGGAGGGGAGGGGACGGCGTACGGCCTCGGCGTGGTGGTGGACGCCCGGGAGGGCGGCCGGCCGGTATTCCTGACGCCGCCCCCGCAAGCCGCCTGTCCGTCGTTCGAGTGGAAGGTTTACGACCTGGACGGCGAGGATGTCACCGCCGAGGCCGGGGCGGCGGCGGGAGGGAGGTGCTTCCTTTTCGGCTTGGTGGCGGAGCCGGGCTACTACCACGTGCAGGCGACCTGCTCGACGCCGCCCGTTTCGGAGACCTGTGCCTTGGGCGTGCTGGTGCGGGAAAGGCAGTAGGCGGCGGGGCGGCAGCGTTCTCGAGATTTCGGACTTCGGGAGCCGATCCCCCCGCGAGGGCCCCTCGGCGTCCTTTTCCAACGGCCGGCGCGGGACCGTCGGCGGGGGGACTGCGGAAATCGGGAAGCGCTCCCGGCGGTTGCCGCCCCGGGCGAGGCGTCGTACAATGGATCATGGAGGAAAGGAAAGACGCGGGAGCGGGAAAGAGGCCGTCCCCTGAGGAAACGCGAAAGGATTCGACCGTGCGAAGGTTCCACTCCTACGGGCCCGTGGACTGCGAGCGGCATTTCTGCGTGCCCCGGCGCGATCTGGTGGAAGCGTGCGCGCGGCACCTGGTGGACGACCCCGAGAAGGGCGGGCATTCTTTCACCGTGTGGGCCCCCCGGCAGACGGGCAAGACTTGGCTCGCATGCGAGGTGGAAAAGGAGATTCAAGCTCGATATCCCGACCGGTTCCGGGTCGCCACGATGTCCATGCAGAGTCTGGTGATGGAGGAGGAGCCGGAGGCGGCTTTTCTCCGTCAAGCCTCTTTTTTGTTCGAACGTTTTCTGGGAATCGAAGTGGAAGCGTTCTCGTCGTGGAGTCAATGGCTAGGCATGTTCCTGCGGGATCGAGGGTTTTTCGACCGGCCCCTGGTTCTCTTCATGGACGAGTTCGACATTCTTCCGCCCCGAGTGATCGACCGGCTGGTATCGCTTTTTCGAGACCTCTACTTGAATCGACAGGGGACGGTCCTCCACGGCTTGGCCCTCGTGGGAGTGAGTGCGGTGCTGGGGGTCGCGAGCGAGCGGGGATCCCCTTTCAACGTGCAGCGCTCGTTGCGCGTGCCCAATTTCACGAGAGAAGAAGTGGAGGACCTTTTCGACCAGTATCGGCGGGAAAGCGGACAGATCGTGGAGCCGTCGGTGGTGGAGGCGGTCCACGACGCCAGCCGGGGTTGGTGTGCTGGCTCGGGGAGCTGCTCACCGAGAAGTACAATCCCGGCGGGGGGGAGGCCATCGGCGAGGGAACTTGGAAGACCGTCCACCGCAAGGCGTTGAGCACCGAATGGAACAACACCGTGCTCAATTTGGTCCGGAAGGCCAGGGGGGCCTACGTGGACAAAGTGGCCGCCCTTTTCTCCCGCTCGGACGTTCCTTTCAGAATCGACGCGCCGTGGTGCGCCTACCTCTATTTGAACGGCGTCATCGACGCAGAAACCGCGTCGGAAGAGACGGGCGAGGAAGTGGAAATCTGCCGCTTCTCCTCGCCCTTCGTCCAGGAGCGGATTTTCAACGCCTTGACCGACGACATGGCCGGAGATCGACTCCCCGTTCCCGCCCTGGAGCCCCTGGACGATCTGGAGGACGTGCTGGCGGGCGACGAGCTCGACCTGCCGGCCTTGCTTTCCAGGTACGCGAAGTACCTCGATCGATCGAGGGAACGGGGCCTCGATCCCTGGAAAGGGCAGCCCCGTCGGGCGGACCTTCGTCTTACCGAGGCTGCGGGTCATTTCCACCTCTACGCCTGGCTTCGAGAAGCCGTGGGCCGTTGGTGCGTTGTCGCTCCCGAGCTTCCGACGGGCAACGGCAAGGTGGACCTCCACCTGCGGTGCGGAAAGAAGACGGGGATCGTCGAGGTCAAGAGCTACGTGGATCAACTGACGTTTCTGGCCTCCATGGGCCAGGCGGCCCGCTACGCTCGCTCCTCGGGGCTCGACGCCGTCACCCTGGTCGTGTTCGTTCCGGTTCGGGACGAGGAGGTGGTCCGAAAGCTTTCGGGGCCCCGGGACATGGACGGGACGCGGGTGAACGTGGTGGCCGTCCCGTGGGTTTGAACTCCCCCGGCGCATCGAGCTTCCAAGGTTTGGCTTGTGATGGGTTCCGGGGCCTTGAAATTTCTCTCAAGCTCTAACAACTTGAAATCGAAAGGGGAAAACGCCGAATGTTCCCGGAGCGAGCGCTCGTTGTTGTTTGCGACGAATTCAATGGATTGCGTCAAAAATCGCTCGAAAAGACCCCGAAGCCCCGCAAGGGCCGTCTTGGAATGCCGGCCGATTTGAAACGCGCCCTTGCGATGTCGCGGAGATCGAGATGAGATTCTTCAATACCGAAGGGCCGGTGAACCGCCGGGAGCATTACTGCCTGTCGCCTCTGGATCGGTTCGACCTGGACGAGATTCTTACGCTGATCCAACGGAAAAAGTATTTCCTGCTGCACGCCCCCCGGCAGACCGGAAAGACCACCTGCCTGCTGGCCCTCGTGGACTGCCTCAACGAGCTGGGGACCTACCGCGCCCTGTACGCCAATATCGAAGGGGCCCAAGCGGCCCGGGAGAACGTGAGGGAAGGGATCGGGGCCGTGGTTCACGCCATCGCCGGTCAGGCCAAGTGGCGTCTTCGCGAGAGCGGGACGGAGAAGCTCGCCA
>Ga0180430_10003703_pt1 | contig 13124 bp, 10 predicted proteins | sample SS_ome_9_FD_132999 | JGI IMG/M metagenome (GOLD analysis project Ga0180430, IMG submission 132999) | Hypersaline lake sediment archaeal communities from the Salton Sea, California, USA - SS_1_S_2 metaG | ecosystem: Environmental > Aquatic > Non-marine Saline and Alkaline > Hypersaline >... | reverse complement strand
TATAGACCTCTGCACTTTAAACATCGACGTAGGTCGACGTTTGGCGACAGCCCATATGTTGGAATTCATTCCTATCCAAACGCGAGATTGCCACGTCGTCCTTTGGACTCCTCGCAATGACAGATCTCAGGGATTTCGATATCTGAGAATTTAATCGACTTACTATTTACCACTTACTACTTACTTTTTCAGTCTCCTAACATCCCCTTCTCTAACCGTAACACCTTCATTATCAAGCCGTTCTAAAAAGGCGAGCATGTATTTCCGGCTGCTGCCAAACATATCCCTGGTCTGAGCTACTGTGATCGGGCCGTCTTTAGTGATCTTCTTCTTCAGTTTCTCCACCATCGATTGATAGGCATCCGGGGTGAAAACCACCTCGGCGGAAAGCTGCTTGAGTTCATTCAAAGCGATCAGGGCGTTATATAGGTCCTCGCCGACAGCATCCTTGCATTCTGCCACAGATGGTGGTTGGGTTGGATTGGCAGCGAATTGTTCCAGCAGGCCTTTGGTCAGTTTTTTCTGATCAGCCGAAAGTCGAATATCAAAATCCAGTTTCTTGATGTTAGGACCCGTCTGTATTACATCCCCGGTTGCTATTAACCACTCAACAGCTACTTTATAGACATTATCCGCCAGTTTGGATTGGCTTTTGAGTTCTTCCAGGGCCATTCCAACTTTCATGGGATATATCTGATGATAATCTTCGATCCGGGAATCCAATCCTGACAGGGTGCTTTCCCAGGTACTTTTGAGAGATAAGAATTTTTTACTTTTCTTTCCTAATTCCAGGGCAATACCATCCTCGATCAGCTGATCCAGGATATCCCTGGCCGTATCCTCTCCCAATCCGGAAATCTCCAGGATCTCCTTCCAGGTTGCGAATCTATCTCTAGCGAGGGCTTGTATCAGTACATCCGCCGGATCACCATCTGAGATGGATTCCAGTCTGGCGAGTGTTTCCTGATCAAACCGTTTATGCCGGTAGGGAGGATAGGGGTCGATCACAATTCCCCCTCCCAGAGTCTCGGATGGTGAAGGCCTTCTCAGGATATACCTGTCACCTCTGACTGCGATCACCGGATCATCGACTTCAAGCTGCAGCAGCGCAGTTTCACCAGGTTTTAACTGCTCTACCCCTAACAACCTTACCCTGGCCCGGGTTTCATCTGCACCCAGAAATAGTTTAGTTTCCAGATCGTGCCTGAGAGGTTTATCAATGCCAGGCAAGAACTTAAAACTGACATCCAAACGGCGGGTTGGTTGATATTCCCCTGGATGAGTGAGGGTATCCCCTCTTTTGATCTCTTTATTTTCAATGCCTGAGATATTTACAGCGACACGATTTCCGGGGCCAATTGTCTTTACTTCCTGGCTGTGATTTTGCAGTCCCCTGATTCGACCAGATTTCTTTTCCGGCAGCAATTCTACTTCATCTCCAACCTGGAGTGATCCGTCCAGCAAGGTGCCGGTTACAATCGATCCAAACCCTGACATCAAAAAGACCCGATCAACAGATAATCGCGGCCGCCCCAGATCCGGGCGTTCCGGTTGATCTTCCAATACAGAACTCAGAGTATTTAACAGATCATCAATCCCAGATTTGGTTTTGGCTGATACCCGTACAATCGGAGCATCTTTCAGCGCTGTGGTGGAGATCAAATCTCTGATCTCCAATTCAACCAGATCAAGCCAATCGGGATCCTCAACCAGGTCGGTTTTTGTGAGGGCTACCAAACCCTTATCAACTTCCAGCAGATCCAGAATATCCAGATGTTCCCTGGTCTGGGGCATCACACCTTCATCAGCCGCGATTACCAGCAGGCAGGCATCAATGCTGCCGATCCCGGATAACATATTTTCAATGAAATCCCGATGACCGGGCACATCCACAACGCTGATGCCCTTGCCATCCGGCAATTGAAAACTATCAAAACCCAGGACAATGCTCATCTCTCGCTCGCGCTCTTCTGCCAGGCGGTCAGGGTGGGTCCCGGTAATAGCTTCTATCAGGGTGGATTTTCCGTGGTCTACATGACCTGCTGTGCCAATGATGTACATATTAACTTAAGGGACTTTGTCCTTTGAAAGGACTAAGTCTCTGGTGTGTTCCTTTAACGAAAACCATCCATGATCTGCTCGAAGTCGCCTGCCCAGTCACGCAGCAAACTTAACAGACCCTGCAGCTGGTTCTCGGTGTATTTACTGATTTGCCCCATCTGATCTTCAATATCCTGCATTCCGTCTTCCAATACTGAAATACGGTCTTCGTCTTCTTCATACTGGCGCTTAAGAAGCTTGGATTGTTCTTTTTGGGAAAGTGTGTAGTTCGTCCAGCGTTTCTGGTCATCAGCAGTGAAAGTGGTCCATTCCGCTCTGAATTTCTCATCCGCCAGGCGCTGCATTTCCGTGATCTCATTCACTCTTCGATCCAGCAGGGAAGATAGATCCTTCAATTCATCCTGCATTCGTTTGATCCCTCGATGAGTTGTATCCAACTTTGTCATTTGCTCATCCAGGTCCTGGGCTTGCTTTTCGATACTCTCGAATCGACCCATCCAGCTCTTCCAGGTCGTTTCACGTTCGGTCGACTTCAAACTAGCCTGTTCGATGAACGTCTCCTGTTCTTTCTTAAGATCCCGGCGGGTTGATTCCACTTCATGGATCCGGCTCTTGATTTTCTGATAATCACTATTTACCAGATCCAGCAATCCCCTAACTTCATCTACTTTTTTGCGCAAGGCTGATTGTTCTGCCTGCATATCCGCAACCCGTTTTACTTCCTTTTGCCGCTCTTGCTTTGCTGCCTTTGTATCACGCTGATATTCCAAATAATCCTTCTTGATATCGTCATAAGAGTTTTCCATTTCACGCAAGGAAGCATTAAACCGGTTCTCTTCTTCTACCCGGGTTTCCATGTCTTTTTCCAGAGTTTTGACCTTTTTCATCTCTTCCAGCAGTTTCTTTTGTTGAGTTTCAAGCCCTCGCAATTGGGCCCGAAGGTCCTTTTTTGCGTCAGCAATCCAAGATTTTGTCAATTTTTCCTGGTCTTTAAATTCTTTTTTTCGATCCATCCTGAAAACACCGAGATCTGTTTCAAAGTCATCAACACGGGTTACTGAGGTTCTCAACCGGGTTAGATCACTGTCATATTCCCGGGTTTTCGTGTCAATAGCGTTCAGATTGTCTTCGAGATCCAGCAGTCGATTTTCCAGTTCCGAGATGATAGTTTTATCTTTTCTTCTCTCATCATCCAGCCACTTGATGCGCTTTTCTAACTGTTCATTATCCATGAATGATTCTCCTCAAGACGGAATAATTAAGGCATTGAGATTATAGCATGCTAGACCTTCGAATTTTTATTTGAAATCCGGAGGCAGAGGGGTTTTCCCTCAGGATCCCAACAGCAGATCAGAGATATTACGTGTTAAGCTGAATATCCATTGGGGGAAGAATCCGATCAATATCAAAAGGAAATTTAATCCCAGGATCAAGTACCGGTAGAATGGCTCTCCCAGGATCAAGATCGATTCCTCACCAGCATTTTCTGTTAATACTCCCAGCAAACGCAAACCACCGAAGACCAATCCCAGCGTGCTGAGTACAAATATAATATTTATCCACAGAGGAAAAAAGCTAAGACCCGAACCCAAAGCCCAATAGATAGGGAATCCGCCCAGTAATGGTACTCCTGCCAGTGCAAAATACCCAAGCAGCAGTCCTGATGAAATCACAGGCCATAATCTGGCAGCTCCAGAGACTGATTGAAAATCAAGGTCATAAATACCTTGCTGCAATTGCGTCAGGGAAATTGACCATGTTCCCAGGGAAAGACTCTGGAGGATCACCATCCCAAAATAAATTGGAAAACCAGCCTGGAAGAGGCTGATAGCCAGTAAAGACCGGCCAATTTCCGCAATGATCACCGCTCCCATCAATCTTCCCAGGTGCTTAGAGAAGATGGCCATAAAACCCCCAAATCCCAGCATGATCACGCCGGCAAGCTGGAGGGGTACCTGAATATTCACGCCTTGCCCGATCCAACCACCCTCCAGGATAAACCGTGTACCAAAAAGGAACACCCCCAGGAAGTATGAATTAAAGATGAAACCCGACAAGAATGGATGGTTCCTCTCCCCTACCATCGATATCCAACTGATGAAAGGAAAAACTGATAACAAAAAGGAAAAACCTAGTGCCAGTATCAGCAGTGATCGAGCTAACATCACTTGATTTCCGCTGTTTAGATCAATCCAGCTGGCGAGCCAGGCCGCGAAAAGAATAAATAACATGCCCAAGATCTGGAATATTAAGAATCGCAAAACTCCTGGAGTGGGTTCTTTCCCAGGAGGAGACAGCAAGACCACATAGATCAAAGCCAGAAAAGCGAAAAACAAGGCTCCATAGAAGATTGGTTCAACTGAGTAAGCAATGAGAATGAAACATACTCCGGCCAGACTGAGGGGGATGAACTGCGTCGGGACCAGCTTGGTGTCCATGATCAGTATCCAGAACAACCATAGAGAAAATAACAGGATCACTATCGGGCGATCTGCGACTGAGAGGATGAAACGCCTGCCGAAAATAAATAGCTGATTAGAAAGTTTCAATTCCCAGAACAGGAATTTAAATGTTTCATTGATGGGTAAGGCAATCGCCGAGGTAACCAAGACAACGCCGAAACCCAATCCACTCCATCTGAGGAGATTTCTATATCGGAGAAAAAATATTGCTGATCCTGCTGCCAGCAGAGGCACAATGATCCATAGAAATGCGGTGCTCACGAGCTTTCCTCCAGGTTGGATGCCAATAATAAGTAGGATCCCAAGAATGCAAAACCGATATTCAGAATAGCCAGCAGCCCGGTCATCAACACAGATGCTTCCAGGGTTGCGTACAGGATCTCAAATCCAGAGATCACTGTCAATAAACCGATAATGATCCGGAGACTATCCCGCGTTAATAACAGCTGCAGCAGCCCTAATCCAAGGAGCCATAAACCTCCCAAAACTTGCTGATGAGTTGCACCCAGGAACCAGCGGAGAGCAGTCGGGACCAGGGAATAGACAGAGATGCCGATCAATAATGCCGTAAATCCCCTGAAAGAAGTGACTGGAAGAATGGCATCGATTTGGTCTTCAATAGTCGGTCCAGGCAAATTCTGATAAGTTAGGAATAACACAGCTGAAGCCATCCAGCCGGCGACTAGTTTCACTACAGCGATTTCCATCGGCCAACTAACACTGACTAGCAGGAAGACCCCGATATATTGCATAGCCAGCAATCCTGTCATCAACCGTCTACTGGGTACGATCAGGATCCCAGCCCCGCAGATGAATAAGAGTGCAACCATAAAAGACTGTAATAAATTAGGCATCTATCTTATCCACCTCTCACACTCATCAAGGCAATGATCAGGAAACCCAATAATAAGGTCCAGATCAATCCTCCATCACCTTCGAACAAACGAGTAAACAGGTATATTGCTTCATCAGCCAATCGAGGAAATGAACTTGATCCAGCATCAATAAGTAACATTATTTTTCCTTTAAGCCTATCCAATCGGGGTGTCTTTATCACAGGGATCCTGTCCCAGAATAGGACTGCAACACCGAATAATAAAGCAGCTATCCAGGCACCTACAGGAATAGAAGCAAAGGCCAGGCTTTTCTTAAACAAACCCGCCTGGAATGATATGGAATACTGAGAGATCAGGATCACCGCGTATCCAGAAATGATGAGGGGAGAAAACTGTTCGGTTGGTATATCAATCTCCCGCCATTTCTGGATTCGGTGATTGAATATTCTTCCCAGAAATAATCCAGCCAGTGCGGAAAAAAATAAGCCTGGGATACCGATCAACGAAAACAATCCCACCCAGGAAGGGAAAAATGGCAGGGGAAGGATTCCTATCCCGCTCACTATCAATGCCAGACTAGCAGTTCTTTTAGATCCAAAATTCCTGAACAAAATAAGACCAGGCATCAGGAATATCATGCCCCAGATCAAGACAGCTTCTGGTACAGCGAATGCGAAACCTGAAAATATCAGAGCCAAGCCCCCTACTTTCCAAACCCTGCCTGGCTGATTGAAGATAACACTTAATAAAACTAACAAAAAGATCAGGATCGTCCCAACCAATATCAGAACGGGAGAAAACTGGTCTCCTTCTAAGATCTGCGCAGATCTCGTAATCAGTACCAAACCCAGGACTGCAGGAGTCCAAGTTAGATATTTACCTGGATGAATGACAGACCTCACGTCCTGCGAAATTTTTGGGGTGAGGAACCATCCTGCAAAACCAATTACGCCCGCAGCCATAAGAAATGGCGCTGCGGATGGGGGTAATTCCGTCAGGAATGGTGCTATCCCTTCAGATGAATTAACCAGGGAAATATAAATAACCAATAAAGGTCCGCCAAGACGGGCCAAAATACTAAAAATATATCGATGACTGGTTGTCATCTCCCCTTGATTTTTGAGAAAACTATAGAGCGCCAATGCCTCTATTAAAGTCCAGACCATTGCCAGTGTGTAAGCTGAATCTACTAATGTTCCGATCACACATATGCCGCCTAAACCCGTAATCCAGGCATTGGTTTGAGGTGAATGCCCTTCAACCAGTATTCCAAAGAAGATCAGTGTTGTCACAGCTAAGAAATAGGAGCTGGAGACCCAATCCAGAGAGAAAGCAAGGCTGGGGAGCAGTGTTTCACCTGCATTCCAAATCGGGTTCAGCTGATGATCCGGAGTGAAAAAGAAAAAGACCAAGGAAATCAGCCAGGCCATACCGGATGTGAGCATCACCCAGAACTGAAGTTTTTGCAAGTTTTGATTAAACCTATTGAATAACCCCAAAAGGACTGGATTTATGATTAAGAATAAAGCACTAAAAAAAGGAAAGAGATTCAAGGGGTTATTCCTGGTATAAATCTACGCCCGCTTGATCGACATTCAACAGCAGGTCAGAAATGGAAGACTCTGTTCCTGGATAATTCAGATCAGGATCGATATTTGCCAGCGGTATCAACACAAAAGCCCGATCCTTGATGCGAGGATGAGGAATAATCAGCTCCTCTTCCTGTAAGATCCGATCTCCATAAAAAAGGATATCAATATCCACAATCCGAGGTCCAAAACGAAAACTAGGTTCCCTGCCAATTTTCTTCTCAATGCCCTTTATGTACTCAAGCAGCTCCCGCGGTGAAAGAGATGTTTCAACCGCAAGAACCTGGTTCAGGAAATCTGGCTGATCAAGATATCCCCAGGGTTTTGTCTGGTAGACGGGTGAGCAATCCAGGATTTCCACTAGCGGAGGAAGGTCACTTTTAACCCCTTCCAGGTTCATTTCCCGGTTTCCCAGATTTGTTCCTAATGATAAGTAAATTCGTTCAGGTTGATTTTCGTTCATAACAAAATAATGATAAATCCTACCTTTGCTTAAGGATAACACACCTGTTTCATTCAGTGGTTTCAGATAGATTTTCCTGATTAGCAGTTCCTACCTGTTGCCAGTTAACTCTCGTTTTGGTATAATCGCACAGCATAATAAAACATGGAGGGGTCGCATAGTCCGGCCTAGTGCGCGCGCTTGGAGAGCGCGTATTCCTCACGGAATCGTGGGTTCGAATCCCACCCCCTCCGCCTTCAAATCGCCCACAGAATACTGGGCGTTTTTTCTTGAAATCTGACTCAAATAACAGGGCACACTGCTAAATTGAAGATTTTGGTATAATACCCCTGATATTCAAAGAGATACCTTGAATGAAACCCTTATCTAAAAAATCCCCTCTCCTTTTTTACATTGCTATCCTGCTAATATTTATTATTCTGATAGGTTTTAGCCTCCCCAGACAGGTCGGCGCATTGCAATCGACCCCGGATCCCACACCCACTGTCACACCCGAATTTCTGTCAGGCGATGAACCCGTAAAGTCAGGTGAAACCGGGGGCTTGATGCTGGGCGCGGCGATCATACTTCTCATTATTGTCTCTGGTGTTTTGATCCAGCGTGTAATTCAAAAGAATACCCAGGAAATTCCTGAATAATCACTTTCCCTGTAAATTATTGGGCATTTTATGGATTCCTTTGCTTCTCAGAGGTTACCTGTTCAATTGATTGACACCCATCTCCAGCTTTGGTATCATGCCCCCGAGCTTCGGGTGGGTCCGGCGCGGCAGAGCCCTTTGAACCGTGTCAGATCCGAAAGGAAGCAGCACTAAGGAGGATTCTCTGGGTGCCGCCGGTCTGCCTACCCGAGGCTTTTCCTTTACTTACAAACCATGAATATCCCTGAACTAATCAAAAAACCTCTCTTCCAATGGATCGCAGCTGGACTGGCCGCTGTCTTAGGAATTGTGTTGATCATTCTCAGTCTTCATAAGACGGTTTATTTGGTTGTGAACGGGAAAACAGAAGAAATTACCACATATGCCCTGACTGTAAAAAGCCTGTTAAAGAGCCAGAATCTCCAAATAACAGAGGAGGAACGTATCACGCCTGATCCTGGGTCTATGCTCTGGGGTGGTGAACTGATCATCTTGGATATTGCCAACTCTATTGAGATCACGGCCGATGGTGATGTAAAAACCTTTCAAACAGCAGAGCCCCGGCCTGAGAATATCCTCCTGGATCTGGGATATAGGCTATATCCAAAAGACAGGATCATGGTTAACGGGGTCGCTGCCGGAAATGATTTTCTTCTTTCCCTGGGAAAATCCCACCAGGTTCAACTGCTGAGGGGAACACCCGTAAACGTTGAGTTTGAATACGGCAGTCAGCAATTTATTAGCGATGCAGATACGCTCTCAGAGGCCCTTGAAGATAATGGTGTCGAGATTTTCGAGGCTGACCAACTCTCAAAACCACTCGACACACCCCTCGATGGATCACCAATTTCTGTCAGCTTGATCCGAGCTGAACCCCTGTTGGTTCATCTTGAAGATGAATCAATCACAATCAGGACCACAGCAAAAACAGTTGGTGGAGCCCTGGCCCAAGGCGGTATCGCTCTGCAGGGACTGGATTACAGCATCCCGGCGGAAAATGAACCTCTACCAGAGAATGACGAAGTTCAAATCATTCGTGTTCGGGAGGAGATCCTTCTCAAACAGGAACTGATTCAGTTTAGCAATGAATATCAGCCGGCGGATGATTTACCCCTCGATCAAGTGCAGATCATGACAGGCGGGGAATTCGGAATACAGGCCCAGCGACTTCGGATTGTGTACGAAAATGAAAGGGAAGTCAGCCGAGATTTGGAGAAAGAATGGGTCCTCAAGGAACCCAAACCTCGCGTCATCGGCTATGGTACGCAGATCACTCTTGAGACAACAAATACACCGGATGGGCCGATCACCTATTGGCGAAAAATGACCGCTTATGCAACATCTTATGATGAGACCTGTCTAGGCTGCAATGACTATACATCCAGCGGTCATTATCTGGATAAAGGGGTCATAGCAGTAACACTGGATTGGTACCGTTACATGCAAGGGATGCGGGTCTACATCCCTGGATATGGTTTTGCGACCATTGAAGATGTCGGTCAAGGAGTTTCCTGGAGCACCAACTGGGTTGATCTTGGATATCGACACAAAGATTTAGTGATCTGGAGCGATTACGTCGAAGTCTATTTTCTGGCTCCCATTCCACCGCCAGAGGATATTATGTATGTTTTGTATTAGGAAATTATCAGATCATCGAGCGGATTGAAGTCCGCACGACTAAGAGAAGTCGAGATGCTTTTCCCGCGATATACTATCTCATCTCATTTTGAGGCCAGATAGGTACTTGGACTCCGACGGACTAATCGACTTACTATAAACCATCTACTACTAACTTCTACCTTCTACCTTCTACCATCTTACTATTTACTCCTCACACTTTGTACCAGATTCCTCATTCATCCTTCGCCTTCGGCGAAAAATGAACAACTCCCCATTTTCCATTTACCATCCATTTTGGATCCTGATTGAACACAAATTGAATCTGATCCAGATCCAGTCCCACTGCCAGTTCACACTTTAAGGTTCGCAGTGCACCAAGCGCTACGGGGAGGTAATCCACTATTCTATGAAAACCTTCTGTAAAATCCCATTCCCTGTCTCCCAATATGCGCCTGTAATTCGCATCCCCCTTGCTGATCAAAAGAGAAGACCCCTTCAAATCTTCCCGAATATCCTGTGGCAGATCCCACATCGGCAGAGGTGAGGTCCAGAAATCATGGTCTTTAACCTGGATCCGGTTCTCCTTTACCAAGGTTTCTAATCGTTTTCCAAACTGGATAATATTGTCATCCTCAGATCCAGTTAAAAACTGGATCGTTTTTCCCAGGTCAGCTTCAATCACATCTGAAACAAAAGTAGGATGGACTTTTACATGGAGAATGACCTGCTCAGCCAGCCCAAGACTGAGCAGAATATCTGCCAATGCCAGATCAGAGACCAATTCAAATCCTGCGTTATCCATCAAGATATCCACCTGATTTACGGGTAGATCAGCCTTGTTGAATACTCTTAAGACCTGTTTAATATCATTGGCCAGCAGGTGTTCTTTGAGAGTTTTCCGGGAATCATTCCTGGGGTCTACATCGCTTCCGGCTGGCCAGAGGGATAAGTCTGCCTGGTTCCCCCATAATGAAAAATACAATCCATCGCGTAAGATATTTTCAACCTTTCCAGGATATTCCAGGCGTTCTGCCAGAAATTTCGACAGTATTGCAATATCTCCTATTGTTTTTTCCAATCCTTGTCGCTTCTGATATTCAAATGGATCCTTTTGAGTGTTGAAATAATCCACTGCTTCCATGATCCTGCGATAAAAATAAGTTTCAACAAAAAACCAGGGAACTACAAGCCAATTCTTACCAAGATAGGGTTGGATATATTTCTGCCATGATTTATGATCAGGTGCGTTCTCATCCTTGAGCTGGCGGATCGTTTTATTAGGGATCTCTTCCTTCAGCTGCTGAAGATTCTGGTTAATTTCAGAGGAGAACTGGTTTTCCTCTATCACCCGCTGGGCGATTACCGGCAGGCGATTCTTGACAGAGGTATGGGCCCAGGAGCCTGGTTGAGTCCCATTTATTGGTGGTGGATAATTTTTAGTCATAGTTATCGAGAAAGCATAATCTTGTTTACTAGATGATACAAATTCCTGCGTGGAAAACATATCCTTGAATTGCGTTATAATCCCAACACATGAGCCAACCACTGCAACAACCGATCTCTGCGATACTAAAAAAACACAGCCTGCTCCCTGATAAAAGCCTGGGACAGAATTTCCTGACCGATCCCAATATCCTTGAAAAGATCACCGGGATTGCCGGGGTGACAGACCAGGACATTGTGCTCGAGATTGGTGCTGGACTTGGCCATCTTACTGCCCAATTGGCAAAATCTGCTGAGCAGATAGTAGCTGTAGAGCTTGATGAACGTTTTATCCCTGTCCTGGAGGAAAACCTCGCTGAATATCAAAACATCAGGATCATCCAAGGGGATATATTAACCCTCAACCCGCAAGATTTAGTCCAGGAAAACAACTACCTGGTGGTTGCCAACATTCCTTACTATATCACATCCCGTATCATCCGCAATTTGCTTGAATCAGAGCTTAAACCCAAGAGGATCATCCTAACTATCCAGTATGAAGTAGCCCAGCGAGTATGTGCCAGGTCGGGTAAGATGAGCCTGTTATCTCTTAGCGTTCTGATGTATGGTGAACCCAGCCTGGAGATGCGCATTCCTGCAGGCGCTTTTTTCCCACGACCCAAAGTAGATTCTGCGGTGGTGCTGGTAAACCTCTATCCTGAACCACTATTGAATGAGAAAATGAGGGGAAAATTCTTTGAGATCATCAAAGCTGGCTTTCTTCATAAACGCAAAACTCTGCGGAACTCCCTCTCAAAAGGTTTAGCCTGGGCTCCAATTGAGGCTGAAAAACTCCTGCTTGAATCCAGCATAGACCCCCAACACAGAGCAGAGACACTCTCAATGGATGAGTGGCTTGTTCTCACTCGCAATTATGATAAGATACATCCTAGTTAATTCACCCAAAACACTATAAGGAACGGAAAATGACTGATCCACGTCTCACAAAACTTGCCAATTTGCTTGTTAACTACTCTGTGAAAGTTCAACCGGAGGAATGGGTATTGATCAGCGGACACATGGTTGCTGAACCATTAATTGCCGAGGTTCTCAGGGCAGTCTTGCAGGCCGGCGGACGGCCCCAGGTTCTCATGACTTCAGACAAAATCGACGAATACAGTCTGAAATATGCCAGCGATGAACAGATCAAGTGGATCGCACCTACTACAACAATGCTCTATGAGGAAGTGGATGTCTTGATCGCCTTGCGGGCTTATGATAACTCTCGCCACATGTCCGGTGTGGATCCAAAAAAACAACAGCTGTCAGGCCAGGCCAAACAGGGATTGATGCAAACTTATATGGAACGGTCGGCTTCCGGTGACTTAAGATGGACCCTCACCAATTACCCCTGCCCGGCTTACGCTCAGGATGCAGACATGAGCCTGAACGACTATGAGGATTTTGTTTACAGTGCCTGCTACTGTGACAAGGATGATCCAGTCGTTGAATGGAAGCGCATCCATGATGAACAGCAGGTAGTTGTGGATTGGTTGAACGGCAGAAAGACAGTCACCGTCAAAAGCCCTAATGCCGATCTAACTCTCTCAATCGAAGGCCGGACATTCATTAACTCCGATGGTGGCCACAATATGCCCAGCGGCGAGGTCTTTACGGGACCGGTGGAAGACTCTGTTAATGGCTGGGTGAATTACACCTACCCTGCAATCAATCAAGGCAAAGAAGTTGAGGGTATCCGCCTTGAATTTAAAGACGGCAAGGTTGTTAATGCCACAGCGGACAAGAATGAGGAATTCCTGCTGGCCATGCTGGACAGCGACGAAGGGTCCCGTTATCTAGGTGAATTTGCGATTGGCACAAACTACGGCATTAAAAAATTCACCAAAAGCATCCTTTATGATGAGAAGATCGGCGGCTCTTTCCATATGGCACTTGGTGCTGGTTACCCGGAAACAGGCAGCAAAAATAAATCAGCTATTCACTGGGATATGATCTGTGATATCCGCGAAGAT
>Ga0180430_10003701_pt1 | contig 13124 bp, 12 predicted proteins | sample SS_ome_9_FD_132999 | JGI IMG/M metagenome (GOLD analysis project Ga0180430, IMG submission 132999) | Hypersaline lake sediment archaeal communities from the Salton Sea, California, USA - SS_1_S_2 metaG | ecosystem: Environmental > Aquatic > Non-marine Saline and Alkaline > Hypersaline >... | reverse complement strand
TTACGATGTGCCCGTGGGGTCAGCGGCCGGGCCCTACCAGGTCGAGGTCAAGTTGCAGTATCAACCGCTGGGGCATGCGTACGTTGAGGACCTGTTCGAGGATAGCGATCTGCCGGCAGTGGCATTTTTTGCAGATATGTATGAAGCAAGTACTCTGCGTGCGGAAATGATTGCGCAAACGAGTTTGAGTGTAGATGGAACCAGCATTTCTACAGATACCCGCCTGGGTGACGACTTCAACGCCGATGGCCGCTCCGATGTGCTTTTACGCGATACGGTCACTGGTACCATCGTGCAGTGGTGGATGAACGGGGCGGAGTTCACCGAGTACCCGGTGCCAGCTCTAAGTACCAATTGGCAAGTCGTTGGCATTGCTGACCTGGGTGGTGACGGCAAAGCCGACATCGTCGTTCGCAACACCTCGACCGGACAGCTCTACCTGTTCGAAATGGATGGAAACCTGCGGACCGGCAGTAACATTGGCGGCCTGAGCACTGACTGGGTCGTGGTGGGCCTGGGCGACCTAGGCGGTGATGACAAGGCCGACATCGTCATCCGAAATTCGCTCACCGGCCAGCTCTATCTCTACGAAATGGATGGCAATCTGCGCACGGGCAGCAACATCGGCGGCCTGAGCACTGACTGGGTTGTGGTAGGCCTGGGTGACCTGGGCGGCGACGGCAAGGACGACATTGTGATTCGCAACACCCTGACAGGCCAGCTGTATCTTTACGAAATGGATGGCAACGTGCGCACCGGAAGCAATATCGGCAGCCTGAGTACCGATTGGGATGTGGTTGGCGTGCGTGACTTCGGCGGCGATGGCAAGGCTGACATTCTGATTCGCAACAACTCGACAGGCCAATTGTACCTGTACGAAATGGACGGCAATGTCCGCACCGGCAGCAACCTTGGCGCACTACCCCTCGACTGGGAGGTCGTGCAGTTGAGTGACTTCGGCGGCGACGGTAAGGCAGACGTTTTATGGCTTCACCGTGATACCGGCCGCGTGGTCATGTGGCAGATGGATGGTGCCAGCTTTGAGATAGAGCAGGTCAGCGAGCTGGATCCAGCTTGGCAGATAGAGCCTGCCTCATGAACAGTGGGCGCCGCTCAGCCTGATTTGGAGCGACGCTCGCTGATCGTCTCTCCCCCGATACCCCAGTTGTCGGTGGAGACCTCATCAATGAGGACCCAGGTGGCTGCCGGATTCTTGCCGAGGGTTTCGGCAACGGTAGCGGTGACATTCGCGATCAGTTCGGCCTTCTTCTCAGGTGGCAGTTGATCCTCTTTGAGTACCTTGATGTTGACCAGTGGCATCAGTTTGCCTCCTGCAGGCGTTGACGGGCGGCAGCGATGGCGGAGCGAACCTGGTTTGGCGCCGTACCGCCGACGTGGTCACGTGCCGCAACAGAGCCTTCCAGGGTCAAGTAGTCAAAAACGTCGCTGTCGATCGCTGCGCTGAACTGTTGGAGTTCACTTAGCGCCAGGTCCGACAGGTCACAGCTTTTTTCCACGCAGTACGCGACTGACTTGCCGACCACCTCATGTGCATCGCGGAACGGCGTGCCCTTGCGAACCAGGTAGTCTGCCAGGTCGGTGGCCGTGGCAAAGCCCTGCAGTGCGGCGGCGCGCATACGCTCGGCATTACAGGAGACGGCGGGCATCATGTCGGCGAAGACCTTGAGCGAGCCTTTCAGGTTGTCGACGGTATCGAATAGCGGTTCCTTGTCTTCCTGGTTGTCCTTGTTGTAGGCGAGCGGCTGGGATTTCATCAGCGTGAGCAGCGAGAACAGGTGGCCGAAGATACGCCCGCTCTTGCCACGGATCAGTTCCGGCACGTCCGGGTTCTTCTTTTGCGGCATGATCGACGAGCCGGTACAGAAGCTGTCGGACAGGGTGATGAAGTGGAATTGTGCCGAGGACCAGATGATCAACTCCTCGCTCATGCGCGACAGGTGCATCATCAGGATGGCCGCATTGGCGGCGAACTCGATCGCGAAGTCGCGATCGGAAACCGCGTCCAGCGAGTTGCGGCAGGGGCCGTCGAAACCGAGCAAACCGGCCGTGTAGTCACGATCAATCGGAAAAGTGGTGCCGGCCAGGGCGGCAGCACCAAGCGGCATCTGGTTCATGCGTGTCGCGCAGTCTTCCAGGCGCGAGCGATCACGCTCAAGCATCTCGAACCACGCCATCATATGGTGGCCGAAAGTAATCGGCTGGGCCGTCTGCAGGTGGGTGAATCCAGGTAGGATCGTGTCGGCCTCACGCTCTGCAAGGTCGAGCAGGGCGCCCTGCAGGCGCCGGAGCTCACTGCGGATTGCGACCAGCTCGTTGCGTAGCCAGAGGCGGACATCGGTGGCAACCTGGTCATTGCGCGATCTACCGGTATGCAGTTTCTTGCCGGCATCACCGATATCGGCGGTCAGGGCTGCTTCGACGTTCATGTGAACGTCTTCCAACTCCACCGACCAATCGAATTCATCCGCCTCTATGCGTGCCAGGATTCTCTGCAGACCAGCGATGATGGTGTCGCGTTCGGTATCGCTGAGCACACCCTGTTTGGCCAGCATGGTGGCATGCGCGATCGAACCCTGGATATCGTAAGGTGCCAGGCGTTGATCGAATTCGACCGAGGCGGTAAAGGCTTCGACGAAGGCGTCGGTGGGCTCGGAAAAACGGCCGGCCCAGAGTTTCTTGTCGCTCATGGGGTTATCTGTTCGCAAAAGAGTCGCCCGATTATACGCGTCTGCCAAGGTTTCCTTATACTGCGGTTATGCAAGCCTCCCGTTCTGACAGCGCTTTTCTGCCGAGTTTCTGTGAGATCCGACTGGTGTTTGTCTGGGTGATCACCGCGGAGTTGTTGGCGATTGTGCTCACACTGGCGGCCCAGCCACAGGATTTCTGGTCTTCACTGAGCCTGCGTTCGTTGTACGTCCAATGGGTGGCACTCGGGCTTGCCGGGGTGTTGTGCTTGAGTGGCCGCCGGATAAACCGTTTGGGACATACCTGGGCCGGCGTAACGGTATGGTTGCTGGCCCTGCTCATTACCGCCCTGGTATTCGTTGCCTCGCGCTACCTGTTGCATGTGAACCCGCTCTTCGATTGGCAAGTCCTCCTGCATCATCTTGGAATTTGCGCCATTGTCAGTGCGGTGGCACTGCGCTACCTGTATGAAATGCATCGCGAACAGGAGCGTCTCGCAGCGGGATTGCAGGCCCGGGCTCAGGCCCTCCAGGCACGCATTCGTCCGCACTTTCTGTTCAACAGCATGAACACGATTGCCAGCCTGACGCGCACTGACGCGCGCGTGGCAGAGCAGGTCGTGGAGGATCTTTCCGATCTGTTCCGCGCCAGCCTGGCGGACAATGAGCGCCTCTCGTCTTTGGACAAGGAGTTGGAACTGGCGCGCGGTTACCTGCGCATCGAGGCGCAGCGCCTGGGAGAGCGCCTGCAGGTCAACTGGGACCTGCAGGACTTGCCTAGCCATGCCCCGATGCCTGCCTTGTTGCTGCAACCTCTGCTGGAAAACGCCGTCTATCACGGCATTGAGCCGGCCGTCAGCGGCGGTCTGATCGAGATCAGTGGCCGTTATCGTCGTGGCCTGGTGAATATCGGCATCAGCAACCCGCTTCCCGATAAGCAGAGCAACCGCAAAGGCAATCACATGGCACAGCAGAATGTGCTTGAGCGCCTGCGCGCGGCGTTTCCTGACCAGGGCGATCTGCGCATCGGTGAAGTCGAAGGCCGCTACCAGGTGCGCCTGGTGTTTCCGTACGAGGACGGTGCGTCATGAAGGTGCTGATCGCTGATGACGAGCCCCTGGCGCGTACCCGCCTGCGCGAACAGTTGCACGAGCTTTCGCGGAATGATGGGTTTGATCTGCAACTGGTGGCCGAAGTCGGAGATGGCCAGGCAGCAGTCGATGCTGCCCGGAGCAAGCAACCGGACGTGGCGTTACTCGATATTCGCATGCCTGGTATGGACGGCATCGAAGCAGCACTGCAAATGTCGAAATGGCCGACGCCTCCCGCGGTGATTTTTGTGACCGCCTATGATGAACATGCACTCGCGGCTTTCGATGCGCATGCGATCGATTACCTGTTGAAACCCATACGCCCGGAGCGCCTGCAGGTTGCTCTTGAGAGAGCGGGTTTGCTCAGTCAGGCACAACGGGAGGCCCTTGGTGGGCAGCAAGAGGCGGCTCTGAGTGTCACCTATCGGGGTGCCTTAAGGCGTATACCGCTGGGGGAAGTGATATTTTTGCGCGCGGGGCAGAAGTACGTGGAGGTAAATCATGAGCAGGGCGTGGCCCTGCTGGACGAATCCCTCAAGTCGATCGAAGAGCGTTTCGCCGGTCACTTTGTGCGTATCCATCGCAATGCCCTGGTGATGCCGCAACGCATGCGTGAGTTATCCCGAGGCGAAAGTGGACAGGCGCTCCTGTCACTCGAGGGTAGTGACGAATTGCTGGAAATCAGTCGCCGCCACCTACCCGATGTGCGGCGTCTGCTGAAAGTCTAAAGGTTGTTCTTCAGTCCCTGCAGAACAAGGTCCGTGAATCCCACGATGCCGACGACTTCGCCGTTTTCCATGACGGGCGCATGTGCCAGGCTGAAGTGCTCGAAAAGCCGTGCGCAGTAGCGTATGTCCATGGCCGAGTCTACGCCCAGTACCGGCTTGGTCATGATCTCATAGATGTTGACCCGTTCCGGCGCCTTGCCCTTGCCCAACACATGCTTGGCGATGTCGGAATAGGTGACGATCCCGTACTCGTCGTTTTCGTGCCGTTTCTTCACCAGCAGGCACTTGGATTCTGGATGCCGAGCGTTGCGCAAGGCGTCGGCGACGTTATCCAGACCGTCTACCAGGTCGAAGCCTGTTTTCATGACGTGCTTGACGCGGGTGATGGTGCGATCGTTCATAGTTCCTCCTCCACGACCTCGTGTAATCTGGCCACTTGCTGCGAGACGCCCACGGCATCTTCCACATCCAGCTGAAAGGCTATGCCGCTGCCGGGTTTCGATTCAAAGTCTCCGACCTCGGCGATAGTCTCAAGAATGTCCCGTGCAAGGTGCTCTTCGACCAGGAATAGCACCACGTCGCGTTGTGTTTCCAAGTTCAGGCCGAAGAAGGTCTTCGTCGACTTGAGTCCTTCGCCGCGCGCATTGGTGATCACGGTAGCCCCTGTGGCGCCCTTTTCCCGTGCGGCCTGCATGATGGCATCGGTCTTGTCGTCCTGAACGAAAGTTATGAGCAGTTTGAAGTGCATGACACTACTCCTGGGTTGCTTTTCGGCGCGCTATCCACTCGGATATCTGAGCGTAGGCAATCACCGACATGATGGGGAAAAGGCTGGCAAAGGCAATAAGGCCAAAGCCGTCGAGCAGGGCACTGCGACCGGGCACGGTACTCGCCAGGCCCAGGCCCAGCGCGGCGACCAATGGCACGGTCACGGTCGAAGTGGTTACGCCGCCGGAATCGTAGGCAAGGGCTATGATCACGCGTGGCGCAAAGAATGTCTGTAGGACAACCACGATATAGCCGGCGATGATGTACCAATGCAACGGCGTCCCGCTGACGATACGGAAAGCGCCCAGCGAAATGCCCACCGCCACACCCAGTGCAACCGCCACGCGCAGCCCCCAGATGCCAATCGCGCCACCGGACACCTGGTTGGCCTTGATGGCCACGGCCAGCAGGGATGGCTCTGCAATGGTGGTGGAAAAGCCGATCGCGAAGGCAAAAACGTAAACCCAGCCGTAAGCACTCCAGTGCAGGTGGGCCTCATCGATGATGGCATCTGCACCGAAAATGAAGGTCGGTTCTGTCAATTGCTGAGCCATCAACTTACCGAGCGGGAACAGGGCCAGTTCCAGGCCTTCCAGGAAGAAGGCCAGGCCGATCAGCACGAAAATGAAGCCCAGTATCACGTTGCTGATGTGCGGGATGGGGCGGCGTAAAACCAGCAGCTGGAAACCAAACAGCACGGCCGCGATCGGCACGACGTCACCGACCGTCGCGAACAGGGTGAGCACGAGTTCGCGGGATAGATGCGGCAGGCTTTCCGCTGCACTCACCAGCGGGGAAAAGATCGCCGAGAGAAGCATGCTGACAGGGGTCAGTATCACGGCCAGCCCGGCCTCGAACTGCTCCAATAGGTCGCGCAGCGCCTGGCCGACAGGGCCGTCCAGCTGCTGTGCACTGTCGCCTACGCCAAAAATGCCGTAGCCCATCACGAAAATCATCGGCGTGAGCGAAGCGAACGCAATCAGGCCAAAGCCATCGACCATCGGATTACGGCCTTTGATCGAGCCAGCCAGGCCTACCCCCAGCGCGGTGACCAGTGGGACCGTGATAGTCGAGGTGGTGACCCCGCCCGAGTCGTAGGCGATCCCGATGATCTCCTTGGGCGCAAACACGGTCATGATGATGACACCGACGTACCCGACGATGATCAGGTATTGGATCGGCCAGCCGCGCACGATGCGTAGCACGCCGATGAAAATGGCAAAGCCGACCGAGAATGCCACGGTGTAACGAAGGCCGGTGGCATAGTTGTCGCGGGCGGCCTCGCTATCCAGGATCATGCCACCGGCGGCAGCGACTTTGGCAGCCTCAGCGGCAACGGCAATCAGTGCGGGTTCGGCAACCGTGGTGCCAAATCCCAGCGCGAATGCGAAGAACAGCAACCAGGAGAGTGAGCCCTTGCTGGCAAAAGCATGCGCCATGGTCTCGCCAATGGGAAACAGGCCGAGGTCGAGCCCGCGCACAAACAATGCCAGGCCGATTATCACGAACACGGTGCCAACCAGGATGTCGACAAAGTTGGGAATACCCTGTTGCAGGATCGCAATCTGAAAAAAACCGATTACCAGGATGATCGGCAACAGGTCCCGCACGCTTTCGTGCAGCGCTTTGATGAGAGCCTGGAAACGGAGCACGTATTCCTACTGAGTAGACGGTTTGCGCGAAGGATAGCGCAAAAGCCGTTGGCGGCGGGTGACGGTTTTATGGATGCCGGCACGCACATTGACCAAGATTCCCGTAAAATTTCTTTTTGCGTTAGAGAAAGCACAGGCAAAAGCGCTATGACTCAAGACACCCAGGCCTTTGGTGGTTACCCCTACACGCGTATGCGGCGCATGCGCCGCGATGATTTTTCACGCCGACTCATGCGCGAGACAACGCTTACACCGGCCGATTTCATCTACCCGGTTTTTGTCCTGGAAGGCCAAGGTGAACGAGAGGCGGTCCCGTCCATGCCGGGTGTCGAGCGGATGAGCATCGATCTGATCGTCGAAGAAGCCAGGCAGATCCATGCGCTTGGCGTGCCGGCGATGGCGCTGTTTCCGGTTACCCCTTTGTCGGTAAAGAGCGAGGACGCTGCCGAGGCCTACAATCCGGATGGCCTGGCGCAACGCGCCGTGCAAGCCATCAAGGACGCACTACCAGAGCTGGGTGTGATCACCGATGTGGCGCTCGACCCCTTCACCACGCATGGACAGGATGGTCTGATCGACGACACAGGCTACGTGATGAACGACGAGACGGTCGAGGTGTTGGTCAAGCAGGCGCTCTCACATGCACAGGCCGGGGCAGACGTGGTCGCTCCCTCTGACATGATGGATGGCCGCATTGGCGACATCCGCGATGCGCTCGAGGCGGAGGGCCATATCCATACCCGCATCCTCGCCTATTCCGCCAAGTACGCCTCCGCCTACTATGGCCCGTTCCGCGATGCCGTCGGTTCCGCCGCCAATCTGGGCGCGGGCAACAAGTACACCTACCAACAGGACCCCGCCAATTCCGACGAAGCGCTGCGGGAAGTATCGCTCGACCTGAACGAAGGTGCCGACATGGTCATGGTCAAGCCCGGCATGCCTTACCTGGATATCGTGCGACGCGTCAAAGACCAGTTCGGTGTGCCGACCTTCGTCTACCAGGTCAGTGGCGAATACGCGATGCACATGGCCGCTGCACAGAACGGTTGGCTGGACGAGAAAGCGGTGGTGATGGAGTCGCTCGTCTGTATCAAGCGTGCCGGTGCCGATGGTGTGCTGACTTATTTTGCCAAGAAGGCGGCGCAGTGGTTGAACGACTGAATCGGTATTGCGAGACAAAGTTCCATGACAGACCGCTATGCCGTGATCGGCAATCCAATCGAGCATTCCAAGTCACCCTTGATTCACGCGCAGTTTGCGCAGCAGGCAGACCAGGACATGAGCTATGAGCGAATCCTCGGTGATCTCGAGGATTTCGCCGGGGACGTAAGAGATTTTGCCGCTGAAGGGGGCCGTGGCCTGAACGTTACCGTGCCGTTCAAGGAACGGGCTTTTGAGCTGGCTGACGAGCTGAGTGAACGAGCAGAACGTGCCGGAGCGGTGAATACCTTGTTGCTTGAAGAGGGTGTGATCCGCGGTGATAACACTGACGGTGTCGGCCTGGTACGGGATCTTGGCTGTAATCACAGCTTCAATTTCGCCGGCAGCCGAATCCTGCTGCTGGGTGCCGGCGGCGCTTCTCGTGGCGTGCTGTTTCCGCTACTCGAGGAAGAGCCGGCCAGCATCACGATCGCCAACCGTACTGCAAGCAAGGCGCTTGATCTGGCCGCCATGGCGGAGAGCGAAAAGGTCACCGGTTGCGGACTCGATGAACTGCAAGGGCAGCAGTTCGATCTGATTATCAACGGCACAGCGGCCGGATTGAACGGCAAGGTGCCGCCGATCCCTGACGATTGCCTTGCGCCTGGTGGTTGGACATACGACATGATGTACGCCACCGAGCCGACTGCATTCGTCAAATGGGGCCGGGAACACGATGCTGCGAAAGCTTTGGACGGCCTGGGAATGCTGGTCGAGCAGGCCGCCGAATCCTTCCGCCTGTGGCGAGGTGTCACCCCGGATACCGATGCGGTGATCCGGGCTTTACGTGGTTAGGAATGGCAGGAACCTCGAGGCAGGAAAGGAATTTGGATTTTGACTGACAAGCAGACCGTCATACCGGTTCTGGGCATGCATCGCTCTGGCACATCCATGCTGACCCATATGCTCAGTCACATGGGGGTGGATCTGGGAAGCCCCTTGCAGCCACCCTCTTTCGACAATCCCAAGGGCTTCTGGGAGAACCGTTTTTTTCAGGCAGCCAATATCAGTCTATTAGGCCAGACCGGTTGTGACGTCGATGGCTTCGCTGTTCCTGACACGTTGCGGCAGACAGCCGCCAGCCTTGCTGCCACAGAGCCCCAGGGTGAGGCTTTCGACGCCATCGCGACATACATCGATGAGATTTTTGCGGGCTCTCATTGGGGCTGGAAAGATCCGCGTACGACCATCACCTTGCCATACTGGCAAGCGTGTTTCAGGAAGCTTGGTATCGCTGATGTGCGACCGATCGTCATTCTGCGTCATCCGGATGCCTGTGTGCAGTCACTCGTGAAGCGCGGAGATTTTCGCAACAGACTGTTGCCAGAGGGTACCGGGCTGGAGCAATACATTGGCGATTTGTGGACCACTTATTACGAGTTGCTCGAACGCTACGCGGGTGATGCCCTGGTCATGCTGCAGGATGATTTGATCCATCCGGAGCGGGTGGAAAGTGAACTGCGCCGCTGTGCTGCTTACCTGGACCTGAACGATGCCGGAATCGGGCCAGCGATGGCGACAGTCGATCTCACACTCGTCACGCATCGTAAACGGAAGAACAGCGATTTCCGCTCAGGGGAAGAGCAACGGGTCTATCAGCGATTCACCAAGCTTGTGAGCTCACAAAAAGTCCGCTTCAGTGAGCAACCCTTGGCAAAGAAATGCCGGTATGGGGATACGCATACCCTGCAGTCAGGTAAGTTCTGTATCTACATTGCTTCGCCCGAGGGCTACCGGCATTCTCACGCCTTCGACGAGCAGGCGTTATCTTTGCATTACGCATTTCGGCGACTGGGTTACCTGGCCCGGATCGTGCGGGATACATGGGGTCTCTCGGGAGAGCCAATCGTGCTCGGTGCCAATCTGCTCAGCGCGGCGGACCGTTCCAGGTTGCCTGCCAGCAGCATCCTGTACAACCTGGAACAGATTCATGAAGGATCGCCCTGGCTCAAGCCGGAATATCTCGAAACGCTCAGCGCATTTCGCGTATGGGACTACAGCCCGCGAAACGTTCAACAGCTTGAGCTGTTGGGGGTGGATGTCGCGGGAGTCTGCGAGGTCGGCTACGTCCCGGAACTTTCGTGCTTAGAGCAACTCTCTGAACAGGATAAAGATATCGACGTATTGTTCTATGGCTCGATCAACGAACGTCGCCAGGCAATTATCGATCAGCTCAAGGCGCGGGGCCTGAATGTTGTTGCCGCCTTCGGTGTCTACGGCCTCAGGCGCGACAGGCTGATTGCGCGCGCAAAGGTCGTGCTCAACGTGCACTACTATGAGAGCAAGGTGCTCGAAGTCATCCGCCTTTCCTACTTGCTGGCAAACCGGTGCTTCGTCGTGTCCGAAAAAGGCGCGGATCCGGACCTGGAGACTGCTTATCAGGATGGCGTGGCTTTTGCTGACTACGACACGCTGCCAGAAACCTGTGTGCGTTATCTGGACGACCCCGGCGAGCGTTTGCGGATTGCTGAACAAGGCTTTGCCAAACAGCAAACGCGCAAGCAAGAGGGTTACCTGGGCGGTCTTTTGGAAAAGATGGGTAAGGCCCCACCGGAACTGGCACTGGTGATGATCGTGCGTAATGAAGCGCATTGCATCGAGAAAGCGCTGCAGAGCGTCAGGCCATATGTCGACACGATGATCGTTGTTGATACGGGCTCTACCGATAACACGAAAGTTTTGGCGGAACGCTGTGGTGCGCAGGTTTACGACTTTGCCTGGTGCGACGATTTTGCTGCTGCACGAAACGCCGCGTTGCAACACTCCAAGGCGCGCTGGAACCTGATTCTCGATGCCGACGAATGGATTGCGGCAAATGGTGATGCCCTGCACAAGGCAATACGCAACCAGCAGCCTTACATCGGACTGATCCCGGTGGCCAGCGAATACGACCTGGCAGGGGAGGTGGAGGTTGCCAAGTCCTGGATGCCGAGGTTATTGCCGCGGGGCGTCCACTACGAGGGAGCAATCCATGAACAACCTGTCTCGGACGAGCCACGCAAACGCATTGATGTGGAGATCGGCCATGCCGGCTACCGGCGCGAACTGCTCGATCAGAAAAAAGGCCGCAACCGGGAATTGCTGCTGAAGATGCTGGATAAAAACCCCTCAGATCCGTATTTTTTGTACCAATTGGCCCGCGATTACGAGGTATACGAGGATTATCCAGAGGCCGTCGATGCCTTCATCCGTGCACTTGAATTGACGCCGGATTCGGTCCCGTTCCGGCATGAACTGGTGGTGCGCCTGCTGTACTGCCTGAAGCAGGTGCAGCAACATCAGGTTGCGATGGAATTCGCCGAGTCGGAAATGCCGAACTGGCAGAACTCGCCCGACTTCTTTTTTGTGCTGGGTGACCTGGCGCTGGACTGGGCGACGCTCGATCCGAGCCAAGCAGGGGAGTTGGTGCCGATGATTGAGAGCTGCTGGAAACGCTGCCTGGATATTGGTGACCGGCCGGATCTGGAGGGTTCAGTCATTGGCCGTGGGAGCCACCTTGCGGCGCATAACCTGGCGGTGATGTACGAGAGTTTTGGTCAGCCTGAGCAGGCGCTTGAGTACCGGGAGATGGCGTCCGAAATGAAACAGTCCGTCAACAGGTAAGGTATCCCGGCATTCTTGGCGTAAATGAACATTTAACGAAGTGAGAGAAGAACACCATGAAGTACTTTTTAACCCTGGTACTGGTTCTGGCCATTATCATCCTGCGCCTCAACGTGCCGGCAAATAATGCGGGTGAAGACCTGGCTGCACAGCAGCGTGGTGGCATGCTCGACGAGATGGCCGGCCAGGTGCTTTATTCCGATGCGGTGGCAGACTGGAAGTACCGCGACTTCCTGATTGTGAAGTTCGCCTGTTCCGAGCGATTGAAACTCAAGCTGATCGCCCTGCCATTCGGTTCATGGAAAGAGCATGAGCGCGATATCGCTTCCTGCGGCTGGTGAGAAGCGGCGCGCAAGTCAGATCAATCGCTCGTCTGCGCTTGCGCGTGCTTATCAGCCAGTCGCACATAGTGCTCGGCGGAATAACGAAGATACCGTTTCTCGTCATCGGTGAGCGGCCGCGCCCGCTCTGCCGGTGAGCCGCGATACAGGTAGCCGCTTTCGAGCCGCTTGCCACCGGGTACCAGTGACCCGGCTCCAAGGATTACCTCGTCTTCGATCACTGCCTTGTCCATCACAATGGCCCCCATGCCGATCAGGCAGTGATCGCCAACCGTACAGCCGTGCAGTATCACCTTGTGGCCAACAGTCACGCCATCACCGATGATCAGCGGGCTGCCACCGGGCATGAACTCGCCGTCGTGGCTGTTGTGCAGGACGCTGTTGTCCTGGATGTTGGTGTGTTCGCCGATGCGGATGTGGTGTACGTCACCGCGGATGACCACACCGGGCCACACACTGCTGCGCGCGCCGATCACCACATCGCCGATCACGGTACATGCGTGATCGAGGTAGACATCTTCAGCAATCTGCGGGGAGTGGGATTCAAAGTTACGGATGTCGGCCATGATCGCCTCCTTGGTAGCGGTTTGTCGTCAGTTTCGTTCGACCACTTCATAAATCCAGTAAATTGCCGAAAACATGCTTATAGCGTGTTATCGGAAAAGTAACATCAGGAAGCTTTTAGCGTGGAGCAGGGTATGGAAATCGGATGGTTCATAGCGATTGGCGTGTTGGTGGTGATCATCGGTTACGCCATCGTCATCTACAATAACCTGGTATCGCTCAAGCATGCGGTCAGCCAGGCCTGGTCGAACATCGATGTGTTGCTCAAGCAGCGGCACGACGAGCTGCCCAAGCTGGTCGAGACCTGCAAGCAGTACATGAAGCACGAGCGTGAGACCCTCGAGCAGGTGATGAAGGCGCGCGCGGCCGTTTCCGACGCGCGAGCCAAGGGCGATGTTGCCGCGGTGGGTATGGCCGAGACTTCCATGCGCCTTGGGCTCGGCAACCTGTTCGCGGTGGCCGAGGCCTACCC
>Ga0180430_10003699_pt1 | contig 13131 bp, 9 predicted proteins | sample SS_ome_9_FD_132999 | JGI IMG/M metagenome (GOLD analysis project Ga0180430, IMG submission 132999) | Hypersaline lake sediment archaeal communities from the Salton Sea, California, USA - SS_1_S_2 metaG | ecosystem: Environmental > Aquatic > Non-marine Saline and Alkaline > Hypersaline > Sediment... | reverse complement strand
GGCACTGGTGCCGCCTTCGGACCGGGCGATCTCGATGATGATGGCGGCGTTGGCCTGCTGGGCCGCAGCCAGGGCACCCCGGATAACGAAGGCGTTTCTGCCGTTGGCGGCAATGGTCATGCATTTGCCTTTTTTGAGCATGGCCTGGTCAATGTATTTGCCGCTGACAATCAAGGCGTTGGAATGGGGGAACAGTTTTCTGATGTTGGGGGGCCGCCCGGTATCCAGTGCGGTTTGAAAATCAGGGGTATGATGATGTGACATGGTTTCGCTCCCATCGGTTTGTGACGGTTGAAAACAGATCTTTTCATTATTTTTTTGTCATGAAAATGAGTGAAAAGCAAGGATTATCATGGAATGAATTCATATTCATTCAAAAAATATCGGTATGCTTCCGGGATGATTATGCAATGACAAATGAATACTTAACGATAAATATCTGTAAAAAAAGAATAAAAATACAAATTGCATGAATGTTCCATGATGTATATCCACTTGACATTGATGAAAAACTAATGTTAGATAATGAATTATTATTCATTTTATCAGTAGTGGATGAGAGGTGGTTTTGCAGAAAAACAGATCGGAAAAATATCACAATATTCTGGACAATGCAGGGGCGGTGTTCGCAAAATACGGGTTCTACAAGGCCACCATTTCCCAGATCGCGTCCCGGGCCGGGGTGGCGGACGGGACACTGTATCTTTATTTCAAAAACAAGGATGATATCCTGTATCAGTATATCAATTACAAGACCGGCATTGTTTTTGACAAGATGAACACTGCGGTGGCTGCCGGAAAAACGGCAGAGGAGAAATTCAGAAACCTGATCCGCTGTCATCTGCAGGAATTTCAGAACGACCGGAACATGGCAGTGATATTTCAGTCCGAAGTCCGGTATCTGCGGGATATCCAGTCCCAGATCAAGGATATCTCAAAGATGTATCTGGATCTGTTGTCCGATATCATCGAGCAGGGACAGATCGAAGGCGCCATCCGCCAGGATCTGTTTGTGGGTTTGGTGAAGCGGTTCATCCTGGGCGCCGTGGAAGGGGTGATCTCCACATGGGTTTCCGCCGGGGGGCGGTATGACCTGGTGGCCATGGCAGATCCTTTGGTGGATCTGTATCTGAACGGGGTGAAAGAAAGGTAAATTCCATACAGCGCCTGAACGGGGGCCAGTTTTTAAATGGTTTTGAATCCGGGATTTTGCTTGACGGGAATCGTCATCTTTATTAAAGCTCAGTGAGTTTTTATTCAACATCACAAAAGATTTTTTTGGAGGAAACAGTATATGTCTTCAATCATTGGTCCGGCAAGTTATCAATTTTTCGGAATATTTCCGGCAGCCATTCTGTCGTTTATTCTGCCCGTGGTGGGGGTGGGCCTGTTCGCCTATATCATGGCCCGGCGTCTGGCGCCTTTGGTCCGGGCGGCCCCGGACTACCGGCTGGACCGCATCGGCCAGCGGATCCTCCGGCTGATCACCATCTGGCTGGGGCAGGTTAAACAGCCCCGGTACATGCTGGCAGGGGTGCTGCATATATTTATTTTTGCCGGTTTTCTGATTCTGTCCATCCGGTCCGTGTCCCTGGTGATGATTGGGTTTTCAGACGGGTTTGTGATGCCGGGTTTCGGGGGCTGGCTGGGAAGTGTGTATGACTTTTTAAAAGATTATGCCGCCACCTTTGTGCTGATCGCCTGTATTGTGGCCGGTATCCGCCGGGGAATTTTCAAGCCGGCCCGGTATGCGGTGCCGGAAAAATACGGCAAGGACCATACCGCAGAAGCCGTGTTCGTCCTTGGCATCATCGGCACGCTGATGATCTCTGAAAGTCTGTTCGAGGCGTCTGAACTGGCCTTTGCCTATCAGCAGACCGGGGAATGGCATTTTGTGGCCCCGCTCTCACTGGTATGGATCTTCACTCATATATTGAACGGGGCGTCCTTGAATTTTCTTCAGGGGCTTCATATTTTTTCCTATTTTCTGCATGATGTCACCTTTTTCTTTTTTCTGTGCTTTCTGCCGCTGGGCAAACATTTTCATGTCATCACTTCGATTTTCAACGTGTTTTTCATGCGCCTGGACAAGGGCAGGATCAAGCCGGTCAGACACGGGGTTTCCGAAGCGCAGCTGGACGATCTGGAATCTTTCGGCGTCAAAAAACTCGAAGACTTTACCTGGAAGCACATGCTGGATTTTTATTCGTGTGCCGACTGCGGCCGGTGTTCCGATCAGTGCCCGGCCAATGCCGTGGGAAGGCCTCTGTCACCTCGGTTCATCTCTATCAAGGCCCGGGACCTGATGTTCAAAAACTACCCGTTGTCCGGAGAAATCTACAAAAGCAAGATGCTGGTGGAAGATATCTACACCGAGGATGAAATATGGTCCTGCACCACCTGCGGGGCTTGCGAAGAAGAGTGTCCCCTGGCCATTGAATACATTGATAAAATGGTGGACCTGCGGCGGGGCATGGTGGATGAGGGCCTGGTACCCCAGTCCCTGCAAAAGCCGTTGAAAGCGCTGGAAAAACGCGGCAATCCTTACGGCAAGATGGAGAAGAAGCGGGCGGACTGGGCCATGGAAAAAGAATTCAAGGCCGAATATCCTGTCAAGGATCTGACCAGGGAGTCTGCCGATACCCTGTATTTTGTGGACAGCACTACATCTTATGATGACAATATTCAGGAGATCGCCCGCTGCACCGCCATGATCCTGCACCGGGCCGGCGTGGATTTCGGGATTCTGGGCAAGGATGAAAAAGACAGCGGCAACGAGGTGCTCCGGTTCGGCGAGGAAATGCTGTATCAGGATCTCAAGGAGCAGAATACCGAAGCGATTCTGGCCACCGGTGTCAGGCAGATTGTCACGGCCGATCCCCATGCCTACAATGCCCTGAAAAACGACTATACCGGTCTGCCGCCGGTACGGCATATCAGTCAGGTGGTGGCGGAAAAGGTCACCGGCGGGGCATTGTCCCTCAAATCCTGCCTGCATCCGGAAAAAGTGTATGTGTATCATGATCCCTGTTACCTGGGGCGGCACAACGGGATTTACGAGGATCCCCGGCAGGCCCTGGATGCCATTGACGGGCTGACCCGCGTGGAACTGGAAAAGAGCCGGGACCGGTCGTTCTGCTGCGGCGGCGGCGGGCTCATGCTCTTTTACGAGCCGGAAGAGGACACCCGCATGGGTGTGTTGCGGGTGAACATGGCGGCGGAAGCCGGTGCCAATGTGATCGTGACGGCCTGCCCCTTCTGCCTGGTGAACATCCAGGATGCCATCAAGGTGGCCGGCAAGGAAGGGGAAATGGAGGCACTGGATTTTACGGAACTGATTGCCCGGCATTTAGCATAAAAGGGTTAAAACAAAGCGGGCGAAATTTGGATGAAACCGGTTTTTGCCTACACAAGTAAAGGAGGAAATAAATGGAAATTTTAGTATGTGTCAAGCGGGTTCCGGATACTGCGGAGAACGAATTTGAACTCAATTCAGCCGGAAACGATCTGGACCGGGACGACCTGGTCTATTCGGTGAATGAATGGGATAACTATGCGGTGGAAGAAGCCATTCAGATCGTGGACAATGTAGGCGGCAGCGTTACAGTGGCCACGGTGGGTGATGACGAGTCTGAAGAGGTGTTGCGCCGGGAAATGGCCATGGGTGCCAACAATGGGGTCCTGCTCAGTGATGATGCGTTCGAGGGTTCGGACGGCAAAGGCATTGCCGCCATCCTCAAGGCGGAAATCGAAAAAGGCAAATACGACCTGATCCTCACCGGTGCCCAGGCGGATGAAGGCGCGGGTCAGGTGGGCGGTATGCTGGCTGCCATGCTGGATTATCCGTATGCATCGCTGGTGAACAAGATTGAAGTGGTCAATGACACCACCATTAAAGTGGGTCGGGAAATCGAGGGCGGCAACCAGGAGATGAATGAAATTCAGCTCCCCTGTGTGCTGTCCATCCAGACCGGTATCAATGAGCCCCGGTATGTGGGGATTCGGGGTATCCGCAAGGTGGCCAGCGTGGATGTGCCGGTGAAAAAAGCGTCCGATCTGGGAATCGATTCCGCAACCGTGGGCGAGGCAGGCGCCAGGACCCGGCGGGTGGATTACTTTGCTCCCGATCTTGGGGACGGCGCGGAAATGCTGGAAGGCTCCACCGACGAGATCATTGAAAAACTGATTGAAAAGCTGAAAGCCAAAGGAGGACTTTGATCATGACACAGATTTTTGCATATATTCCATTCAAGAACGGGGCTGCGGAAGATGTGGCACTGGAGTACCCGGATGCGGCAAAAAAAATAGACCCCTCCGCATCCGTAACCGCAGTGGTGGCAGGTTCCGGCGGGGATCTGGACAAAGTGGCCCAGGCCATGACCAAGATCTACAAAGAGGTCATCAAGATCGATCATGCGGACCTGGCCTATCCCAACGCGGAACTGATCCGAAAAGCGCTTTTGGATGTGCTGCCCCATGATGCACTGATTCTGGTTCCCCATGATACCTTTGGCATGGACCTGGCACCGGGCCTGTCCGTAAAAATGGATGCCGCGTTTGCAGCGGATATCGTTGATTTGGAAGGTCTGGACGGCGACACGCTCAAAATGGTCCGCCAGGAACTGGGCGGAGCGGTGTATACCCACGTGACATCCGATATTTCCTCCGGGGCGGTGATCACCATCCGGCCGGGGTCTTTTGCGCCGACCGAAGACACATCGGCCGGCGGCGGTGTGGTGGACAAATCCGGTGACGTCAAGGATCTGAGCGCCAAAAGAAAATTTCTGGAAGTGGTGGAAGCCGAAGTCGGTGATGTGGATATTACCAAGGCCGATGTCCTGGTATCCGTAGGCCGGGGGATCGAAGACGAGGAAAATATCGAGGTCGCCCAGGAACTGGCCGATGCCATGGGGGCCGTGGTCTCCTGTTCCCGGCCTATCGTGGATGCCAAATGGCTGGAAAAGTCCCGCCAGGTCGGTACTTCCGGACAGACCGTCAAACCCAAGGTGTATATGGCCATGGGGATCTCCGGATCATTCCAGCACCTGGGCGGCGTCAAGGGCAACCCCTTTATCGTGGCGGTGAACAAAAATCCCAAGGCCCCGATTTTCCAGGTGGCGGACGTGGGGATTGTGGAAGATATTCTGGAGTTCATGCCGGAGCTGACCGAAGCGGTGAAATCCCTGAAATAAAAAAAGCTTGGTTGATTGCCGGTAAAAACAGCCGGGGATCGAGTACAATCAAAGGCCGTGAAAAAACTGAACAGGTTTTTTCACGGCCTTTTGTGTGTTGGCACAGTCAAAAAACAGCGATATCGGCATAGTGGTTACTTTGAGTTATTTTGGGTTATTTGTGATGAATTTTATGAATTTTTGTAGACTTGAGTTATTAATGGTTATAATTATCCAATTCAGCACAAAAAACCACAAAGGAGATGGCGGTATGAAATTTTTGTTGAAATTTGCTGTGATCGCGATGTTTTTCTGTCTGTTTGTCACCCCTGCGCTGGGAGATTCCTCCCGGGAACTGATGATGGCAACCACCACGAGTACCGACAATACCGGACTTCTGGAGTATCTGGCCCCGGAATTTACAAAGGATACAGGGATCGAATTGAAATGGGTGGCCACCGGGACGGGCAAGGCCCTGAAACTGGGGGAAAACTGCGATGCGGATGTGCTGATGGTCCATGCGCCCGCAGCCGAAAAGCAGTTTGTTGCCAGCGGGTTTGGAATCGACCGCCGGGAAATCATGTACAATGATTTTGTGATCATCGGTCCGGCATCAGATCCCGCAAACATTACAGGCAGCTCGGTCAGCAATGCGTTAACAAAGATCGAATATGATCAGGCTGTTTTTGTCAGCCGGGGAGACAATTCCGGTACCCATAAAAAAGAACTGGCCCTGTGGAAATCCGCCGGACTGCCCATCCCGGAATCCGAATCCTGGTATGTCCAGACCGGACAGGGCATGCTGGCTACCATCAATATGACCGGGGAAAAAAATGGCTATACCATGACGGACCGGGGCACCTATATCAAATATGAACACACCGCCAAAGGGAACCCGAAATTAAAAATTCTGGTGGAAGGCGATGATTTTCTGAAAAATCAGTACAGTGTCATGGCCGTGAACCCGGATCGGTGCCAAAACGTCAATTATGAGGCAGCAACGCAGTTTTCCGACTGGATCACCGGTGAAAAAGCCCAACACATGATTGCCGCATTCAAGCTGCTGGACAAGACATTGTTTATTCCCAATGCCAGGTAGATCGTCCGGCACCGGTTGAAACGCCAAAGACCCCTCTGCCGGATCACTGCTCAAAAAAAGGGATCTGCATCAGTTTCTCCTTGAGTTCTGCTTCCAGTGTCAACGGCCGGCCCCCGGTGTCGGCGATGACAAAGGTGACGTCTGCATCCGCGCACACGGTGCCGGAGGCCTTGTTCAGTATCCGCTGCCGGATCACGACGCTTTTGTTGCCAAATTTCTTGAGTCCGGACCGGATCAGGACGGTGTCTCCCACCCGGGCCGGGCTGCGGTAGGAGATATTGATGTTCACGGCAAAAAACAAAAATCCGCTCTTCATGAATGTTTCCAGATCCATGTGGTCTTCCAGCAGCTGCCAACGGGCTTCCTCCAGGAACTCCAGATACCTGGCATTGTTGACATGCTGGTACAGGTCGGTGTGATATCCTCTGATCTTGATTTCTGTATTCATTTACCACTCCAGGGTGTCGGTTGATTCATAAGCCGGGGATCATATCATCAGGGACGGGTTTTGAAAACACAAAATCGGCCCGTTGATTTTGGGCTTGAATAAAAGCCGGTGATCTGGTTTAACGGGAAGCACTGCCCGGCAAATGTTTCCGGGCATCACCCGAAAACCGGAGGAGTCTGATGAGAGACCGGTATCTCCTGGCAGTTGACTGCGGTACCCAGAGCCTGCGGGCCATGATTTTTGCCGTGAACGGCGAAATGGCGGCACGGGTGAAAGAATGCTATCCGCCCTGTGACAGTCCCGGGCCGGGCCGGGCTGAGCAGGATCCCGACATCTACTGGCACAGCCTGAAAACGGCGTGCCGAAAACTGAAACAGACCGCCCCGCATTTTTTTGACAATATCGCCGGTATCGGCGTGACCACGCTGCGCAACACCCTGGTGAACCTGGACCGGCAGGGGCGGGTGCTCCGGCCGGCCATCACCTGGATGGATCAGCGCCGGGCTGATCCGCAGACCAACAAGGCCCCTTTGTTGCGGTTGGGATACAAGGTGCCGGTGCTGGGCGATATTCTCAAAGAAAACCATGCCCTGGGCAAGTGCAACTGGATCATGCAGCATCAGCCGGAGATCTGGGAACACACCCATAAATATGTTCAGGTGTCCGGATTTCTGAATCACCGGCTCACCGGGGTGTTTGCCGATGCCCTGGCCAGCCAGATCGGATATCTGCCCTTTGATTACAAACGTCACTGCTGGGCGCAAAAGCGGTTCAATCTGGCAAAGATCCTGTTTCCGGTTCCCATGGAAAAACTGCCCCGTCTGGTTTTGGCCGGGGAGATCATCGGCAGGGTGTCACAGGCGGCGTCGGACGCCACCGGCATTGCGCCGGGTATTCCGGTGATTGCCTGCGGATCGGACAAAGGGTGTGAAACCCTGGGCGCCGGGGTGGCAGGGCCGGACATGGTCAATTTGAGTTTCGGTACCACGGCCACGGTCCAGACCGTGTCAAACCGGTATTTTGAAACCCTGCCCCTCTTGCCGCCGTACCCGTCTCCCATGCCGGGATATTACAATCCGGAGGTAGAGATTTTGCGGGGGTTCTGGATGATTTCCTGGTTCAAGGACCAGTTCGCCCACAAGGAGGTGGCCGAAGCAGACGCGCTGGGGGTGCCGCCGGAACAACTTCTGGACCAGTGCCTGGAACGGACATCTCCCGGTGCCATGGGCCTGCTGGTCCAGCCCTACTGGGGGCCGGGACTGGCATCTCCCGGGGCCAAGGGCGCCATGATCGGATTTGGCGATGTGCATGACCGGAATCATGTGTACCGGGCCGTGATCGAAGGATTGGCGTTTGCCCTGCTGGAGGGCAGAGAAAAAATCGAGAAAAAATCCAGGATCCGGGTGCAAAAAGCCGTGGTGTCCGGCGGGGCCTCCCAGAGCGGCCGGATCTGCCAGATTGCAGCGGATATTTTCAATCTGCCCATGATCCGGGGCAACACCCATGAAACCAGCGGTCTGGGTGCTGCCATGATCACGGCCAAAGGTGTGGGAATCTACCCGGACATCGCTGCGGCGGCACGACACATGATTCAGACAGAAACCGTGTTTGAACCGGATCCGGCCCATGCAAACCTGTATCGGCAGCTGTACGAACGAGTGTACAAAAAAATGTATCCGGCCCTTTCCCCGTTGTATGCCCAGATCCGGAAGATCACCGGATATCCGGGTTGAGCCATGGACAAATGCTTGACTTGACCGGGGCCTTGTGTCAAAAATGGGCACTCAGCCGGAAAGGAGAACAACATGCAGATATTTCAGATCATCAGCCCGGACGGATATATTGCCGATCTTCATGGGCGGGATACAGACAGCGGGATTATGGCGGCCCGGTTTCATTTTCCTTTGGTATCCGACTATATCCGGTCCGCCGTCCGGGAAGGCAAGCCCTATTTGTTCACCGGCCGGAGCGGCAACGCACAGATCGGCATCAAGACCGATCTGGCCGACGGCGCCGAACCGGTGGTGGAAGAATCCGATATCTATGTGGAAGGCCGGATTCAAAATCTGAACCCGCTGTTGGGCAACGCCCTGGATCTGTTCAAGACAGGGGATGAGATCGGTCGCCTGGCCATCATGGATCCGGAACTGCGGATCAAAGATGTCCGCCATTACCTTCACAAGCGCCTGTTTGTGGGAAAAAAGGCCGGCAAAGGCTATTATGAAGGGTTTGAAATCCGGCAGGAAACCGACCCGGATACCGGTCATGCCTGTGATTATATCGCCATGGAACTGGAGCCGTATCAATACTGTTTTGAGCCCCATGCCATCACGTCGACCGGCATCAACGCGGTGATCAAAAAAGGGCGCAGCGCACTCAATACGATCCGCTCCCGGATGCCTCTGGATCTTGACAATACATCACTCCAGCCCAATGACCTGTTTGTGGGTGCCATCAAGATTTCCCTGGGAGATATTTACGGTATCATCGATGCCGTCACGGATCCGGAAGCCGCAAACATCGAGCATCTGCCGGCCCGGGTTCTTGATCCGTTCAGAACCTTCAGGGACCGACAGGTGGAATTGTACAATTTCGGCACTGATGCGGTGCCTCTGAAAAACATTCGAATCCGGATCCGGTTTTTCCGGGCCAAAAACCCATTGACCGTGCCCCTGGAAAAAATCAAGGTCAAGGAAGGGTACCGGCTCAGTGATCTGCTCACCAATGCTGAGATCGCCAACCTGTTTGCCGCCATGGATGACACGGCCCTGGGTATGATCTTGAACAAAGCCAATTTCATTCCTGTTCCCAAAGCCATGGATCCATTCAGCCAGGCACAGCTGGAGATCATCCGCAATGCAATTCTGGCCTCTACGTTTCGGAAAAATATGCCCCGGGTGCCGGAAAAAGGAAACGGAAAATTCAAAAATACCCTGGAAAAACTGTCCGTGCTGGGCGGGGTGAATTCCCGGGTATTCATCGGCCGGGATTTCCCGGACATGGATGTGGTGGATGCCCTGAGAATCAGTGGATTGCGCACCTTTCTCATTCAAAGGGACAATCCGTCCTTTGCGGATGAGTATGTCAAAAAAATGATCCGGCTGACCCATCAGGAGCACGCCGGGTGTGAATTTTTGCGGTATGATCCGGATATTGACAAACTGTACAGCTTTTACCATGGGTGCTTTATGGAGCCGGACGACCGGGACCGGTTCGACCGGGTCCGCTACTGGTTCGCTTTTTACGGGTCCCATACCAGTGAAGCGGACAACCGGCTCACCATCGATCTGATCAATCAGCTGGCCCCGAAACTCGGATATGAAATGGGTATCGTGCACGGCGGAGGGCCCGGGCTCATGAAGGAAGCCAATGACCTGGCCCGGCAGCACAACCTCATGAGCGTGGGGATCGCTATCGATCTGGAAGGGGAGAATCAGGCATCTTTGACCACCTGCGACGGACTGATCAAGTACAACGAAGGCCTGCGCCTGTCAAGACAGGACCATATCCAGAAGCTGAGCAACCTGCCGGTGGTCAATACCGGGGGCTACGGCAGTGCGGAAGAACTGGCCATCACCATCACCTCCATGAAACTGCATGAAAATCCTCTGGCCCCCGTTATCCTGCTGGATCCGGACAATCTCTGGGACCATGCCCGAAAACAGACCGTGAAGATTGCTGAAAAAAAATACGGTCCCGCATTTATGCCCCGGTTGATTCATTCCTGCAACACCGCACCGGACGCGGCAAAGATTTTGCTGGGGTTTCTGGAAAACCCGGATACATGGTACAAAAAGCACAAGATCCCTTCCGAAAATGTGGAAAAGGCCCGGGAGAAAACCGTCCGGATCCGGCAGACCGCACTGGGTCAGGCCGTGGTGGAGACTTTTGACCGCCCCAATTTCCGGCTTACACCGTAAACGCCACCTTCCGGAATACCATCGTGTCGGTAAAGGTGGTGGCGGCGATGAAAAAAATATTTATCAATTTGACGTAAATGCCATCAATCGGTATCCTTACCTCTTTTAAACATATCAGGAGAAAATCAAGATGGGAGACAATTATTTCAATACCCTGCCATTGCGGGTGCAGCTGGAGGAACTATCCAAATGCCGGTTTATGGATTCTTCGGAATTCTCCGGTGTGGGGGCGCTGAAAGACAAAAAAATTGTCATTGTGGGATGCGGGGCCCAGGGGCTGCACCAGGGTCTCAATCTGAGAGATTCCGGGCTGGATGTGTCGTATGCTTTGAGGGACGGGGCGATTTCTGAAAAACGGCAGTCCTGGAAAAACGCCACGGAACACGGATTTACCGTCGATACCTATGAAAATCTGCTGCCGTCCGCTGATCTGGTCATCAACCTGACCCCGGACAAACAGCACACCGCCGTGGTGAACGCCATCATGCCGTTGATGAAAAAAAACGCCTGCCTGTCTTATTCCCATGGATTCAACATTGTGGAAGAGGGCATGCAGATCAGAAAAGACCTCACCGTGATCATGGTGGCCCCCAAATCCCCGGGCACGGAAGTCAGGGAAGAATACAGGCGGGGATTCGGTGTGCCCACATTGATTGCGGTCCATCGGGAAAACGACCCCCGAAAAGAAGGTCTGGAACTGGCCAAAGCCTATGCCGCAGCCACCGGCGGCCACAAGGCCGGGGTCCTGGAATCGTCGTTTGTGGCGGAGGTGAAATCCGATCTCATGGGGGAACAGACCATTTTGTGCGGCATGCTTCAGGCGGGATCTTTGCTGTGCTATGACAAGATGATGGAAAAAGGCATGGATGAAGGGGATGCATCCCGGCTGGTGCAGTATGGATGGGAAACCATTACCGAAGCCCTGAAGCACGGGGGCATCACCAATATGATGGACCGGTTGTCCAACCCGGCCAGGATCCGGGCCTATGACTTGAGTGAGCAGCTCAAACAGATTCTGACCCCGTTGTTCAACCGGCATATGGATGACATCATGTCCGGCCGTTTTTCAGAAACCATGATGAAAGACTGGGCCGAAGATGATGCAGATTTGCTCAGATGGCGGGCACAGACCGCAGACACGCCCTTTGAAAAAGCCGTGTCCCGGCAGGAGGAGATCCCGGAACAGGCCTTTTTTGACCAGGGAATTCTCATGGTGGCCATGGTCAAAGCCGGTGTGGAACTGGCCTATGATACCATGGTATCCGCCGGCATTGTCGAAGAATCCGCATATTATGAATCCCTGCATGAAGTGCCCCTGATTGCCAACCTCATTGCCCGGAAAAAACTGTATGAAATGAATGTGGTGATCTCCGATACCGCGGAATACGGGTGTTATCTGTTCAACCACAGTGCGGTTCCCCTGCTCAAAGATTTCATGGCGGCCGTGGATACCGATGTGATCGGTAAAGGCCTTGATACCAAAGACACCGGGGTGGACAACATCCGGCTCATTCAGGTGAACGACGCCATCCGGTCCACGTCCGTGGAACAGGTGGGCAAAAAGCTGCGGACCTATATGGGGGCCATGAAGCCTATTTTCTGATGCTGCAATATTTCCGGGGATTGTAGAATCGTTTCCTGTTCATCCAGAATCTGATCCAGGACCCGGCCGTCGGTGTAGGGGTTCATGATCACGGACCGGAGGACCACCGGGGTATGTGCGTCATCCGGATGGATTTTCAGGCAGGTGCGGGACACAAAACTTTTGCCGGCTTCCCTGGACCCTTCCAGGGTTTTGATGCCCAGGTCCACAGACCCTTTCCGGTTGACATATCCGGCATGATAAATGATCCGGTCCAGTGCGGTGGGATCTTTGAAAAAAACCATGCCCGCGCTCATGGGCATGTAGAACTGCTTGTGGCAGTCAATGGTTACGGAATCCGCTTCTCTGATGCCGTCCAGCAGACCGGCGTATTTATCCGACAGCATCACCGGCCCCCCCCAGGCTGCATCCACATGAAAATGAATGCCATGGGTTCTGCACAGGCGCGCCATTTCGGGCAGCGGATCGATGGTGCCGGTCTCCGTGGCACCGGCGATTCCTACAATGGCGGCGATCCTGATCTTTTTGTTTTGGGCGGATGCCTCGACCTGCCGGGTCAGTTCCGCCATATCGATCTGTTGGTGCTTGTTCACCTTTACGGCAATGACATTTTTGTTGCCAATGCCCAGGACACCGCCGGCTTTTTTCAGAGAATAATGCCCCCGTTCCGACACCAGCACCACCAGTTGTTCCAGATCATGGGCGGTCATGGCGGCGGCCATGCCGTCCTGCTCCACACCTGAAAATTCAGCGGTGGCCGGAAGACACCGGTTTCTGGCCACCCACAGGGCCGTGATATTGGCTGTGGTGCCGCCGTTGGTGAACAGTCCCAGACAGGTGTTTGCATTCTGCACATGGGTGTCGTAAAACGTCTGAGCGTTGCTGTAGAT
>Ga0180430_10003698_pt1 | contig 13131 bp, 12 predicted proteins | sample SS_ome_9_FD_132999 | JGI IMG/M metagenome (GOLD analysis project Ga0180430, IMG submission 132999) | Hypersaline lake sediment archaeal communities from the Salton Sea, California, USA - SS_1_S_2 metaG | ecosystem: Environmental > Aquatic > Non-marine Saline and Alkaline > Hypersaline >... | reverse complement strand
TGAAGATGAAGACGCCCAAACAACTCTATCAACTTTTTCAGAGCACGCTTCAAAAAGTCTAACCGTTGAAAAAACATTTGTATAAGTTGTCTCTGCAGGATTTTCAACAGAGTATGATACCCTTGGTATAGCTGCTTGGTGAAAAACTACATCGTAAAAACCGCGCTGGATGTGTGAAAGTATATAATCAGAAGCAAAATTATCCGGTATTACCAAAACTGTGTCTTGCTTTCGCTCAGTATGTACTGTAGGTGAAGTTGTTGGTTGACCTTCAGATCTATTTACAGAGTCATAATAGGGTCCTAAAAAAGATCCGTTAGGTAAAATTCTTAGTTTTAATCCTTCAAGAGCTTCTATTGACCCTCCTGACATATCATCTACTACGTCTACTTGCCATCCTTCCTGTACTAATTTTTTTGTTAGATTTGAGCCAATGAAGCCGCAACCCCCTGTTACTAGTGCATTACGCATGCAATTCTCCTTTTTGTAACTAGTTAATTCTACTTCAAGTTAAGGAAAATTATAACTTCAATTTAGTATGTGACCAGATCCAATTTTTAAATTAATCTTACACATTTTAATTTCGCTAAACTCAGAAAGCCTAGAAAATACATCACGAGTCAAAGATTTGATAAAGTTCATATCGTACTGCAACGTCTCTTTTGTTTCTGAAGACCTCAAATAGAATTCTCCGTATAGAAACTCATTTCTAAGCACAAAGTGACACAGGGACAAACAGGAGTCATCCGTGTATATAAAACGACGTGACTCATGCGTCTCAATTCTTCCGTATTCGTTTATTCCTGCAAGCTCATCGTCAATTTTTCTTAAGACTTTGTTTCTTATTTTATCATAGTAGACTTTTTCTTTTTCATATCTAAGCATTTCTTCTGATATATCATCAAACATTCCATCATCGTAGTGGACTAAATTTAAACCAATTTTTTCTAGATTTTCACTACAACTTGCTGCGATCTTAAAGTTTTCAGCATACTTGTGATAAGGCATTCTCTCAAAGTGAGATCGAAGATTGTGAGCAATATACTGAATCATATTATCGTCAACTTCGCTTCTTACCAAAATGACATTGGGATAGTTTTCAAGTTCTTCTGCTGCTTCAGCAAAAAGATCATAAACTTTTTTAAGAGAAACAATATTTTGTATTTCGTCTCCTCGCTTTTGAAACCTTTCAGCAATTACATCCCATTCAGGCAAAAGAAAAATCATAATATTGTTAAGATTTGAAAGCTCTCTTCTTAATGACTCTACATGATAATAATCATTCCTGCCATAAAGTCTAGCATAGACTACCATTGACAATGAAGATCTATCTTGAATGTTCCAGCAATAGTCTGATGCATCGTGGAGTTTTTGATAAAGTGTAGTCTTTCCGCTTAGATCGGGCCCTTCTAGTGTAATTTGATTTATTGGTGTTCTTCTCATTTAACAAACACTCCGTTAAATTGCTGTGTTACTCTAACAAATGTCGTGCATTTACTTAATTGCTTAAGCGAGGGCGCACCGACATAAGTACATGTAGATCTTAAACCGCCTAGCAAATCTTTTACAGTGTCATCAACACTGCCCTTAAAAGGAACTTCAACAGTCCTGCCTTCTGAAGCACGATAATCTGCAACTCCCCCGGAGTGTTTATTCATTGCTGTATCAGAACTCATGCCGTAAAACTGAACAAACTTCTTTGTCTCAACAATTGGATTGAGAAGTGTACCATCGATATCGACTTCATATTGATGTGTCTTGAATTTCTTTTCAATTATTTTACCACCTCCCTCAGTATGCCCAGCAAACATTCCGCCCATCATAACAAAGTCTGCGCCTGCTGCAAAAGCCTTAGCAACATCACCAGGACATGTACAGCCGCCATCAGCAATAATATGACCACCTAGCCCGTGAGCAGCATCAGCACATTCTATAATAGCTGATAATTGCGGATATCCTACGCCTGTCTTGATTCTTGTTGTACAAACAGAACCAGGACCAATACCTACTTTCACGATGTCAGCACCTGCAAGAATAAGTTCTTGAGTCATATCAGCAGTTACAACATTACCTGCGATAAGAGTATTTGCTGGGTGCCTTTCTTTAAATTTTCTAATAAAATTAACAAAGTGCTCTGTATAGCCGTTTGCAACATCAATGCAAACAAAATCAAGCCCAGATCCCATGTTAATAATTTCAGAAACATTCTCTAAATCGCGTTCGCTAATACCTGTTGAAATAATAGAATGCTGCAAAGACCATGCCCACTGATCTTTAAGATAGTCTTCTTTTGTATAAGACTTTACCAAGCATGTCATAAGATCGTGATTCATTAAAGCTTTTGACATACCAAAAGTTCCAACACCATCCATGTTAGCAGCGATAATTGGAATACCTTCCCAAGATACACCATTTCTAAATGTGTATTTACGCCTAAGGTTTACATCTTTTCTACTCTTTGCTTCTGACCTTTTTGGTCGAATTAAGACATCTTTAAAATCTAGCTTCAAGTCTTCTTCAATTCTCATTTAATTTACCTTTTCTATTCTATAGTTTTTTTCTAAGTCTGTGTGATAAGGCTTCCAAAGTACATGCTCCGTAAGAATTTCATATCTTCGTATCCATTTCTTCTTTCCCGAGCTTACATTGACAACTATTCCATACTTTATATCATTTTCAAAATCAGGGCCATAAAAAGGATAGTAAGAAATTACATCGCCTGGATACAACCTTTCAATAGTATACTCTTCTTTTTTTTGCTTATTCTTTTTATTATTTTTCTTTTTATTTGACAAGTGGCCGGATTTTTGCAGAGCTCGTTGAAGCTCCCCAGTTAGGGTCGTTTGAGGCATTAGTTAACCAAATTGTGTAGGGTTGCATTGAGTCAGGAATCTGGCCCCAAACACGAAGCCAGCCTGTATTACTTTCTTCATCTGTTATCTTAACTCGGTAGAAGATCTTTTTATTCTTTGTAGTCTTTTTAATTGTTTCAACAACACAAAACCAAGCAACACCTTTTTCGCCTGGATCCATTTGAAGAACTGATTTTACATTGGCACTTCGGATCTTAGTCATAAGTTCTTCGGGAAAGGCCAGGTCATCACGGGTTGCTGAACACATATCTTGGTACATCTGCAACTTTTCAATACGTGTCCAATCTTCTGTGTCAGCAGTCTGCTCAATAAGCTGAGGTAGTACGGGCTCTGCTCCTCGCTTTTCTGCTTGACGAAGCGTCATGCCAAACTTGCTTTTCTTGAGCGTGTTGTAGTTTTCAATAATAATATCGTGAAGCTGCCTGTGATTTTGAATTTCACCTTTCCACATTTCTTCAAGCGCATCAAGCGACTCTGTCATGCAAAGCGCAGCAAAACCGGTCTTGTTAAGTTTGGAGTGATACCACTTGCCGTTTTCGTCGTATAACATCTGGCTAAGCGAAGTATAAGGACGGTTTTGAAGAATTTCCTTGACAGCATTCTTGCCTAAGCCCTTGATTGAAGTAAGAGGCGGAATAAACGACTTTTTGTTTTCTGACCACACCCACTCAAGACCTGACTCATTCACGTCAGGAGTACTAACACCGTAACCCATTGCTTTGATTTCAGAAATTGCCTTTGCTAAGTTCTTTGGATTTCCATTTTCAGACTGAAGGATTGTAGCAAGCCAGTCAGTCTCATAATATGTGTGAAGCCAAGCTGAATAATATGATCCAATTGCGTATGCAACTGCATGGGAAAGGTTAAATCCATATACCGAGAAGAACTCAATTCTTTCCCAAAGTTCTTGGGAAACAGACTCGGGTACTCCATTGATTTCCCAAGAACCTTTTATAAACTTGAGTCTTGCCTCTTCACGCTCATCACCTTTCTTTCCGATTGTATCAAGTGATTTTTTGACAAGTGTCTTTCTAAGCTTATCAGATTCTCCTGGAGAAAATCCTGCAAGTTTCTGTGCCAAGAGCATAAACTGCTCCTGGAAAGTAACGTGACCAAACGTGGGACCAAGAATCTCTTTAATAATCGGGTGAGCATATTCAATCTGTTCAGCGCGGGCCTTGTCTTTGACGTACTTCTTGTGAACGTTAGCACGCAGAGGACCAGGACGATAAATTGCAGTCAAAGCAGCAAGCTCGATAATAGAAGTAGGCTTTGCATCTTCGCAGAATCGACGAGCACCTTCAGCAGTAAACTGAAAGACACCTACCTTACGGCGCTGATGATAAACATGCTCCCAGACTTTTGGGTCGTCCTGTTCAACAAAGCGACAGTTAAGCTTTTCATCAAACCAGTCGCGGATTTCAATGAACGTAGGCTCTTTTCCTGTTTCTTTGGTGAGGATGCGTCGAATGCAGTTTTCAACATCCTTGAGAAGAGTAAGGCCTAAGAAGTCAAACTTAATGAAGCCGTTATCTTCCAAGTTACGAAAGTTCATGCCCTCAGTCCAGGGAGTCTGGAGCTCTCCACGAACGCCAATAATTGGCATTGTCTTTGCCAAATCTTCAGCAGGACCGATAATAACTCCGCCGGCATGCCGACCGATAGAGCGATTTTGCATAAAGAGAGCTTCGATATGGTCTTTTACCTTTGGATATTTTTCCATAAAGGTACGATAACCCTTAGAATATTGCATGCAGTCTTCGTGCTTGAGAACAAATACAGACTTCTCAGTGTTTTCATCGCGTGCTTGCGCCATAACTTCGTCCTGGAGTGGACCGGTCATCTTGTTAACTTCAGCAAAGTCAATCTGGTAGAACTTAGCAATGTCCTTAACGAGTGATTTAAGTTTTAAAGTATTAAAATTAGAAACTGGAATAACAGACTCAAACCCATAAAGATCACGAGCTGCATTAATAAGTGCATCTCGGTCACCTGCATCGGAGTCAATGTCTGGCCAGCTTGTATTATGTGTCAATACAAAGTCGCTGTCTTTGTCTTGAGAAACAAAAAATGTATGGTCACCCTCTACTTCGATATCAATCATGTGTTTGTTGTAAGGAACAAACTCTATTTCTTCAATTTCTATTAACGCTTGAGACAATTTAACTCCTTTTATTTTATTTTAACACATAATTGAAGTATTTACACATTTAAGTCATTAACGAGATACTTAAATATATATGTGTTGCAAACATAGTATAATTATTTTGAGGTTGAAATGAGCATTACTTGTCCCGTTTGTAAAAAAATACTTAAATCAGAAAAAGGTTTATCAGTTCATTCAAAAAAAGAACACAAAATTTCATCCGAAGATTTATATCTTTTAATTAATCCACATGCTTCAAAAACCTGTGGCTGTGGTGAAGATCTTAAGTTTATTAGTCTAAAGAATGGATTTAAGAATATTTGTGGTAAGTGTAGTAGAAAAAAAGCATATCAAAACAACAAGTATGTCCCGTGGAACAAGGGTAAATCAAAAGAGACGTCTGTAAAGATGAGACTTGCAAGTGAGTCTATGAAAAAATTCTACAAAGAAAACGGTCATCATGCTGCAGGCAAAACAAAAGAAAATACTCAATATGTAAAAGACAATTGTGAGAAAATATCTCTTTCACTTAAGGAGTTTTATTCTCACAACAAACACTGGTCATCTGGTGAAACAGCATTGACGAACAAATCAATTGCAATTCGCTCTAAAAAATCTGGAATTTCTCAAAGAGGAAAAACACTTTCTAAATTACATAAAATTGCTTTATCAAATGCAAAGCTTCTTAAAAATGAAGACGTCAAAGAAAGATTAAAAAAATATAATTTTAATTTACTCTCAGAATATACTGGAAACCAAGAAATAATAACTGTCGAGTGCATAGAATGCAAAAATAAATCAGAAAAAACTTTGCATTCTATTATGTACGGAAGTAAATGTTATACTTGTTTTCCACCGTGGCAGTCTGGTGCAAGCAAATGGCAACTTGAAATTAATGATTTTATAAAGACTCTCGGATTTAAAACAAAAGTCGATGATAGATCTGTTCTTGATGGAAAAGAAATTGACATACTTGTAGAAAATAAAAATTTTGGAATTGAATGTGAAGGTTTGTATTGGCATAGTGAAGCTTCTGGTAGATGCAATCCTAACAAACCTGAAATGAAAAGAATTCTTGCAAAACAAAAAAATATTGAACTTTGGTTTCTATTTCAAGACGAATGGGAATTTAAGCAAAATATTGTCAAGTCTATGATTGCGCATAAACTAGCTGACAAAAACATCAAAAAAATTCATGGTAGAAAATGCAAAGTCGAATATTGTGAGCCAATTGAGTTAAAAGACTTTATTGTTAACACGCATATCGACGGTTATGTCCCAGCGAATTTTGGAATTAAAATCATGTATAAAGATGAAATAGTAGGTGCATGCACGCTTAGATGGAAAAGGAACTCTAAAAGAAAGGTCTTAGAGATTGCTAGAATGTCTTTTGCTTTGAATACACACGTCAATGGTGGTGTATCAAAAATAATCTCTAGGGCAAAAAAAATTGCTAAAGAAAATCATGCCAATTCTCTTTTTACATATTCAGACAACAGAATTGGTGGGTATTGTTACAAATCATTTATGACATTTAAGGGTGAGACTGCTAAAAGATTTTGGTGGACAAACTTCAGTGAAAGATTTGATAGATTTAGATTTAAAGCAGATAAAGCTAGAGGCCTAACAGAAAAAGACGTTGCTAAAAAAGCTAACGTCTCTAAGATCTACGGATGTACAAATTCAATTTTTGAAGTCTTGCTTTAAAAGATAGTAATCATTTTCCTTTAATTTGATTTGAATTACCAGGAGTGTATTTTCTATCTTTTATAACCAGCCCAGTATAAATAATAACTTCGCCGCTAGAAGATTCTTCAATAAGAGGCTCTGAATATTCATCTTTATTCATTGCTTTTAAGACTGAATAGAGTGGATGATTTTTGTTTATTTTCAACATTTTACTTCCATATTTTTGATTAACTTATCACCTTTTTGAAGGTGGCATGCCATGACTTCAATCTGCTTTCCGCTTCTATTGATAACCCATCGATGATTAGGTGAACAAATAATTTCTTGACCGGCAAACTTAACTCTAACTGCCATATCATGAACTGCTTCATCTTTATCAATAACAGCCTTAAATTCGCCAGTATGTGTAAGTACTCTCTCACCCTCGACAAGATCTTTGATCGTTTTCTTTCCACTTTCAGTAATAACATAAGTAGAAGGATCTACACAACGGTGACGACCAAGGAAACGCTCCCAAAGAAGATCGTATTTAAGTGGGTCAACCTGTGTGATACCAAGAAGATAATTTACAAGAGAGCCCCCTCCGGAGCCGCGAGCAGCACCAAATAATGTGTGGTCTGCGGCTTTGTGAAATACTTCATTCATAACGAGGAAGTAGTTTTCAAAGCCAAGAAACTTGATATCAGCCAGCTCCATTTTGGCGCGTTCAACGTATTCTTCTTTGGTGTGAAGATTTTCTTTAACTAGCGCTTGCTTAACTTTCTGCGCCAGCTGTTGAAAAGCCGTTTGGTCAGGTGTGTTAAAATCAGGTAGCTTAACACTAGTATCAATCCAGCAATCATCACACTTTTCCCAAGCGATGTCATGAGTGCGTTCGATTGAATCTTTAACGATGTTTTCGTATCCCTTATACGTCTCTTCGTACTCGTCATAATGTCTGGTAAACTCATCCCACATTTGCTGTGCATTCTTTGGATAAAGTTCACATTTAAGATCTTCAAATTCTGGAAGCGGCGAAGGATCATTTCCCATCCATCCTAACTTTTTATATAGCTCCCGAGCTTCCCATTTATCTGGATTATAATAGTGAGAATCAGGAGTTGAAATCAACTTGATACCTGTTTCATCAGCGTGACGAAGAAGATGATGATTGACAAGATGCTGCTGCTTGAGTCGATTAAACTGCAACTCAAGATAGAAGTTTTCTTCTCCTACAGCATCAACAAAGCGATCAGACAGCTGCATGAGTTCAGCTTGAATTTCGGCGTCCGATTTGCCTAATGCATTTCCGCGCATAATTCGATTAGAGAAGATACCTCCGAGACAATTGTGAACAAGAATATTATTAGCATAGAAATTATGATTATCTTCTACAGTAATATCGTAGACGTCAATTGTTTCATCAATTTCTTCAATTGAAGCGATCTGGATCCAGTTTGACTTTATTTCTTTCATATAGTTAACCTTTTATTTTATTTTAAAATACATTTAAGAATATTGCACAAATTATCTAATTCGTTTTCCCAAACAACAATGTAGTCATATCCTCGTCTTAAAGCAACTTTCTCTTTAAATTTGTCTGCTTCCCAAATTTCTTTTGCTGTAATTTTATCAACTCGCCCGGGAAAATTTACAAAATCATCTTTTTCAAAAAGAGAAGGATGTGCATGCCAAAAAAGACCGTTAACTTCGATTACTGTATTGCCAACCAAGAAGTCATATGAGTAAAATCTTTTATTGTAGATTTTTTCGTCATCATTCAGCGAGACTTTAAACTGTTTTGAATATGATATCTTGTTTTCTTTGAGAAATTTCTCAACGTCTTTTTCAACGTTCGATGTTTGACATTTTTTAATTGTAGCATGGGCACCTAAAACTTTGTAAAAAGTTGCTTTTTCAATTGCTTCTTTTTTAGAGAATCCCTTTTTCAAATAGAATTCTTTACAAAAGGGAGATATTGATCGCTTGTAAACTTTTAGTCTTTCTAGCGCCTGTGCATAAGTCAAGTTTTCTTTTTTCATCCAATACTCAGCAGTGTACTGTATGTTGTATGTTTTATTCTTTTTTCTTACCTTGACAGTTTTTTCTTGACCTTTGCGAGAAGAAGCAAGTAAATCTCTTTCAATCTTCTTCATAGATGTACCTTTTGGATAATCGAACTGTTTTCGAAAAGCTGTTGAGGTTCTTTGATTATCTTTGTGCAATGTTAGACTGTAATACTTACAAAAAGATCTAAATCTAGATACGTTGATCTCATTTAAAGTAACGTCTTTTTGCAAGTCTGGATAGTCTCTTTCAATCATTTTCAAAAACATCTTATGAGAGTACTTTTTATCAAAGTATAATTGTATTGTGTTTGTATCAAAACCGTACTTCTTAAAGATGTTTTCTATATTTTGGTTTCTTTCTGCAGTTTTTTTATTTCTTTTTTCCATGTTATATTTAAACAAAACGCCTCCTAAGTAAAAAATAAATATGTCCTAAGCGGCGTTTTGTCTAAAAATTAGAGATTCAAAGAAAGTATCTTGTCAGATTTTGACAAATCTCTTGCTTCTTTCCACCCAGTGTCTGTCAGCACTTTGTGATCAGGCGTAAGCTTAATTACATTACCATTAGTATCTGTCATTTTCATAAGCTTTGCATTCTTTCTTGTCTTGTCACCCCAGACAACTTTCTTAAACTCATTCTTATGTTGTTTTTCATTATAAGAAAGAATAAAAATTTCTTCATCAAAGCTTTCGTTGTTGATTTTATCTACCAGTTCTTTGATAGTGATTTTCCCAATCGATGTTTGAACTAGTGTATCTGGGTGTAGACAAGCTGTCGATACATTAAGACCCTTTCCATGTTGCTTGAGAAGATCGAAGTCAATGCGGGGATATCGATAGAATCCCTCTGTGTACGCACGTTTGATCAGAGTGAACAAATTGCCTAAACCTTCACGGTTTTGTGCAGTGATCACCAGATGATAACGTCGTTTCCATTCGTCTTTTGCGACATCAACGGTTTTAGTCTCGTCTTCGTTTTCGATAACGTGACCTGCATCGCCATCCTCCTTAAGTGCCTTTTTCTTTGCAAGCGCACGATCGATTTTTGCCTGTTCGTAGTCTTCTTTCCATCCAGCAAGAGAAGGAACAAAATAAAACTCGCAGCCATAAATCTGTCGATATTTGCGTCCACTCTTTTGAATTTTAGTGGCGTGCTTGTGAGCGTGTGCTAGACCACTGCCGTTTCCGTGATCTGTCAAACCCCATGCATCCATGCCATTTTCTAGCACGAAATCAATGTGATCCTTAGGGTAACCTAGTCCATCGAATACAGATTATTAGGAGAACCCTGTGTGCCCATGAAGCCCAACGAAACGAGTCGGAGGAGCAATCATAGACACAGGGTTCTCGGAACTCCTTTTTGTCATTATTTACCTTCCCAGTTAATTAAGTTTTTATATTTACTTCTTAGTAGCTGATATATTTTACCATCTACTAACTCAATTTTGCACTCTTTATTTTCTAATTTAAAATTTTGAAACTTTTCAAAAGCCTCTCCGAGCCATCTTCCTTTTATTTCGTAGTACTCATTATACTCCTAAAAAGAAACCTCACACTTATTATAAAATGTGAGGCTTAAGTTTACACTCTATGTAATTCTAATAAAAGTCTGTTAAGTCGATGCCTTTCTCTTTTGCTTCATCGAGATGAACAAGTGGATCATAGCCTTCACTTTCTCGAATTTCTCTAATTGTTCTACGAATACCTTCTTCAAGAGAGATCTTCGGCTTCCATCCAGACATAGCTCTAAACTTTTTTGAAGATAGACGATGGTTACCGAGGTAGTCAGTCTCTGGATGCCAGGTTAAAACATCTGAAGAAGTTCCAGTCTCTTCTTGAAGAATACTCGAGACCATTTCCATGATCTGTCCTGTGTTCATAGGTGTCTCAGCAGCGACGTTCCATTCATCGTTCCACAATTTCTGTTTAATAGCAGTCAAGACTGCATCACAGTAATCGTCAACATGCATGTAGTCCTTCACCTTTTCTTGATTCAAAAACATATCAATGCCACCTTTCTGGTTCAGGCTTCCGTAAACAGTCTTTGCTATAAGCGAATTCATGTCTCCCTCACCCCCGTAAGCAAAGAGAGGTCGGACAATCATCCACTTGTCACCTGTTTGACTTTTAACAATATCTTCTGCACATAACTTCTGACACCCGTAGAGCGTAGTAGGCCCTTTTGTTGATGTCTCTGTTATATCAATTTCTTGATACTTGGCGACGTCATAGATAACAGTTGTACCCATGTAGCAAACAGGGATTCCTAAACCTTTTGCCGCTCTGCAAATGTTATAAGTACCAGCAACATTGGTCAATGTTGCTTCACTTGCGTTAAGTGCAACGACATCTGTTCCAACAACTGCAGCATTGTGAATTACAACATCAACTTCAGTACGATAAAAAAACTCTTTCCAAACATCAATATTATTTTGATGCACACAAAGTTCGCCTGTTTTGTGAAAGATTAGATTAATGTCATCTGGTGATTCAAACTCTTTATTTGAAGATATGTGATTGAAACCAAATTCTTGTAATTTTTTGACTAGGTTTCTTCCAATAAAACCTTTTTCGCCTGTTATAAATATGTTCATTTTTTCTCCTTGTTAGGTATTATAAAATACTTGTTAGGTATTATAAAATAAACGTATTATTTTTTCATATAAAATTTCCTATTGTTCTCTTAGTGCATCTTTAAGTTCTTTTGTAAAGATAACATCTCTAGCAGTTTGATATACAGTTGCTAAAGCGTCTTGATCTTCTAGGCCTTTTGCATAAGCATCAATTAAATTGGTCGGCGCTCTTAATGCACCTGGTTGAAGAGTGCCTGACTGTATTCTTTGAGCAACTTCTTGATTTATTTTAAAAGAGTCTTTTATAATTTCTTCATCATTAGAAAACCACTCTAATACTGATTTATTTTTATGTCTAGAAAAAATAGGCCAGTTATTAAATATGCGTTGCTGATCTGTACTAAGATAATTTTCTGCGTAATCACCTAGAGACATTTTCAATACATCTTGCCTGGCAGAAACTTCTGTGTCACCTGCTTCTAAATTATCCGTACTGAGTGCTGGGGGAGGATCCATTGTAAAAATCTTTCCTATTGTTTTTGGCTCTGGGCCTGAAACAACTCTGTATTTATTACCCTCCTTATTGTACGTAAAAGGGTCGCCATTTCCATTTGTTAATTCACCTACTGCATATAGTTTTTCAGAAGCCCCTATCTTTGAACCTTTCCATACATACTGTGGCTTTGTTTTATATTTAGAAGTAACACTTAAAGCTTTTATAAGTTTTTTAGTATCTTCTAAAGCAACTATAATTGCTTCTGGGTACTGTCTTGACGCCATCGTTCCTTTTACTGCTATAGCACCCTGCCTAGTTGATGTTATTGCTTCTAAAATTATTTGTCTAAGTATTTTTCTTTTTACACGCATAAAAGCCTCTCCAAAATTAAAAATCTCCTCGAGATTAAATATCTCGAGGAGAAAGTTATTTCATGACTTAATTTTAAGCTATTCTATCTTGCCTTGATAGCGTCTTTCAAGAACAGCCTCTCCTTCGTCAATGCAGCGCTGAAGATATGCATGCAAATCTTCTAGTGATGTGCATACAGCTTCGCCGCTTGCAGCAAGCATTAGATTAAACTGCGCACCTGGAGGAAGACCTGCACAGAAATAAACAATAGGTTTGTTTAGTTTATGAAAGTAGCCTGCTTCAAAAATGCTGCCCATATCTTTATTACGAGTATTGCAAAGCATCCAGTCACACTCTTCCATACCTCGAATATTCCCATTAAAGACTTCATCTTGAAAATTAACAGTAGAATCAGGCGAGCAAAGGTTTTCGTCTTTTGGTGAAAAATAACCAAGCCCAAGAGATTCTAGAGTAGCTTTAATATTTTCAAGTTCTTCAAGCCACTCAGGTGAAAACCATCCACTTGCAATGTAACATCTATTCATAGTCATCAGTTTCTCCCCATAAAAGTATTGTAGTTGTTGCGCATCTCATCAATTTCTTCCATTGATGCATTCCAAAGCTGTTCAAAGACAGTAGACGTGCCAGGATTGTTTGTGCCGTTAATTTCTTCACGTCGTGCTTGGTAAATTGTGTCATCTGGATGAAACTCAAAGATATCGTTCTTAGGTTCTGGCCAGTAAAGGTTTGTGCCTCGTGAAGTAAACTCATCACCAACCTGCACACGGAATGTCTTGACATAGTGCATGTCAGGCTTTGTAAAGTCAATAGCTGTAGAAGCTTCTGGAAGAACACGAATTAGCTCACGTGCCATGTATGCAGCAAGAATATTATCAGCAGCTGGCTGAATCTGTCGGTCTTGTCGCTGGCGAATAAATCCAAGCAAATCCTTAAG
>Ga0180430_10003697_pt1 | contig 13139 bp, 11 predicted proteins | sample SS_ome_9_FD_132999 | JGI IMG/M metagenome (GOLD analysis project Ga0180430, IMG submission 132999) | Hypersaline lake sediment archaeal communities from the Salton Sea, California, USA - SS_1_S_2 metaG | ecosystem: Environmental > Aquatic > Non-marine Saline and Alkaline > Hypersaline >... | reverse complement strand
TTGTCTCTTCGTTAGTGGATCTTATTTTCAAAGCAGAAACCACACTTCCTGAAGATGTAATTCAAGCATTGCAACAAGCTATTGAAGGTGAGAAAGGCATTGCAAGAATTCAACTAGAAAACATGGTAAAAAATGCCAAAGTTGCACAAAAGACAGGTCGTCCAATCTGTCAAGATACAGGGGTACAAACCTTTTTTGTAACCCTTGGTGAAGATTTTCCCTATTGCACTAGGATAAAACCACTATTGATCGAAGCAGTGAAAATTGCTACAGAATCTATCCCCTTACGACCCAACACATTTGATATTTTTACAAAAGAAAAATATACGGATAATATTGGAGATCATATCCCTGCGATAACATGGGATTTCACACAAGGAAAAACAGCTACAATTACTGCAGTTCCAAAAGGTGGAGGAAGTGAGAATATGAGTAAGCTTGTTATGTTATCTCCCGGCTTAGGATTAAAAGGGATTAAAGATTTTGTTATAAAGGAGATGATTCAAGCAGGAGGGAATCCTTGCCCTCCAACAGTCGTTGGTGTTGGAGTTGGTGGTGGAGCAGATGTTGCAATGAATCTCGCAAAACTAGCGCTGCTCCGACCAGTTGGAGATAGACATAGCAATCAGACCATAGCACAGATGGAACAGGATTTACTAAAGAGAATTAATGAAACAGGTATTGGTCCTATGGGGCTTGGAGGGAAAACAACGGTTCTTGACGTTCATATTGAACATGCACCAAGACACCCTGCTAGCCTTCCAGTTGGATTAGTAGTCCAATGTTGGGCAGATCGACGGGCAACAATGAGTATAGACCACCATGGTTATTGTGTGATACAATGAAACAAAAGATACATAGATTAAAACTACCCTGTGAGAAACAGGATTTAATGGATGTATCCATTGGTGATAGCGTCTATCTTTCTGGTGTGTTATTTACTGCTCGAGATGCAGCACATCAGTTACTTTTACACATGCCAAGAAATCAAATGCTTTTTAAACCAGATTCTAAAGGATTATATCTTTGTGGTCCCCTTATGAAATATATTGAGGAAAAATGGGTTGTGATATCAGCAGGTCCAACAACAAGTAGTCGTATGAATTTATTTGAATCTGATTTTTTACAAAAATTTTCGCAGATAAGGCTTGTTATCGGTAAAGGAGATATCGGTGATTCGACAAAAAAAATATTGAAAGACCGCGGTGTATATCTTGTGTATACAGGTGGTACTGGTGCATTAGCTGCTGATCAAATCACTAAGGTACTTGATGTGTTTTATCTTGAAGAACTTGGGATGGCTGAAGCAATATGGGTGTTTGAAGTTTCTTCTTTTGGTCCTTTGATTGTAGCATCTGATATAAAAGGGAATTCTATTTTTACAACAAATGGGGTGAATACTCTATAAGATGATAGAAATACTTTTTATGTCGTTTGCATTGCATACGGTGGTATATTATGGCCATTGAACAAAAGTTTGATGTTGAAGAAGCCACGGTGATTATTCAATCTTTTATCAAATCCTATTGTGAAAAAGCAGGAGTTACCACAGTAACCATTGGATTATCTGGTGGTATTGACTCGGCAGTGGCAGCTTTGTTATGTGCACAAGTCCTTGGGAATAAAAACACACACTGTCTTTTTTTACCAGATAACTCTACACCACAGAAAGATACGCGTGATGTGGACATCTTTGTTAAACAATTTGACATACCATGTATAACACAAGATATTTCATCATTGGTTGAAACCTTTCGAAATCAATGTCCAATTGAACCAAATAAAATGGCATTAGCCAATATCAAAGCTCGTATCCGTATGACTCTGTTATTTTCTCAAGCAAACATGAATCACAATCTTGTCTGTGGGACATCAAATAAATCCGAGTTACTCATTGGGTATTTTACAAAATATGGTGACGGTGGTGTAGATTTCATGCCTCTTGGTGATGTCTATAAAACCCAGATTTGGCAGCTTGGTCGCTCTTTAAAACTTCCATCATCTATGATATCAAAACCACCTTCAGCAGGATTATGGAAGGGACAAACAGATGAAAAAGAACTGAATATGTCCTATGAAGTGTTAGATCAAATTCTCATAGGGTTGGAGAGAAAACTAAAGAGTGATATAATTGCAAAAAAAGTTGGGATCTCTATAGATGAAGTAGAACGAATCCAACAGATGAGAATTTGCAGCCATCATAAAAGAAATACAGCATTGATGCCAAAGCTTGGTCTTCGGACACCAGGTCTTGATTGGAGATCACCTGTTCTTGAAGGTTAAAAAATAAAGATATTCAAACATTTTTTAGGTATAATAGATGCCATTTTCGACAATATATTAATTTTATTACGTAAATTATAATAATCTATAAAATATATTCAATAACTGATTAGATTTATGAAACAGAATAAAATTCTCCTAATACTTGTCTTTTTTAGCATCGTTAGCGTATTGAGTATGAATATACCCTTAATAGCAGAACAACAAGATGATATACATATAAATCCAGTTACTCTATCAACGTATGCTGAATATTACCATCGTGTTAATTTTGATGATGAGCTAACCATTCTTTATCCACGATCCTCGATACCTGTTATACTTGAACCTGATCAATCATTTATTATCCAATTTACATCAATTGCATTTGACAGTCTTACTGCAGAAATTTCAACAGCGTATGATGCAATACCGGATAATATATTGTTATCAATTGATTCAATACATCAAGAACAGGATGTTATGTATGCAACGGCAACAATTCCCGTAGAGACTCCACAAGAGCTCTATAATATCACACTTACCATTGAATCAGAAGGAGAAATCTATTCAACAACACGACCTAGAGCAGTAAGCATTAAAGATGCAATCGATGATTCATTCACCTTTATCCATCTCGCTGATTTTCATATTGGTGACCCACGTGGACTGATTGAAAATCCAAAAGAGACTATTGGTTGGAAGGCAGCACGGAAGGTCATTGAGGAAGTGAATCTTCTCAATCCAGATTTTGTTATCATCTCCGGTGACCTTGTTTTTGGTCAAATGTATCCTTTTGAATATACTTTGGAATACAAAAAATGCTATGATATTCTCCAGGAGTTTGATGTTCCAACTTTTCTTTGTCCTGGGAATCATGATGGATACATTCAAACAGGTCAAGATGGATTAAGATTCTGGGAGGATTATTTTGGCCCGGTCTATTATTCTTTTGATTATGGGAACATGCATTTTCTTAGTGTTAACTCATATGATTGGCCGGCATTTGATAGATTAGGGTTTTCGTATATTGTATTGAATTGGGGTGGTTCAGTTCAAGATGCACAGATGCAATGGATTGCAGATGATTTAGATGAACATATTGATGCAGATCAAACTTTGATGATGATGCATCATAACCCACTTTGGGATACCACAGGGGATTCCTTATTGAAAAAGGGATACCAAGGACAAGATGAACTGCTTAACCTGATTAGAACAAAGGGGGTTGATGGAATTTTTGCTGGGCATGTTCACTATGATAATGTTACTATTGATAATGGAACAACATATATCACCACAACAACACTTGCCAGTAGTCTTGATCATGATGCGTATTGGGGGTATAGATTGGTAGAGGTTGAAGAAAATGTTTTTTCCTCTTATAACTATAAAGAACCGAAATATTCAGTTCCTTCATATCATATTAATATCATTGAACAAGATGCAACTAGTATTACGATTGAAAATCTTCTTGATACACCTATGGACATACTTGTTGAATTTGTCGTACCTAATGAAGTTTACACTGTGAATCATGGGTCAATTATTCAAATAAGAGAAAAGGAAGAAATGGCAGCAGTTTATGTTTTAGCTACCTTACCTCAACAAACCACTACAAGTATTACGCTTTCTTAAGTGATTCAACTCTGAGTGTTTTCCCGGTTATTTTCTCATATGCTTCCTTGTAACGTTGTTCTGTTCCATTCACGACTTCATTAGGAAGATGTGGTGGTGATGAATTTTTATCCCATCCAGTACTTGATAGATAATCACGGACGTATTGTTTATCAAAACTGGGTTGACCTTTCCCAGGTTCATAGAGGTCTGCTGGCCAGAACCGGGAGGAATCAGGTGTTAATACTTCATCGATTACTATGATGGTATCGTCGATTTTTCCAAACTCAAATTTTGTATCTGCAATGATAATCCCTCGCTTTTTTGCGTATGCTGCAGCGGTTTTATACATTTGTAATGAAATATTTTTTATTTTTTCTGCATCTTCATTTCCGATGAGTTTGACCATTTCATCATATGAGATATTCTCATCATGACCTGTTTCGGCTTTAGTTGATGGTGTAAATAATGGTTCCTCAAATGGGTCTGACTCATTGAGTCCTTTTGGTAATTGGATACCGCATACTGTTCCATCTTTTTGATAGGATTTCCAAGCAGAACCTGAGATATAACCTCGTACTATACATTCAACTGGTAGTGCCTCTGCTTTTTTTACAAGCATACTGCGACCTTCAAGGATATCATACTCCTTTTGAAGTGAGGGGGGAAATGAGTTGATATCAGCTGAGATCATATGACTGGGAACTAGGTCTTTAAAATAGTCAAACCAGAACGCTGAGAGTTGGGTTAAGCATACACCTTTATAAGGGATTGGCTCGTGTAGTACATAGTCAAAAGCTGAAATTCGGTCAGTGACAATAATGAGGAGATTATCCTCATATTGATATACATCTCGTACTTTTCCTTTTTTAAAAAGGGGATATGAAAGATTGGTTTCTGTTACAATTTCCATCTATATCATTCCTTCCTATTTTTATTTAATTTTTGCTCCTTTCGCGACTTCTTTATCTGTTGTTATTAATCCTTGATCTGTTTGTAATTGGTGATTATGATAAAGGATATGCTGGTTTTCATCAACTGTGAGTTTTATTTTTATAAAATCATCGAAATCAAGAGTACCAACGGTTTCTTGAGGGATATCTTTGATATAGATTTTTGTTCCAGCAGGAACATTTCCGGGATTGAGAAGTGAGACAATGCCACGGGTATCAGTTGCTGCAAGAAGCATACCTCTTGATTTAATCCCTCTTATTTTAGCTGCTTTTAGATTGGCAACCATGACAATAGTTTTTCCAGTCATTTCTTCAATGGTGTAATAAGCTCTCATGCCAGCAACTATGGTGCGTTCTCCGAGGTCACCGAGGTCTACCTTTAACAAGTATAATTTATCTGCATCTGGATGGTTCTGTACTTCTAAGACTTTTGCAGCCCGTAAATCAACTTTTGAAAATGGATCGCCTTCAGTCATAATTTCCTCAAATACGAGTTTCTTAAATAATGGTTTTGGTTCCGTAAGTTCATATCCTTCGTGTAATGGTTCTAAGGCAGCATTCCATGTGGTTTCATGGATGGACCCGGTGTTTCCAATCATTTTCCAAATGGTTTGTGATGAAAAAGGAAGATACGGTGCCATACATACAGCGAGCGCTTGAACGATTTGAAGACATACATGAAGGGTTGTTGCACATATGTTTTTATCTGTTTTTACTTGTGCCCATGGTTCTTTATCATTGAAATAAATATTGCCCTTTTTTGCAAGATTCATTGCTATTTTTATGCCTTGTTTGAATTGACAGTTAGCTAATGCTTTTTGTACTTCTTCAAGAGCAGTGGCAATCTCTGTTTGTATTTGTTGATCTATAATATCATATGGACCTGCTTTAGGAATGCATCCAAAGTTCTTTTTGGTAAATGTGACTACTCTGTGGATGAAATTACCATATGTTCCCACGAGTTCATCATTGTTTTTAATGATGAAATCCTCCCACTCCCAGTTTGCATCCCGATTTTCAGGCATGTTTATAGAGAGGTAATATCGAACAGCATCTACATTGAATTTTTTTACAACATCAGGAACCCAAACACCAAGTCCTTTGCTTTTTGAAAATTGTTCTCCTCTCAATCGAAGGTATTCATTTGCTGGGATATTATAGGGTAGTTGTAGTTGCTCATTATATCCCATGAGCATGGATGGCCAAATAATGGAATGAAAGGGAATATTGTCTTTAGCGAGAAAATAATAATGTTTTGCTTCTGCATTCAACCACCATTCCTTCCATTGTTCAGGGTTTCCTTTTCGTTGAGCCCATTCTTTGCTCGCTGAAAGATATCCGGTAACAGCGTCAAACCATACATAGATACGTTTGCTATCAAATCCTTCCAAGGGAACAGGGATTCCCCAGCTCATATCTCTAGTGATAGCGCGGTCAAGTAACCCTTCTTTCAACCAATTTTCTGTAAATTTAAAGACACTGGATTTCCAGTATGTTTTATCTGAAATCCAATCGAGAAGTTTTTGTTGAAATTGACTGAGTGCAAAATATAGATGCTCAGTGACCTGTAATTCTGGTGTTGCACCACAGAGTTTACAGCGGACATTATGAAGATGTTCTACTTCCATGAGATGTCCACATTCATCGCATTGATCGCCTCGGGCTTGTTTGTTTCGACAGTAGGGGCAATCTCCTTCTATATATCTATCGGGGAGAAATCGTTTACATTGAAAACAATAGAATGCTTCAACTTCTTTTTTATAAATATGATTTTTTTCATAGAGTGTTTTGAAAAGATCTTGGACGACCTGTGTATGATTTTCAGTAGTTGTACGGGTGAACAGGTCAAAGGAAATCCCAAATTGTTGCATGTTCTCTGTGTGCTCTTTGTTGTATCGATCAACAATTGCTTGTGGTGTGGTATGTTCTTTATCGGCAGTAATTGTGATTGGGGTTCCATGTTCATCGCTTCCTGAAACCATGAGTACATCGTTTCCGCTCATCCGATGATATCGAGCAAAAACATCTGCTGGAAGATAACATCCAGCCATATGACCAAGATGAAGGGAGCCATTTGCATATGGCCATGCGACACCGATATATATTTTTTCATTCATAGAGTTACACACGGTTAGGCGAAATAGATAACAACATTTAAATATGGCGCAAGGCTAATATACAACTTAACTATCACAAATAGTAATAATTGAGTAATGTTAACTGAAAAATAGTACTCCCTGTAACATTCATTTACATGTTACTTATCTTCATAGGATTGATTCAAATTACGCACATGAAACAAATACGGTTGGTTGGTAAATAGAGTTAAAATAGGGGTTTTTTCAACCCACAGCTATGAGCGAGTGTACCTCGAGTACTTTTTTTTCAAAAAACGTTACACGACATAATAAATACAGGTGATATTTAATGGTAATTGATCCAGCGACAACGAAATATTTAATTAAAGCAACAATAAAGGCCGATGGAGTCATAGAAAAATCGGATGTTGTTGGTGCGATTTTTGGTCAAACCGAAGGTTTACTTGGAGATGAATTGGATCTACGAGAACTTCAACGGTCCGCACGAGTTGGGCGAATTGAGGTTGATTTAGAATCTAAAAATGGGAAAAGCCAAGGAACGATTACACTACCAACATCATTAGATAAGGTTGAAACTGTGATTCTTGCTGCAGCATTTGAAAGTATTGACAGGGTTGGACCCTGCAAAGCAACGATTACATCAGAAGAAGTTGAAGATGTTCGTGTTGCCAGGAGAAAACAAGTAATAGAACGCGCAAAATTCCTTCTTAATAAAGTTCTTGAAGAAGGAAAAACAGAGGGTGGAAGCATTGCAGATAATGTCAGGCAAGCTGTTCAAATTGAAGAAATTATCAATTATGGACAAGAGCATTGCCCAGCTGGTCCAAACATTGAGAAAAGCGATGCTATTATCCTTGTGGAAGGACGGCGTGATGTACTCAATCTTCTCCGATATGGTATTAAAAATGCTATTGCAGTAGGTGGGACAAATATCCCAAAAACGGTTATTGAACTTACCAAAGAGCGAATTACAACTGCATTTGTTGATGGAGATCGCGGTGGAGAACTCATCCTAAAGGAATTATTACAAAGTGCTGATATTGATTTTGTTGCCCGTGCGCCTTTAACCCGTGAGGTTGAAGAAATACCACAGAAACTAGTCATGAAAGCATTAAAAAATAAGATTCCTGCAGAACAATACGCTGAGATGTATGATATTGAAATGCGTAAAGATGATGACGATGTTGCTTCTGATGATAAAAAACCAAAGTCAAAACCCGCTCCAAAAAAGAGTACTGAGACAAAAGAGACAAGTGGTGATTACTTAGACATTTTAAATGATGTTTCTGGATCCTTAAAGGCAGTGTTGCTTGACAGTAAGAATAAGGAGATGAAGAAACTTCCAGTTCGTGAATTAACTGATGAACTGAAAAAAAGTAAGAACATTGAAACTGTTGTGTTTGATGGGATTATCACGCAACGTCTTTTGGATATTGCTCACAACAAAAACGTGAAAACAATTGTGGGTATGAAAATGGGCAATGTTGTGAAAAAACCAAAATCAGTGAAAGTCATTACAAAAAAGGATGATTAAATTTATCATTTCTTTTTTTTTATTTTTTTTGTTGAAAACAGCGAATTAATCCATTCTTTTTAAATGCTTCGTAGAAAGCCATAAAAACCATCAATATTATTTCATTTTTGTATTTTGATGGGTGGAAAATATTATGCAGAAAGATGAGCTAATACAACTGCATACGTTTTTATTACAACTGAAAACGCATTTAGGTGACCTAATAGGAACGGATGGGATGCAAGATTTTGTACACTACGAACGTCTTAATGTTACTCCATATCAAGTCTATAAATCGAAACGGGAACACACCCTGGCTGTCTTTACGTTAAGTAAGGGGATCGCTGATTTTCTTTCTCACAATGAATGTCCAGGGTTGGAAAAAATATCTAGTAGACTTGAATTGATGTCTGAACGTTTTATGACAGATAAGGAAAAACAATTGATTATACAGGAATGTCCCATCGCATAATATGTGCTGCATCATTATTTTGATAAAATGATGGAATAGTATCGATGATATGAAATCCATGACGTTTGTAGAAGGCAATAGCTGCTGGATTACTTATAGCAACTTCTAACTCAATAGAGGTTATCTTTCTGTTTATACAGACTTTAAGGATTTGTTGCAACAAACTTGATCCAATTCCTTTTTTTCGATACGATTTTTCTATGCCTATCATTAGTATTTTACCTTTTGTTTTGTCTTGTTGGATGCATACGATGAAGCCAATGAGTTTTTGATGTGCTGTTACAACCCAGAAGCCCCATGGGGCGTATTCATAAAAATAATTGAAAAATGTTGGATTATATTGTTCAGTCAGGACCTTATTGGCTAATGTGATGACGTCAAATGTATGTTCTGGTTTGAATGGTTGTAGGGTATACACAACTGATGGTAACTTTGTTTTTCTATAAAAATTTTTAACAGTATCTTTAAAAACTGTTTTTGATTACTGGACCAGAGTAGAGGTTGTAAAGTATGAATATTGATGATGTTATGGTAACTAAAATTATATTTGAACGGTTCTCTGTAGAATTTCAGGATTCTTTTGATGTGGATGTTGCTATTGCTGGTGCTGGACCTGCAGGTCTTATGGCTGCTAAATGTTTGGGTGAAGCTGGAAAAAAAGTTGTGATGTTTGAACGAAAGCTTTCAATTGGTGGTGGCATGTGGGGCGGTGGAATGACCTTTCCTGTTATGGTTGTTCAAGAGGACTCTAAACAGCTCCTTCAGGATTTAGATGTACAACTTTCGGATGAAGGTGAGGGGTATTATAGTGCTGATTCAATTGAGGTTACTAGTAAACTCTGTGCAGCTGCAATAGATGCGGGAGCTCGTATTTTTAATACAATTTCTGTAGAGGACGTCTTGATAAATAAAGAGTATACAGTACAGGGATTTGTGATCAATTGGAGCGCTGTTGAAATGGCTGGATTACATGTTGATCCTCTTACTATACGGGCAAAAAGCTGTATTGATGCAACCGGTCATCCTGCTGAAGTCTGTAATATTGTCCGGAAAAAGTGTCTACCTTCTAAAGGACCTTTAAGTAAAAAAGAGGAGCTTTTAGAACGATCGATGTGTGCAAACATTGGCGAAAAAGCAGTTGTAGATAATACAAAAGAAGTGTACCCTGGTTTATTTGTTGCGGGGATGTGTGCAAATGCTGTATATGGTGCACAGCGGATGGGCCCTATTTTTGGGGGCATGCTTCTTTCTGGCAAGAAAGTAGCTGATCTGATTATTAAAAAAATAGGGTGAAAAGGGGCTCTGCTACTACATTTGTTCTTTGCACCTAGAAGTGTCAACAACTTGTAATTTCAATACTTAACAGATGCATCTATATATAAGAAACCTTAATAATATACAACTGATAATATATTATGTTGAGACTCTATGAAGGGCATTTCATTAAAGATAAGTGTATTACTAATTCTTCTTTGTTTTATATTATCCTCCTTTTCCTATTTGGTTGCATCTGAGGATTCCAGTATAAAACTTAAGGGTTCCATGGATTTGGAGGAACTCCTCCGATTCTACTACTATGATCCTGATCATCTGGATAGATCAGAGTATCATATGCAGATGATACTCGATACATATCAAGGAAACACACAAACAACAGATGAACCATATACGCAATACATTCAGAATGCGACGAATCCTGCTATGGTTTCTTGTGTTGATCCGAAAAACACCCCGTGGCCGATGAAATCACATGATAACCATCACACCGGGTTAAGCCCTTATACCACCATACATATCACCGGAGCAACACTGTGGTCATTTTACTGTGATCCTGTTAAAGGTGGAGCGGCCATAGATATTGATGGCACTATATACTTTGGTGATGTATCAGGTTATCTTTATGCATTACATTCTAATGGTTCATTAAAATGGAGGTTCGCATGTCAGCATTTCGGAGGCAGTTTCACATCCACACCTTGTATCGGACCGGATGGGACTATCTATATCGGCTCATGGGATCATTATTTTTATGCAATCAATCCGGATGGAACATTGAAATGGAAAAAGGAAATCGGGACAACGACTTCATCACCAGCGGTAGATAGTAACGGTGCAATATATACAGGAACCATGGGGAACATGATCTATGCGTTTAACCAAGATGGTACAGTGAAATGGTCATATAGAACTGATTACAAAATTACTTCAGATCCAGCTATTGCAGATGATGGAACTGTCTATATTGGTTCAGGTGATGGATATCTCTATGCAATGAACCCCAATGGTACAGTAAAATGGAAATTCGAAACCGGACACTACATCAAAGGACCACCCTCAATCGATGAAGACGGAACCATATACATCGGATCATACGATGGAAACCTTTATGCATTACTTCCCAATGGGACAATGAAATGGCAATGTCCCGGTGCCGCAACAGAGACCACACCAGCAATAGGACCAGATGGCACCATCTATGTCGGAGATGATAAACTCTACGCGATCAATCCTTGGGATGGATCCTATAAATGGAACCTTAGCCTTGGATATGATCAGGATATCTTCCAATCATCACCAGCAGCCTCAGCAGATGGAATCATCTATGTGGGAACACACATTGATGAAACGAAGGGTGGTGACCTGATAGCGGTGAACCAGGATGGGACACTCCGCTGGCGTATCCGACTCACCTCATCCGGCTGGGTGGATTCCTCACCCTGTATCGGATCGGATGGAACAGTTTATATTGGTACATATGGAAGGGATGGCAATACGTTTGTTGGTCAGCTTTATGCAATCGGCCCCGGTGACGTAAACTATGCACCAGATGCACCGACAATAGATGGTCCGACCAGTGGGAAAATCGGAAGAGAATATGCGTATACATTTTCCACGGTTGATCCCGAGGATGACCAAATAGAGTTGTATGTGGATTGGGGAGATAATGATCATATCGGATGGATAGGTCCCTATGACTCCGGTGAAGACATCGTCCTGTATCATACCTGGACCGATGAACTTGGTCATACTATTTGTGCGAAAACACGAGATATCCATGGCTCACCAAGCCCCTCATCCAGTATTGTAGTCTGGATGACAAAGGGAAAAACAAATACCACAATTTGGTTTTTAATTCAACAACTATTAGAATCGTGTAATGTGTTTCTCTAAAATAGTTCAAGGTATTGATTAAATAATCCTCTATTGTTGGAAATATTTGTTTTTTCTTTTTATTTTAACAGTATGCCAAAAATCGGCTGAAAAATAAAATATAGCGGCAAAGCCGCGAAAATGATTTTTTTTTTTAAGCAAATCCAATTTCACTGAAGAGTAAAATAAGTGCGACAACTAAAGGTACGCAGACAAGCGTGGTCCAGGTTACTGCATGAGCAGTTGATTTTTTATCGATGCCATATGGCAGGAGAAACATATTAGTGCTGGTAATTGGAAGAACAGCGTTAATAATTATCACGGAGAACCATGCAGCAGGGATAAGACTTAAAGCAAAGAGTGGTACGAAAATAAATAGGATCACTGCCGGGGTAATGAGAACGGTTAAAAGAAAGATTTTTCGTACCCATATCCAGTGATCATCATCCTTTCCACCTTTATCTTTCCCAATGAGTTTTCTAAGTTCAGATTTCTTCAGATCTGTTGGATGGATTCCTGCTCCAACATAATATAGTGCAGCGGGAATGGTTATTGCAGTGTATAATGTTAGGAGTACTGCTGCATCATGACCAAAGAGTGTTTCCGTTGTATACCCTGTCGTTGCATGGATGCCTATTCCCATGATTACAAATGCTAATAGATACCAAGGGTACAGTTTAAGAAACCAAGGAAGTGCTTTGATTTGTTTCGTTTGTGATTCCTTTGATTCCTTTTTATGCATTGAAGAAAGAATATAAGGTATGATAGCAAAAAGAGCAATTCCTACTAGTGCCATATAAAGAGCAGCAGGTACCGTCCAGGCACTAATAGCAAGCATCATACTCCCTATGAACGCAGAGCTTCGCCCTTGATTGGTAAGCATTGTTTTAAGAAAAAGCCTGCTTTTTTCCTTATTAACCGGTATTTTCTTAATCAGATGAGTTGCGTAAAAATACGCAAGCATATACATGAAGAGAATGATTGCACAGACTATAATTGAGAAGATGATTTCTGGTTCACCAAATGTTGTATTCAAAAAGATTCGAAAGATAAGAACGGGTACAAAGAAATAT
>Ga0180430_10003695_pt1 | contig 13148 bp, 15 predicted proteins | sample SS_ome_9_FD_132999 | JGI IMG/M metagenome (GOLD analysis project Ga0180430, IMG submission 132999) | Hypersaline lake sediment archaeal communities from the Salton Sea, California, USA - SS_1_S_2 metaG | ecosystem: Environmental > Aquatic > Non-marine Saline and Alkaline > Hypersaline >... | reverse complement strand
GGCTTCGGCTTCGGCTTCGGCTTCGGCTTCGGCTTCGGCTTCGGCTTCGGCTTCGGCTTCGGCTTCGGCTTCGGCTTCGGCAGGATACTCATCCACCACTTCGGATACTTCAAGCGAAGCATCTGGATCGTTGTTTTCCTCGGGCGTCGGCTCGCTTTCCGGTTGCACGGCCAGGGGATGCTCTTGCGCCAAGACCAGCTCCTGTTCCGATACTTCTTCGGGCGTCTTTTCTACGCTATCGGCCTGCTCAGCAGGATCTGACGCCTCGGCACCCTGCGCTGCCTGCTCACCGGTTGCCACCGCCACTTGTTCGACATCTCCTGAACCATCCGAAGGCTCTTCGGACGACTTGTCGGTATCTTCAAGATCGAGTTCGCGATTGATCTCATCCAAGTCCCGAATCTCGGCGAGCGTCGGCAATTCATCGAGTGATTTGAGGTTGAAGTAATCGAGGAACTCACGCGTCGTACCATAAAGCGATGGCTTGCCCGGCACATCACGCTGACCAACCACCCGGATCCACTCGCGTTCGAGCAGTGTCTTCACAATATTGGTACTGACCGATACCCCGCGAATATCTTCAATCTCCCCACGGGTGATCGGCTGACGATAGGCAATCAGAGCCAAGGTCTCCATCAAGGCACGCGAATAACGCGCGGGGCGCTCACTCCAAAGGCGTGATATCCAGGGAGAGACCGCTTCAGTAGCCTGGATACGCCAGCCACTCGCCACTTCGACTATCTCTATACCCCGGCCTTCATATTCTGCAGCCAGCTGTTTGAGCACTTCGCGGAGCTGTTTCTTGTCCGGCTGCTCTTCTTCGAGGAAAAGGTTCAGCATGGCATCCAGTGAGAGAGGTCCTCCCGCCGCAAGCATCGCTGCCTCGATAATGTTTTTCAGATTTTCGGGAACGGCCATCTAGCCCCTCGCCTTTACGTGGATAGGCGCAAACGATTCCGCCTGCACCAGTTCAATCAATTGCTGTTTGATCAGCTCCAAAATAGCCATGAAGGTCACGACGACACCTGGGCGACCCTCGGCCAGGTCAAACAGGTGGGTAAATTCTGTAAAGCTTTCGGCTTGTACTGCGTCCAGCACACGACTCATGCGTTCGCGCAGCGACAGCGGCTCCGCCTGAATCTGGTGACTGGTGAACATGTCAGCGCGGTGCATCACGTCCTTGAGCGCCAGCAGCACCTCCTTCAGGTCAACGTCCGGCGGCTCCTGTTCGGTGTGCTTGTGCGGCACGTCGACTTTGACCGAATGCAGCTCCCTTCCCATCTGAGGCAGCTCGTTGATGTCCTGCGCAGCCTGCTTGAAACGTTCGTATTCCTGCAAACGGCGAATCAGCTCGGCTCGCGGATCCGACTCGTCATCGTCATCTTCCACGTTGACACGCGGCAGCAACATGCGTGATTTGATCTCCGCCAGCATCGCCGCCATCACGAGATACTCAGCGGCTAACTCGAAACGCATCTCTTGCATCATCTCGATGTACTGCACGTACTGCACCGTGATCTCGGCGATCGGAATATCCAGGATGTCCAGGTTCTGGCGCCGGATCAGGTATAGCAGCAGGTCGAGCGGACCTTCAAACGCATCCAGAAACACTTCCAGCGCATCCGGCGGGATGTACAGGTCCTTCGGCAGGGTGAACTGCGGCTCGCCCTGCACCACGGCAAAGGGCATCTCCTCTTGCTGGGGCGGAGCGCCCTCTGCGTCCGGTGTTACCCCAGGCACAGTGGCTGGTGATGGCAGTTCTTCAACAGTGTTTTCGGCAGTGTCCGACAAGGCAGCTTCCTAGTAGTCCAACGACATGGCGTGCCGCACTTCATCCATGGTCTCACGCGCCACTTCACGAGCCTTTTCACAGCCCTCGTTGATGATGTTCTCGACCAGGTCAGGCTGCTCTTCGTACTCTCGAGCGCGCTCCTGGATTGGCCTGAGCTCGGCCAGTACGGCATCGATGACCGGCTGCTTGCACTCAATACAGCCGATACCGGCCGACTTGCAGCCCTCCTGCACCCAGTCCTGCAACTTGGCATCGGAATAGACTTCGTGGAACTGCCATACCGGACAGTTGTTCGGATCACCCGGATCGGTACGTCGCACACGCGCCGGATCGGTCGGCATGGTACGCATCTGCTTTTCCACGTCCTCGGGTAGCGCATTCAAGGCGATGGTGTTGCCGTAGGACTTGGACATCTTCTGTCCATCCAGGCCTGGCATCTTGGCCGCCTTGGTCAGCAACGGTTGGGGTTCCGGCAGAATCACCATGCCGCCACCTTCGATGTAGCCAAACAGACGATCGCGGTCAGCCACACCGATGTTCTGCTGGGATTCAAGCAGGGCACGCGCATTTGCCAATGCCTCGTCATCGCCCTGCTCCTGGTACGCCTTGCGATAGTTCTTGAACAACTTGGCCGCTTTCTTGCCCATCTTCTTGATGGCCGCCTCGGCCTTTTCTTCGAAGTCCGGCTCGCGTCCGTAAATATGGTTGAAACGACGTGCCACCTCGCGCGTCAGCTCGACGTGCACCACCTGGTCCTCGCCTACAGGCACCAGGCCTGCGCGGTACACCAGGATGTCCGCAGACTGCAGTAAGGGGTAGCCGAGGAATCCGTAAGTGGAGAGATCCTTTTCCTTGAGCTTTTCCTGCTGGTCCTTGTAGGTCGGCACACGCTCTAGCCAACCTAGCGGAGTGATCATGGACAGCAACAGGTGCAGCTCGGCATGTTCGGGCACACGCGACTGGATGAACATGGTGGCCTCGCCCGGGTTGACCCCGGCAGCCAGCCAATCGATCACCATGTCCCAGGTGGACTGGGGAATATCGCCCGGATTGTCATAGTGCGTCGTCAGCGCATGCCAGTCGGCTACGAAAAACAGGCACTGGTATTCGTGCTGCAGTTCAACCCAGTTTTTCAGCACGCCATGGTAGTGACCAAGGTGCAGGCGGCCAGTGGGTCGCATGCCGGATAAAACCCGGGCGTGTTGAGCAGGTACGGCGGACAAGGCAGACTCCTAGGAAAATAAAACGGGCAGTATAACCGGCAGCAGCTGACTACCGGGCATAAATAAGAGTGCACCCTGGATAACCGGCCACAATATGGTGCCCAGCAGCCCCGTCGCGAGCAACCCGATCAGTATGAACATCCCATAAGGCTCAATGCCTGCCAGCACCCGGGCAGCCCCGAGTGGCAACAAGCCAACCAGAATGCGGCCTCCGTCCAGCGGTGGTACCGGCAGCAGGTTGAGTGCCATCAGCATGAGGTTGATGAACACGCCGGCCCCCGCCATCAGCAACAACGGATAGGCAACGGCATGCACCGCGTGCAATGAATGCTGCGCGACGACCAGCACAATCGACCAGATCAACGCCATCAGCAGATTGACCCCCGGCCCGGCCACTGCAACCAGTGCACTGTCGCGGCGCGGCGAACGCAGGCGCGTGAAATCGACCGGCACGGGTTTGGCCCAGCCAATCGCAAAACCGACCAGCAGCACCATCGCAATAGGCACCAGGATGGTACCCACCAGATCGATATGGGGAATCGGGTTGACGGTGATCCGTCCAAGTCGCCGGGCCGTGTCATCACCCAGCTTCCAGGCAACGAAACCGTGCGCGGCCTCGTGAACCGTGATCGCAAAGATCAGCGGCAGCGCCACCACCGCCAGACGCTGTACCAGGCTCAACTCTTCCATGTTGCGGATTATACCGGCTCGAACAGGCTGACATCCCCCAGCCCGGCGCGAACGACCACGGGTTCGTCCTCGTCCAGCGCAACCACGCTGGTAGCCTCGTAACCGCAATAGCCGCCGTCAATGATCAGGTCGACTGCATGCCCCAGGGTGTCGCGCATTTCGTAAGGATCCATCATGGGCATCTCCTCACCCGGCAGGATCAGGGTGGTGCTCATCAGCGGTTCGCCCAGTTCATCACACAGGGCACGCGCGATGTTGTTGTCGGGAATACGCACGCCAATCGTCTTGCGCTTGGCGTGCATCAGGCGCTTGGGCACCAGCTTGGTTGCCTTGAGAATGAACGTGTATGGCCCCGGGGTAAGGTTCCTGATCCAACGATGGGCCTGGTTGTCCATCTTCGTGTAGGCCGAAAGTTCGGAAAGGTCCCGGCCAACAAGGGTGAAGTTGTGGCGATCGTTGAGACGGCGAATCTCACGAATGCGGTCCATCGCTGTCTTGTCACCAATATGGCAACCCAATGCGTAACTGGAGTCTGTGGGATAAATGATCACGCCACCCTTGTTGACGATCTCCACGGCCTGGCGCACCAGACGGGCCTGTGGGTTGTCCGGATGAATCTGAAAGAACTGAGACATTATAAAACAACTACTTACATAATTTATTTAAAGTGATATCACGCAGCCCAATCATGCCAGATCGGCTTACAACCGGACGGAAGTTCAGGCAAACGCCCCAGTTCTATCCAGGGATTCTCCGGTCCGTGGTAATCAGAGCCCGCTGATGCCAGAAGACCAAAATCCCGGGCATGGGCAGCCATGGTGAAATATTCGTCACGACTGTGACTGCCCGAAACCACCTCGATACCGACACCACCAGCGTCGACAAAAGCCGCGATCAGCTTCCGCAACTTGGTACGTGTCATCCTGTATCGTGCCGGGTGGGCAATCACCGCCTGGCCACCAGCCGCGGTAATCCAGCCAACCGCATCGGACAGGTCTGCCCATTCACCTTCCACGAAACCGGGCTTACCCTTGACCAGGTAATGCTTGAAGACGCCGCGCACAGAATCGGCATGGCCGGTCTCCACCAGGGCGCGTGCAAAGTGCGTACGGCTGATCAGCCTGCCGTTCGAATATCCTCGAGCCAGCTCGAAAATACCCTCGATACCCGCCTTGGCCAGGCGCCGCCCCATCTCTTCGGCTCGCCAGTCGCGAAAACCCCGCATGCCGGCCAGGCCTTCCTGCAATCCCGAATGCTGTGGATCAACACCCAATCCGACGATATGTACCGTACCGCCATTCCAGGTAACCGATATCTCGACGCCAGGCACAAAGCCCAGCCCCAGCGCCTGCGCCTTGGCGGCCGCCTCCGGCAAGCCTTCCAGCGTGTCGTGGTCAGTCAGCGCCATCACCTGGATACCCGCTTCATGCGCACGCCGCATCAGCTCGGCAGGGCTGAGCGTGCCGTCCGAAGCGGTCGAATGAGCGTGCAGGTCATGAATCGGTTTCATATTCGTCATTTTATCCCAGCGGCTGCCCCAGGTCCCCAAAATAAAAGGTATCTTGCGGGTTTTACTCAACCTGACAGGCGTATAGACTTTGCCGCCATGAAGCCGGATTCTGTTGATATTGCCTACCTTTACGAATCCTTCTGTGAGTTCACCGAGAACCTGCAGGAGGCCTGGGAGAACAGCGCCCACGCCGACATCGATGAAGGCCTCCCGCAACGCCTGATCGATGCCATGTCACAGTTGGCTGGCATTCTGCGTTCCATTGAAGATGCAGGCGAACTGCCGCCGGGGACCAATCAGGACGTACACACACTGGGTGAGTATGGGCTGCAGTTACTCAGCGAGTTATCCGAAATCGCAGCCAAACTCAGCCAGGACGAGCCGGCAAGAGGCCTGGAGAATCTATGCCTGCCGATGGCCGTTTGGACGGCCAGGCACGGCGGCGAGATTCGCCACCTGGAACCCGTGGTCAACGCGTTGGCGTATTTTGCCGAGCACGGCACCGAGGCGGACTTTATGGTTCAGCTGCTTTCCCTGACCAACGAGGTTTATGACGCCGTCAGTCCTCGCTTGATTGAAGAGAACCCGGGTGACCTGTCCCGTCCTTGGCGCATGCTGGTGCTGAACCGCGCAGTTATAGCTACTCGCACCATGAATCCGGCGATGATCGAACCGGTGTTCGATAGCATAGTCGAACACCTGCCGGATGATGCCGCGCGATTCTTCGAAGAAGGCATGGAGCAGATGGACGTGGTCGGCTATCCACAACCGGTGAGAGATATCATGAACCGTTATTTTCAGGCTTTTGGCCCCCGGCGCGTGCTGCACTGACCCGTACAAATCACATGAAGTTACTCACGGACCTGTTACCCGTTATCCTGTTTTTCGTTGTCTACCAGATGTACGACATCTACGTGGCCACCATCGTGTTAATGGGTGCCCTCGTTGCGCAAATTGCGTTTCTCAAACTCACTGGCAAGCCGGTCGAGAAGATGCACTGGATCACGTTGGGGCTGGTGATCTTTTTCGGCGCCCTGACGCTGGGACTGCAGGACCCACAGTTCATCATGTGGAAGCCCACTGTCATCAATTGGCTTTTCGCGGCGACCCTGTTGCTCAGTGCCGTCTTCATGAAACGAAGCATCATGCAACGCATGTTGGAATCGGTGGCCAGCTTCCCGGAACATGTTGTTTCGCGCCTGAATTGGGCATGGGCACTGTTTCTTTTCGGGTTGGGTGTACTCAACCTGTACGTGGCCTACAACTTTTCCGAGGAAACCTGGGTCAACTTCAAACTGTTCGGCCTGATGGGCCTGACCCTGGCTTTCGTGATCGGGCAAAGTTTCTACCTTGCCCGTTACATTCAGGATTCTGAAAATAACCCGGCGGAAACCGCCCCGGAGGACTGATGCTTTTTTCCATCGTCAGCGATGATGTCGAGAACAGCCTGCCGCTGCGCAGGCAGGCCCGCCCCGCTCACCTTGAACGCCTACAGGCCCTGACCGAGCAAGGTCGCCTGGTGCTGGCCGGCCCCAACCCGGCCATAGAAGCCGAGGACCCGGGCGAAGCCGGCTTCTCCGGCAGTATTGTGATTGCCGAATTTGAAAGCCTCGCCGATGCTCAGGCCTGGGCTGATGCTGACCCATACGTCGCTGCCGGCGTGTATGCCAACGTCAGTGTCAAACCCTTTAAAAAAGTTCTGCCGTGACGGCATCGCCACGCCGATCGCAACAAACACCCCAAAAAAGGACCTACCCATGACTTTCCGCAAACTCTGTGGCGCACTTGCCTTGTGTGCCCCACTGATGGCCCAGGCCGAAGCTCCCCAACCGCCAACCCCGTTGGTAATGATTGACGATTTTGCGGTAACGAATTTGCATTACGCGATCTTCAGTTCGCAAAGCGGCGCCAAGGCCAACGATAGCAACCCCGAAAAGCAGATCGAGCTGCTCAACGAACTGGTGAACATTTTCATGGTGGCCAATTCCGATGCCGGCAGAAAGATGGCAGATCACCCGGAAATAGCCGCGGCCATCTCGGTGAGTAACGCGCGACTGATTGCACAAGCGCTGATTCGCCAGCAGCTGGAAAATGCCGAGGTGGCGGAGGCAGACGTGCAGGCGGCCTACAAGGCCAAGTATGCCGATATGCCGAACCAGGAATTCAAGGCCGCGCACATCCTGCTTGAGACAGAAGAAGAGGCTAAAGCCGTGATCGACGAGCTGGCCGGAGGAGCCGACTTCGCGGAGTTGGCCAAGGAAAAATCAATCGGTCCCAGCAGCACTGTAGGTGGAGACCTCGGTTGGTTCTCTCCCTCCCAGATGGTGGCGCCGTTTTCAGAGGCAGTAACCCGCATGGAAAATGGCACCGTGTCGGCAACGCCAGTGAAGACACAGTTCGGTTGGCACGTGATCCAACGCGCCGATGCTCGTGAACTGCCAACGCCTTCGCTGCAGGATGTGCGCGGGGAGCTGGAAAAGCAGTTGCGCACCGCCAAACTCTCCAACTTTATCCGTGGATTAAGGGACTCCGCCCGCATCGAAGTCATCAGCGGCGAAGCCGAGGTAGTGGACTGAGATGAACTGGCGGGCAATCCTTCGCTCGTCCAGACCTTCCTTCCTGATACTGACACCGATTTGCGTGTGGCTGGGCGTTAGCGCCCAGTTGGCGCAGGGGCATCAGCCCTCATCATTGGCTGTGCTGCTGGTTCTGCTTGGGGCAATCAGCGCGCACATCAGCGTCAATACCTTCAACGAGTACTTCGACTTTCGCAGCGGTCTGGATCTGCTGACAGCGAAAACGCCATTCAGTGGTGGTAGCGGCTCCTTGCCCGAAGCACCCACCGCCAGCAACCAGGTGTTGGGCACCGCAGTCGTTGCGCTACTCATCACCGTTTCGATTGGCGTTTATTTTTCCATCCAGGTCGGACCCGCAATTCTGCCACTGGGCCTGGCTGGTGTGATCCTGGTGGTTGCCTATACCCAATGGGTGAACCGCCACCCGTGGCTTTGCCTGATCGCCCCGGGAACCGGGTTCGGCATTCTGATGGTGGCCGGCACCCAGCTTGCCTTGGGTGGAACACTCACTGCCACCGGCTGGACAGTGGCCCTTCTGCCGTTCCTGCTGACCAACAACCTGTTGCTGCTCAACCAGTATCCGGATATTGATGCCGATATCCGGGTGGGTCGCCGGCACTTCCCCATCAGTTATGGCATCTCTGCTGGCAATCGCGCGTACCTGGTTTTTCTGTCGTTGGCCGGCATCCTGGTTATCGGCGCGACCGCAGCTGGCTGGCTGCCTCTACTGGCTCTGATGGCGCTGCTGCCACTCCCGCTTGCCATATTCGCCTGGCATGGCGCGAACCGGCACCGCGCTGAGATTGCACACTACCCAAAGTACCTGGCTGCCAATGTGATCGTCGCGTTGCTTAGCCCTGCCCTGTTGGCACTGGGACTGAACCTGGGGAATCTGAATTGACCACATCCCTGACCGCTGTCCAGGCGGATATCACCACGTTGGCGGTGGATGCCATCGTCAACGCAGCCAACAACTCCCTGCTCGGTGGCGGCGGGGTGGATGGCGCCATCCATCGCGCAGCCGGCCCCGAGTTACTGGCCGAGTGCCGCACGCTGAATGGCTGCGAAACCGGCGAGGCCAAAATCACCCAAGCATACAGACTGCCTGCAAAGTATGTGATTCACACAGTCGGGCCGGTTTGGCAGGGTGGCGACTGCGGCGAAGCGGATCTCCTGGACAGTTGCTATCGCAAATCACTGCTACTTGCCGCGCATCACCAGGTTCACCGCATCGCCTTTCCCGGTATCAGTACTGGCGTTTATGGCTACCCGGTAGAAGAAGCGGCACAAATCGCTGTCGGTGCGGTCAGGCAAATGACGCGCTCACCTACGTGTTTGCAGGAAGTGATTTTTTGCTGTTTTTCGCAAAGAGACCTGGATATCTACCAGGAACTCCTGCACAGCTGAATCAATCGTCGTCCTTCTTCGCTCGACCGATTGAGCCGATAGACACCACCTCGGCTGAGGGCTTTTGGTCGGTGTAGTAGGGTTTTTCCATCGCAATACCCGCCTCATCAGCCAGCTCGCGTTCACGCAGAGAGATCAGCCCCAGGCAATTGCGGATGTCCTGAATGGTGGCATCGGAGAGCGGATGCTTCATCGCGCGACTGGCCGGCGTGGTGTCCTTGACGATATTGGCCAGCACCTTGCGCATGACCATCAGGATTTCACGTTCTTTACTGCTTTCTTGGCTCATGAGAAACACCCCCGCAAATTTCAGGGGAGCAGGATAACGGAAAAACCTGCCCGGTTACCACGGCATGACCGGGGTTGGCCTACTCGAACACATTGTCGACGTTGTAACCCTCGTTTTCCAAAATGGCGCGCAGCCGTTTGAGCGCGTCCATCTGAATCTGTCGTACCCGTTCGCGGGTCACACCCAATTCGTTTGCCACCTGTTCGAGGGTCGCGTTCTCATAACCGTGTAAGCCAAAGCGACGCTCTACCACTTCGCGCTGTTTATCGTTCAACTTGGCCAGCCACTCGTCAAGATGGGCATTGATACCATCGGTCTGCAGCAGCGATGTCGGGTCATCGGCCTTTTCGTCCGCGATGGTGTCGAGCAAAGGCTTGTCCGCATCCTTTCCATAAGGCGTATCAACAGAAGTCGTCCGTTCGTTCAGCCCAAGCATGCGCTTGACTTCGTTGATCGGGCGATCCAGAAGGTCTGCGATCTCTTCTGCGGATGGTTCATGATCAAGATTTTGCGCCAGCTTGCGTGCGGCACGCAGGTAAGAATTGATCTCCTTCACCACGTGGATGGGGAGTCGGATGGTGCGCGTCTGATTCATGATCGCGCGCTCAATCGTTTGGCGAATCCACCAGGTTGCGTAGGTGGAGAAGCGGAAACCACGCTCCGGGTCAAACTTCTCAACCGCGCGGATCAAGCCGAGATTGCCCTCTTCGATAAGATCGAGCAATGCCAGCCCACGGTTCATGTAACGCCGCGCGATCTTCACCACCAGGCGAAGATTGCATTCGATCATCTTGCGCCGGGCGGCCGCGTCACCTTTTTGGGCTTTGCGCGCGTAATAAACCTCTTCTTCGGCAGTCAGGAGCTTGGAAGCACCAATCTCGTTGAGATATAAGCGAGTCGCATCGAGCTGGCTGTCCGGCACCTCACCGGCCTCGTAGGCTTTCTTGGCAGGATCTTTCTCCGGTACCTCGGGTTCCTCGGAGTCATCGACGTCGGTTGAAGCCTCGAATTCGACGTCTTCCTTGTCGTCCTCGTCCTTTACAGACTCGTCGAGGATACTTGCCGCACCCTCGTCATCTTGCTCGGCTTTCTTCTTGCGCGCCTTACCCATCCTGCATCACTCCGTTCGGTGTTATGCGTTTGAAATCAGCGTCGCGGCAACAGGGCCAGGGGGTTGACCGGTTTACCGTCACGCCTTATCTCGAAATGCAGCAGCGGCCTGCCATCGTTTGAAAGGCCCATCTCCGCTATCTGCTGCCCTTTGGTGATTTGCTGACCCTGTTTGACCAGCAGCTTCCTGTTGTGCCCATAGGCACTCAGGTATTTTTCATTATGCTTGATGATAATAAGCCGGCCGTATCCAATCAGTCCACTGCCGCTGTAAACAACCTTGCCAGCCTCTGCGGCGCGTATCGCATCACCCTCCTTGCCCACGATCTTGATCCCTTTGCGCAAACGGTCTCCGCGTTTGAAGGTTGATTTCAACTTTCCCCGATAGGGCCACGTCCACTTGAGAGGACCTCGAGATGCAACCGGGGTACTCTTTGCGACCGGCTGCCGGGCGACATTCTGCGACTTGGACTCGGTACGTTGGGACTTTTGCTTGGCGGGTTTTGACGGCTTCCTGGAAGCATCCTTCTTGCTGGCACTGGCTTTTCTGCTGTCTACCCGCTGAGGAGGCACCAGGCGCAACCACTGGCCTTTATAAATCGTGTAAGGCTTGCGAATACCATTCCATCGCGCGATGTCGCGAAAGTCCTTATCACTACGCCACGCTATGGCGTACAGGGTATCTCCTGCGCGCACCCTATAGCTTCTTGCATCGGGTCCCGGCGGCTTGTTCGATTGCGCTTTAGCGTAACCGGATGAGCGGTTTTCAAGCGGCGCCTTCCAACTGGACGTGCATCCGCCCAGAGCCAACGCGACAAAGGCAAGCAAAGTCACGAGTGCCCCGTTCAGGTTAACGTTCAGCCTGTGATTTGCTGCTTGCCTCAAGGTTCCCTGATTGGCCTGCCATGCAACAGGCAACAAGTTAAAATTTGTACACCGCCACTATGATGACCACCACCAGAACCGTCAACCAACCCAGCCAGTCGACCCAATGGCGTAGTTTTTCCTCCATCGCCGCGCCTCCCCAGGCCATCAACAGGGCCACCAGATAGAAGCGCGCGCCCCGCCCCACAAAAGAAGCAAACACGAACGGCAGGAAAGCCATCCCTATGACGCCCGCAGTGATGGTGAACACCTTGTAGGGTATCGGCGAGAAGCCCGCTATGAAAATTGCCAAAAAGCCCCACTCGTCAAACCATTCTGTCGCCAGCAGGTACTTCTCGTAATACCGGCTTTCGACCAAAGCAGGTTCAATCAGTTCAAAAGCAAACATACCGATCAGGTAGCCAAAAATACCACCGACGACAGATGCCAAGGTGGTTAGCGTGGCGAAGAACACAGCCCGGTTCGGCTGCGCCAGCGACATCGGCGCAAGCATCACGTCGGGTGGAATCGGAAAGAAGGAGGACTCGGCAAAACTCATCCCCCCAAGGTACCAGGGTGCATGACGATGACGAGCCCAGCGCATGGCACGCTCATAGAGGGGAGAAAATATTTTCATTAGGATCCTGTCTCAGTCGACTCCACCGAGCAATGGCACAAAACTTACACGCTCGAGTAGTTCCTTTTCATGACCATCCTGGGTACGGGTCACCCGCACCAGGGCTTGTTCGTTTCGGGTGCCGATGGGCAGAACCATGCGCCCACCCGGGCGCAACTGTTTGACCAGGGACAGCGGGATACCCTCAGGCGCAGCCGTCACGATGATGCCATCAAAAGGCGCATAGTAATCCCATCCCAGGCTACCGTCGGAATGCTTCGTGCGAACATTGTTCAGCCTAAGCTTGCGAAACCTGGCGCGCGCCTGTTGCAGCAATGCCTCGATACGTTCGACGGTGTAAACGCGCTTCACCAAAGGCGCAAGCACAGCGGTCTGATAGCCAGACCCCGTTCCGATCTCCAGTACATTCTCAAGCGGCCCGGCTTCCAGCAGCGCCTCCGTCATGCGTGCCACGATGTAAGGTTGGGATATGGTCTGACTCTTGCCAATCGGCAGCGCTGTATCTTCATAAGCACGACTCGCCAGTGCTTCGTCTACAAACAGGTGACGTGGCGTATTCAATATCTGCGACAACACGCGCGGGTCACGCACCCCTTCCGAGCGAATACGATCCACCAGGCGCTCGCGCGTGCGCAGCGAAGTCATGCCGATGCCTTGATTGGGACTCACGCCACCCCCATCATGGCATCAACCATTCCTGCACTGCAGGCACCATGTTGTGTCGGGTCAGGTCGACCTGGATCGGCGTGACCGATACAAACCCATTCCGCACCGCGTGAAAATCCGTGCCCTCGCCCGCGTCGGCCTCGGCACCGGCCGGGCCAACCCAGTAGATAGCCCGCCCACGCGGATCTTCGCTACGCACCGCAGGCTCTGCCTTGTGACGGTGCCCCAGACGGGTGCCCAACACACCAGCCAAATGATCATAGGGCACATCGGGTACATTGACGTTGAGGATAATCTTGTCACCCAGAGGATTGCCTGCCTGTAGACGCTTGACCAGATCAAGCGCCACCCTGGCACCGGTATCGTAGTGCTGGGGGTCATGCG
>Ga0180430_10003694_pt1 | contig 13148 bp, 11 predicted proteins | sample SS_ome_9_FD_132999 | JGI IMG/M metagenome (GOLD analysis project Ga0180430, IMG submission 132999) | Hypersaline lake sediment archaeal communities from the Salton Sea, California, USA - SS_1_S_2 metaG | ecosystem: Environmental > Aquatic > Non-marine Saline and Alkaline > Hypersaline >... | reverse complement strand
GCTGTCGATCTTGTCAAGCACCTCATCGGTTAGTGCATCGAAAAATTCGGAGGCTGCCAGGTTTTCATCCAGCTGTTCCAGGCGGGTGGCGCCAGTGATGACGCTGCTGACATCATTTCTTCGCAGCAGCCATGCGATTGACAGCTGGGCGGTTGTTGCGCCAATATCTTCCGCGATTTGCGTCAACTGCTTGACCTTTTCGATTGCATCGGGCGTGATCCGCGATTGCATCCATCCCATTTCCTGCATCGCAGCCCGGCTGCCCTCTGGAATGCCGTCATTGTATTTTCCCGTCAAGACACCGCTGTTGAGCGGGCTGTAGGTCGTCAGCCCGAGCCCATATTCATCGCACAATGGCGCCAGTTCATTCTCAACTTGCGTGCGGTGGAATAGATTGTATTTCGGCTGTTCAACCATGGGTGGAATTAGCCCATTCTGTTTTGCGAATGCAATGGCGCGCATCAGGTGCAACACACTCCATTGAGATGTGCCCCAGTACAGAATCTCCCCGCGCCGTACAAGCATATCCATCGTCTGCACCACTTCCTGCACTGTTGTATCAGGATCATGGCGGTGGCAATAATAGATATCCAAGTAATCAACGTTCAACCGTTTGAGTGATGCGTGCAATGATTCTGTGATATGTTTGCGTGAAAGGCCGCGTCCGTTCACATCGTCTGATGTGGGAAAAAACACCTTGCTTGATAGGACAAGGTTCTCGCGAGCAATGTCGGCGATCGCCCGTCCCAGCACGGATTCCGCTTTACCTTTGGCATACACATCCGCATTATCAAAAAAATTGACGCCCTGGTCGTAGGCTGCATGGACCAACTCGGATGCTGATTTTTCATCAATCTGGTTTCCAAACGTAACCCATGCACCTAAAGAAATCTCGCTTACTTTGATCCCAAGTTTTCCCAACCGCCTGTAATGCATGACTTAACCTCCGCTCGTATTATTTTTCATCTTCGGCTGCGCTGCCAATCCCGAGCGCTTTCCACTTACCCTGGTCTGAACGCAGGCGATGGACAGAATCCTCACGCATATGAAGCCGGTCAAAACCCTCCGGCTTGATACCCATACTCTCACCATCCAGCAAACCAAACACACCTGATTGCCCTGGTTCAGTTCGCTTACCCTGGCAAAACGAGCAGGTTTTAGAGTTGTGGACTGGATAATCCAGAGGTTCTTCATAGGTACTGATAAACCCTTCGTAATTGCGAAGCACAACCTTGTGGTCAGAGCTGCTGATCAGGTAATTTGGCATAACCGGAATCTTCCCGCCGCCACCGGGTGCATCGACAACAAATATGGGTACAGCAAACCCGGAGGTATGCCCGCGCAGGCCTTCGATGATCTCAATTCCTTTTGAAACCGGCGTACGGAAATGGCCTGCACCCTCCACCAGATCGCAAATATACAGGTAATAAGGGCGTACCCGCATCCGCACCAGATCCTGCACCAGCTTGCGTTGGATGTGGACACAATCATTAATTCCTGTCAAAAGAACGGATTGGTTCCCGAGCGGGATGCCGGCATCCGCCATCTTCGCGCACGCGTCTGCCAGTTCCTGCGTGATTTCATTGGGATGGTTCACATGGATATTAATCCACAACGGATGGAATTCCCGCAGCATATCACATAATTCATCGGTCACACGCATCGGCATGAAGACCGGTACCCTTGATCCAATGCGAACAATTTCAATGTGCGTGATCTCGCGCAGTCGGGTCAGGATAGTTTTTAGGACCTTTGGGGCCATAACCAGCGGATCGCCTCCAGAGAGCAGCACATCACGAATCTGTGGTGTTCGCTGCAAATAATCAATCTGCGCGTCCAACTCCTCTCTGGAAAAGGTTGCAGCGGGATCTCCCACGATGCGCCCACGCGTGCAGTATCGGCAGTATGATGCGCATTGCGTGGTCACAAGCATCAATGCCCGGTCCGGGTAGCGGTGAACCAATCCAGGAACCGGAGAATGGGCATCCTCGGAAAGAGAATCTGCCATCATACCGGTAAAAGTCGAGATCTCTTTATACGTCGGGATCACCTGGCGGCGGATAGGGTCATGCGGATCATCCCCATCGATCAGTGAAGCAAAATAGGGGGTGATATCCACCCGAAATAATCCGTGTTCTTGCAGCGCGCGCTTTTCCCCCTCGGTCAGATTAATCACACCCTCGAAGTCCTCGATCGCATTGAGCCGGTGGCTGAGCTGCCAGCGCCAATCATTCCATTGTGCATCAGGAATATCGGCGAATTTTGGGGATCTTTTTGAAGGAAATGGGTTCATTTTTCAACATCCTTTGGCATCAGTTTATTGCATCCTCTTTATTGTATTACATTGTCTGTAAATCTCACGTAAATCCAGTATTATGTTAAATTTTTGTTAGAAAAGACCCCCTTAAACAAGATTTTCTTGACGCTCATCATCCGGCATGGTATCATCAATATCGACCTTTTAGCACTCTAACGAAGAGAGTGCTAAAAGGAAAAATATGAAAGAATTGACAACGCGACAAAAAAAGATTTTATCGCTCATTGTGCATGAGCATATTGCCACGGCAAGCCCGGTAGGCTCAAACAACCTCGTCCAAAAATACGCATTGGACTTGAGTTCTGCGACGATTCGCAACGAAATGGCGGCTCTGACTGATTTTGGGCTGCTTAAACAACCACACACATCTGCCGGCCGCGTTCCGACTGAAGACGGATACCGCTTTTTCGTCCGACAGTTAATGAACGAAACCTCGCTTCCACCTGCAATCCGCGCGACCATCAACCATCAGTTCTCACAAATGTCCAATGATATGCAGCAGTGGATGCGCTTAGCAGCATCTGTATTGGCTAAACGCACCAACTCTGCCTCGATCATCACCGCGCCACAGGCCAGCGAAGTGCAATTCAAACACCTGGAACTGATTTCAACCCACGGCCGCCAGATTTTGGCTATCCTGGTGCTGGAAGGCGGGCAGATCCATCAACAGATACTTACCCTGGAATCACCGGTAACCCAGGATCAACTGTCTGTGATCTCGAAGAAATTTAGCCATCTACTGGCCGGAAAGAATGCACAGCGTATTAATATCTTTTCCGAACCGCTGTCCATTATTGAAGAACAGATCCTGCGATGGGTAGAGGACGAGATGGAGCGCTCTGAAAAGTTGCCGACAGGCGAAATCATCCTGAATGGGCTCACAAACGTGCTGTCTGAACCTGAATTTTCTGATTCGGAAGAAGCCAGGCGCGCGCTCCTGCTACTGGAAGAGCGTTCAATGCTGCAGGATTTTCTTTCCCATAGCATCCCACCTGAGACAATCGGCGGTGTGCAGGTCTTGATCGGCGGAGAAGGCACCTGGGATAATCTTGCGCAGTGTTCTATCATTCTTTCAAAATATGGCGTACCCGGTGTTGCAACCGGCACGCTTGGCATCCTGGGTCCCATGCGGATGTCATACGGTAATTCTATTTCACTGGTCAGATTCCTTTCGGGTTTGATGAGTGACTTTGTAATACAAAACTGGTAAACAAAGGGATTTTATTAAAAATGACGAAAAAAGAAAAAAAAGAAGAGTCGATTTCTGAAAATATCGATTCGGAAAAAGATGAAAACGAGGTTAATCATAATGAAACAGAAGGAGCGGAGGAAACAGAAGAACAGGAAAACAAAAAGAGTGAAATGGTAACCATCCCGTTATCTGAATATGCCGCGCAACTGGAGGAGATCGATCATCTCAATATGAAGGCAGATGAGTTCAGTGATGGTTGGCAGCGCGAACGGGCTGAGTTTGCGAATTATCGAAAACGCATCAGCCGTGATCTCGATACACAGAAGATTGATTTTAAAGTTGATATCATCAAAAAATATCTGGATGTAAAAGATGACCTCGACCGCGCGTTGAAAAAAATGCCAGAAACAATTAAAGATGAACCATGGGTTAGCGGGATTGAATTGATTAACCAGAAATTATCAAACCTTCTCAATGGTGAGGGAATAGAAACCATCCCGACGGAAGGGCTTGCTTTTGACCCAACGATGCATGAAGCAATATCCAATGAAGAAAACAACGAGGTCGAAAGCGGATTTATTATCGAAGTAGTCCAGCAGGGCTACCAATTAGGCAACCGGGTCATACGCCCGGCTTTAGTTAGAGTATCAAAATAGGAGTAGTAAAATGGGAAAAATAATTGGAATAGATTTAGGAACAACAAATTCAGTTGTCGCGGTTATGTCCGGAGGAGAGCCAATGGTCATTCCGACCGCGGAAGGTGAACGCCTGTGCCCATCTGTTGTTGCCGTCAATAAAAATGGCGAACGTGTGGTCGGGCGGACAGCACGAAACCAGGCCATCGTTAACCCGGAGAACACGGTTTTCTCCATTAAGCGCTTTATGGGCCGAAAATATGATGATGAAGAAGTGCAACGCACGATCAGCCGTGTACCTTATAAAGTAACCAAAGCGCCGAATGGCGATTTGCGTGTGGTGATGGACGGAAAAGAATACTCACCACCAGAAATCTCAGCCATGATCCTCAGTAAATTGAAGGCGGATGCGGAAGCGTACCTGGGTGAAACTGTCACACAGGCTGTAATCACGGTGCCGGCGTATTTCAATGACGCCCAGCGCAACGCCACCAAAGACGCGGGCAAGATCGCCGGGCTGGAAGTCCTGCGCATCATAAACGAACCAACTGCATCTTCATTGGCTTATGGCCTTGATAAGAAGAAGAACGAAGTCATCGCAGTGTATGACCTGGGTGGCGGCACATTCGACGTTTCGATCCTTGAAGTGGGAGACGGCGTCTTCCAGGTGAAATCCACCAGCGGCGACACCTTCCTTGGCGGTGACGATTATGATATCCGCGTCATGGATTATCTGGCAGAACAATTCCAGAAAGATACTGGCATGGACCTAAAACAAGACCGCCAGGCACTTCAGCGCTTGCGCGAAGCAGCAGAGAAGGCAAAGATCGAATTATCCACGATGATGGAGACAGAGATTAATCTGCCATATCTCACAGCCGATGCCAGCGGCCCCAAACACCTGGTCACCAAACTGACCCGCTCAAAATTAGAGCAGCTGACCAACGACCTGACTGAGCGATCGATCGGGCCGGTCAAGAATGCACTTAAAGATGCGGGCTTAAAGCCTGGTGAGATCAATGAGGTTGTCATGGTTGGCGGTATGACCCGCATGCCAGCAATCCAGGAGCTGGTGCGCAGGGAATTCAATAAAGAACCGCATAAGGGTGTGAATCCGGACGAGGTCGTTGCGGTAGGCGCAGCTATTCAAGCTGGCGTGCTCGGTGGTGATGTTAAAGACATCCTTCTGCTTGATGTGACCCCCCTGACCCTTTCCATTGAAACCCTGGGTTCGGTGGCAACCCCTTTGATTGAACGAAACACCACGGTTCCCACCCGCAAGAGCCAGATCTTCTCCACCGCAGGCGATAATCAGACCCAGGTAGAGATTAACGTGCTGCAGGGTGAGCGCCCGATGGCAGCGGATAACAAATCACTCGGAAAATTCATTCTGGATGGCATTCCGCCGGCACCCCGCGGTGTTCCGCAAATTGAAGTAACCTTTGATATTGATGCAAATGGTATCCTGAATGTGACCGCGCAGGATAAAGCCACTGGCCGCAGCCAGAAGATCACGATCACAGCTTCATCTGGTTTGACGGAAGAAGAGATCGAGCGCATGAAATCAGAAGCAGAACAACATGCGGATGAAGATGCAAAAAGAAAGGAATTGATCGAAGCCAAAAATTACGCAGAAAACGCAGCGTACACTGCAGAGAAGATGTTGCGTGATAATGGCGACAAGATTGCTGAAGACCAAAAGAAAAAGGTCGAAGAAATGGCAGAATCGCTGCGCAAGCAAGCGCAGGGTGATGACATCTCCGCGATCAAGAAAGAAACAGAGGAACTAGGCCAATTCATCCAGCAGGTAGGCGCCAGCCTTTACCAGCAAAGTGAGGAAGGCCAGCAGGCAACAAGCGAAACGCCCGAAGAAAGCAGCGGCGGCGCACCCGATGATGGTGATGTTGTTGATGGAGAATTCAAGAACCTATAAAGTAAAATAATCAGGAAGAAAGCATGAGAGGCGCTTCAATAAACATTGAGAATAATGCGCCTCTCTTGATATATAACATTCATGCCAAAACGCGATTACTACGAAGTCTTAGGAGTTGAACGTACCTGTACCCAGGTAGAGATAAAATCCGCATTTAGAACACTTGCACGCAAGTACCACCCGGATGTGAACAAGGAACCGGATTCGGAAGAACGCTTCAAGGAGATCAACGAAGCTTTTATGGTGCTTTCGGATGAGCAAAAACGGTCGGTTTACGACCGCTTTGGTCACGAAGGTTTGCGCAATTCCGGCGGAATGCCGGATTGGAATACGGTAGATCCTTTTGATATTTTTGAACAATTCTTTGGTGGATTTGGCGGATTCTCCACCCACCAGCGGCGCAATGCACCCCGGCGTGGAAAAGATCTGTATTATTCTTTATCATTGGATTTTGAAGATACTGCATCAGGCGTTGATAAAGACATTGACATCACGCGCGATGAAGTGTGTGAGCGCTGTAATAGCAGCGGCGCGGAGCCTGGCACCTCACAAGAAACATGCAATACCTGCCATGGGCGCGGCGAAATCCGGCAAACAAGGCAGACTTTTCTTGGTTCGATGGTTCAGGTGACCACCTGCCCGGACTGCCAGGGCGCTGGAAACGTCATCACCCATAAGTGCAAACAATGCAGCGGGCGGGGATACGAACGAAAAACTGTCACCAAAACTATTCCCGTGCCTGCTGGTGTTGATGATGGCACCCAGATCCGCCTATCCGGGGAAGGACAACCCGGCACCAATGGCGGCCCAAGAGGAAACCTGTTCATTGAGATCAAGGTAAAACCACACCAATTCTTCAAACGGCGCAAGGATGACATCCTGCTTGACCTAAACATCAATATTGCCCAGGCGACGCTGGGCGCAGAAGTAAAAGTGCCAACACTTAATGGTGATGAAAAACTGGTTATACCCTCCGGTACGCAACCCGGCAAGGTTTTCAAACTCCGCAATAAAGGCATTCCCCATCTGCGCAGCAATGGCCGGGGAGACCAATTGGTAATCGTTAATGTCGACATTCCATCCAAGTTAACCGATAACCAGCGCAAATTATTTGAGCAGCTTGCGGAAACCCTCGGCAGCGAGGTGCTGCCGCAGGAACGCAGTTTTCTGGATATCCTAAAAGATGTGCTCGGCGGATAAAGCATCCTGGTTGGAAGTGTCGCTGCTGGTGACCCCGGAACAGGCTGAAGCGGTAGCAGAAGTGCTTGGGCGTTTCACGCCGGAAGGCGTGGTGGTTGAGCAACTGGCAAAACAAACTTCCACGCCCGAAACACTCATGGAGCCAAAGGTCAGAGTATCCGGTTATCTTTTCGTCGATGCCCATCTTGAACAGGAAAAACAGCGTCTGGAAGAAGCGTTGTTTTATCTTGGGCGAATTCAATCCCTGCCAGATCCGACCTTTAAACTTATCCAGGATGAGAATTGGATGGCCGCCTGGAAAGACCAGTACAAACCCATCAAGCTGGGTCACAACCTGGCTATCCTGCCCGCCTGGGCAGACAATCCATACCCCGAGCGGGTCGCTATCCGCATCAATCCCGGCATGGCATTTGGTACTGGGACACACCCAACCACACAGCTTTGTTTGGAACTCATGGAAAACTGCGTTGTACCCGGTATAGATGTGATCGATGTGGGGTGTGGATCCGGTATTCTCTCAATCGCTGCCGTTCTTATGGGCGCTAAACACGCCTATGGCACAGATATCAGCGCCGCCGCAGTGCAATCCAGCCTTGAAAATGCTGCGTTGAACCAAGCAAGCCAGAGAGTTTCTTTCGCCAGGGGCTCTGTTGGTGATATCAATTCCGGGGCTTTTCCAATAACCAAAGCACCGCTTGTCACCGTCAATATCCTGGCAGCAATTATCATGCGTTTATTTGACGAAGGACTTGCTGATCTTGTTATGGCGAATGGCGACCTGATCCTTTCCGGAATTCTCGCGCCGCAGGCACAAGAGGTTTTAGAAAAAGCAACACTAGCCGGATTTATCGTCGTTGAAAAACGGAATATTGAAGATTGGGTTGCTCTACATTTGAAAAATAAAATATAAACTTAGGATCATTCTTCAAGCACACACTCCCAGGTGATTTCAGCCTTACCCTTTACCGTTGCCGCTACCGAACAATACTTTCCCTCCGATAATTCGATCGCTTTTTCTGCATCCTTTTTCTCAAGATTGTCGCCAGCCATCACATATTTAAGATGGATTTTGCGAAATGTCCATGGTGGATCTTTTTCTTGCTCTGCAGTCGCGAACACTTCTAACTTTGTGAGATCAATCTTCCTTTTTTCTAGGATGGAAACAACATCGTAAGAACTGCAGGTAGCCAGGGCTACCAAAAGCATTTCTGATGCCTTCATTCCGATCATTTCTTTTTTCGTGCCTCCCAGCACAACCGAGTGCTTTCCCGAATCTGTACCTATAAAAGTCCTTTCGCCAGTCCATCTTACACTTGCTTCTGCCATTTATCCTCCAAAAATATGGTTGTATTATATATACCTATTCTCAACCAATGTATTAATTATTCCTAAAAACACTGCTTGACACAGAACAATTGTTCGTGTATATTATAGTACAAATGTCCGATAATGCGGTGTGTAAAGGAGGCTACTATGATGGCAAAAAAAAGTGATGGCCTTAGCAAACGCCATGAATTAATCTTGAAATTTCTTGCAAAATTCCAGGAGGAAAACGGGTATTCTCCTTCCATCCGCGAGATCGGCGAGAGCATTGATGTTACCTCGACTTCATTGGTTGATTATTATCTGAAGCAGCTGGAGGAAAAAGGATATATTTCCCGGGAGCAGCATATCTCCCGCAGCATTTGTTTATTAAAAGACGTCACACAGAAAAAATCTGTAATGAATCAGGTTTCGGACGGGCTTAGAGAGGTCGGTAGCATGGTTGAAGAACTGCTCACCATCCCGGTCATGGGCCGGATCGTTGCAAGCGAACCGATTCCAATGCCCACCAGCGATGTCGGCTATTTTGACGCGGAGAGCAGCATCGAAATTGCGCGTTCACTGCTTCCCGCAAGAGAAAAAGTGGAAGATCTTTTTGCGCTGGAAGTCCAGGGAAATTCAATGATCGACGCCATGGTCAATGACGGGGATATTGTCATCATGAAACGCACCCAGCAGGCGAATAATGGTGAAATGGTCGCTGTCTGGCTCGATGATAAAGACCAGACCACCCTGAAATATTTCTACAAAGAAAGCAAAGGCATTCGCCTTCAACCCGCCAACCCCAACATGCAAGCGATCATGGTGGAAAATCCAGCCAGCCTGCGCATCATGGGCAAAGTCGTCATGGTTATCCGCCAGATGCAGGGCCTTGCTGTCTAAAAATTACGCAAGTGAAGTGCCCGAGAATCTCGGGCACTTTTTATTTTAAGTAGGGGCTGACTAGTGCTTCAGAAACCTGCCAGAAACGCTCCTGCAAGCTCTCATCAAGTGCAAGATCCGACGGCCTTTTTTCCTGGCTATTCTGGAAATACTTACCTGTCACATCACCCACCTGCATGGATGATGTCAACATCACTTGCGTTTTCGCGCCCTCTTCCGCACTGATCCCATCCAGGTCGTAGCTTTTTTTTAGCAGTTTTGTATTCACCACCCCCGGATGCAAAGAATTTACGGTTACATCGCTGCCCACTAAACGCCGGGAAAGAGATTGTGAAAAGAGCACATTCCCCAATTTTGACAATGCGTACGCCTCAAATGGATCAAATTGCTTTTCGCCCTGCAAGTTGCCAAAATCCACCTGGCTGATCATCTTGTGCGCGCTAGAGGATACGTTGATGATGCGTGCAGGCGCACTTTCCTTGATCAAGTCTAATAGCAGCAGTGTTAATAGAAAGGGTGCCAGGTAATTGACGGCAAAAGTCGATTCCAACCCCTCATCTGTCAATGATCGTTCTTTATAAAAGTTTCCAGCATTGTTTATCAACACATGCAACGCTTTATTCTTTTGTTTGATTTCATCCGCCATGCTTTGGATACTGGAAAATGAGGAGAAGTCTGCCAGGTATAGATCAGCACTGCCTGCGGATGTTGCATGCGTGATGCGTGTTAGCGCATCAACACCTTTCTCCTTATTTCTGCCGTGGAGCAGCACGTGTGCACCTATCGCGACCAAATGCTTCGCGGTCGCGAAACCGATACCATCTGTTGCCCCAGTGACGAGAATCGTCTTTCCTTCAACAAAATTATCTTCCATGGTTAATTGACCTCTGTGTAAAAAATGACATCAACAATCTCGTTTCCGCTCGAATACACGGATAAACTGAAATCTACGTTTTCACCTTTCGCAACAACAATATCTTTCCGGCGAACGCCAACAGTATTTCCAGCAGCATCAAGCGCAGCAGCGGCAATAGTCATATTTACCTGGTCAGAGCCGCCATCTGCCTGCACCAGCAATTCTCCCGTGATTAACGCGCGCTGCGAATCAAGTTGCACATCCCTATTCTCCTCGACCACCAAAACCTGTTCGCTCCCTGAGGATAATTCTTCAGCAGAAAAAATTGAGATGTCCACCTGCTGGTATCCTATCGGAACATCAACCAGGAATAGGAAGGCCGGGATTGTGCTATTTGATTCCAAAACACGAAGCACTGTTGGGACATTTTTCTCAACGAGGGAATTTCCTTCTCCATCAAGAAAAATAAATTTAATTACAGTGTTTACCAGGTCGAAGTCGGCAGAGTTTTTCACCATCACGCTGCACCATAATCCGTCACCGGATAGCGCACAATATGGCGGCCCGAATTGAATCGCACCGGATAATGCGTCATCGAGCACACTGGTAGCCGTGTTACTCGCCTGGGGAATCACGACGGTATCGCCAACGATCATCGCATTCGGCGAGATACCAGGGTTCGCCGCATATATCGCATCGATTGAAATTCCATATTGTTGGGCGATCGAAGACACAGTCTCGTTCAGGCTGACAATATGGATGACCGGTGTTGAAGTTACTACAGGCGTTGGTGTTGCAATAGGATCATCCATTAACTGTTCAGGTACATCGGTTACGACCAGTTCTGTGCTGTAAGGCGTCAGCAGCGGCAGGGCATTCTCACGCCCTGGGGTGCTATTGCAGCCTGACAAAACCATCAATACCAACAGGATCAACAAAGTGTGTTTCATGATTAAAAAAATTATAACCGCCATGATCGCTTCAGTAAGAACGCTAAAATAATTCTGTTATCCATGATATATTTTCTTTAGTGGTGTGATCTATGGATATATACGAGGCACTCAGCCATTTTCCAGTTTCCTCCGTCACCGACTGGGCTGCGGAGCGAAAATTCTATGGGCGATTTTATCTCTCGCAGGGTTTTGGTTCTGAAAAAGGACCAAACAATGACTGCGGGCCAACGTCACTTGCGGTCGTGCTCAACCTGTTTTTATTTCAAGCGAATCCCGGACAGCGGCCTGTGGAAAAAGACACCGTCATTCGTTTATCCAAATTCACCTTCTGGGACCGGCTGCCTGGCTGGATCCCACGCGTTGGAGGAGCGACCGCTCCATGGGGCCTTGCCAGGGCATTCAACCTCTGGGCAAAGAAATATCAGCTCAACTGGCAGGCACAGCGCAAAAGCCATGCGCGTAAAGCGCATGTGCTCGAGAACCTTATGATGGGGCGCCCTGTCTCAGCGCTAAAGGTCTGGGAAACAGGCGGTGCGCACTGGGTTACACTGGTACGATATGCCAGTGATAAGGAACGGTTATATTTCCTTGATCCAAACCCCTATCTGGAATACCTGCCAGAAGGGAAACGGCTGCAAAGCCAGAGCTGGGATGAATTTATGCGGGATTGGTCCCGCACAACCTGGTGGTCAACATTGCTTGGCATCAAACAGGAACTGGTCATTTACTCCAATAAATCCTAAAGAATTGCTTACCTTATCTTCCTACGGACACAGGCCGGATTAGGTTGGTATAATTTCCCATTGTTTATAAAATAATTGCTTACCTGGAGTTTGAATGCATAAAAGTCTGGATTTCCAAACCATCATAATGACATTACAGCGCTATTGGGCAGAAATGGGTTGCCTGGTTTGGCAGCCATATTACACCCAGGTTGGCGCTGGCACAATGAACCCCGCGACATTCCTGCGTGTTCTTGGGCCCGAACCCTGGAACGTGGCCTACGTTGAGCCATCTATCCGCCCTGATGACGGCAGGTATGGCGATAACCCCTATCGCTTCCAGCAGCATTACCAATTCCAGGTCATTCTTAAACCCGACCCCGGAAATCCCCAGGAGCTCTACTTGCAGTCATTGCAGGCGCTGGGCATCGATCCGGCCCAGCATGATATCCGTTTTGTTGAAGATAACTGGGAATCCCCTGCCCTCGGCGCATGGGGGTTGGGCTGGGAGGTCTGGCTTGATGGGCAGGAGATCACACAATTTACTTATTTCCAGCAAGCAGGCGGCATCAATCTCGAACCGGTCTCAGTAGAGATCACCTACGGGTTGGAACGCATCGCCATGGCTCTGCAGGGAAATTACCACTTTAAAAAGATCCGCTGGAACGAAAATATCATGTATGGCGATATCCACTACATGGGTGAGAAAGAACACAGCACCTATTATTTTGAGATCGCTGGCATTAACCGCCTGCGTGAGATGTATGATCTTTTTGAAAAGGAAGCTATCTTAGCACTCGAGAATGGATTGGTACTCCCCGCACATGATTACATTCTAAAATGCTCGCATACCTTTAATATCCTCGATACGCGCGGCGCTGTCGGAGTAACTGAGCGCCAGGCCCTGTTTGGGCGTATGCGTGACCTGGCACGGCGCACCGCGGAAACATATTCTGCCCAACGCGAACAACTTGGGTATCCATGGGCTGACACTCCTGCGATCGCCGGCGCGACTACGGTGCCAGTGGCGAAACCTCAAACACCTCCTGCAGCATCCCTTCCAGACAAAGCCGATTTTCTACTCGAAATCGGTACGGAAGAATTACCGTCGGCAGACTTACAGATGGCGCTTGAG
>Ga0180430_10003692_pt1 | contig 13159 bp, 10 predicted proteins | sample SS_ome_9_FD_132999 | JGI IMG/M metagenome (GOLD analysis project Ga0180430, IMG submission 132999) | Hypersaline lake sediment archaeal communities from the Salton Sea, California, USA - SS_1_S_2 metaG | ecosystem: Environmental > Aquatic > Non-marine Saline and Alkaline > Hypersaline >... | reverse complement strand
GTCGTGGTCAAAATAATCCTCTTGTTCAGCCTGCTTCAACAAACCAACAATAGCATAGGTGGCCGGGGTAAAAATGGCCTCGATTGAAACCTTGAAAATATAATTGGTGACAATCAAGCTCAAGGCAATGGCCCAGGGAAAAACCCCAAAAATGGTGGCAATCACCACAAAGGCCACGGTGTCAATGCCCTGGCCAATGAGGGTGCTGCCGATGGTGCGGCTCCACAACCAGCGCCCCTTCGTAGCGACTTTCATTTTGGCCAGAGTGATGCTATTTGAAAATTCGCCGGCAAAGTAGGCCGCCAGGCTGGCAATGATGATGCCGCCGGAGGCCACACCGCCTAAAATGGCATCGTAGGCAGATTGACCGGCATAGCCTTGCCAGGCCGCCTCACCAGGCATCAGACCGACCAGCCAGAAAGTCAGGGCCATCAAAACAGCGGCGCCAAAACCGGCCCAAATAACCCGTCGAGACCGTTTGTAGCCGTACACCTCGGTTAGAATATCGCCAAAAATATAGCTGATGGGGAATAGCAGCGTGCCGGCGTCAAAGGCCAGCGGCAAGCCAAAAACAGCCACGCCCCAATCTATAATTTTGGCTGAAGAGGCAATGTTGCTAATAAGAAGCACCGCCACAAACAGGGCGGTGATAAAGTCGTAATATTTATAAGATCGCGACATTATGTTCCCGTAAACAGCGCTGGTGGCAGGGACTGGGACTATCCCTGCCACCAGCGATAGACGCTAAAAATTAGTCGGCCTTTGGTCCGGCGGCTTTGATTTCGTCGGAGGCTCTATCGGCAAACTGCTTGAAGTTTTCCTGGAACATGCCGGCCAATTTTTTGGCCTGGACATCGTAGGCATCGGTATCACTCCATGTGTTGCGGGGGATGAGCACTTCGTCCGGGACGTTAGGGCAGGTGGTTGGCACTTCCACCCCAAAGATGGGGTCGGTGACAAATTCAACGTCATCCAAATCACCATCCAAAGCGGCGTTGACCATGGCCCGGGTGTAGGCAATTTTCATACGGCTGCCCACGCCGTGGGGGCCACCACTCCAGCCAGTGCTAACCAGCCAGCAATTCACGTTATGTTTCTCGATTTTTTCGCCCAGCATTTCGGCGTACACGCTGGGATGATGGGCCATAAACGGCGCCCCAAAGCAGGCACTAAAGGTAGCTTGCGGCTCGGTGACGCCTTTTTCGGTGCCGGCAACTTTGGCGGTGTAACCGGACAGGAAGTGGTACATAGCCTGTGCCGGCGATAGTTTGGCGATGGGCGGCATCACGCCAAAGGCATCGGCGGTGAGAAAAATGATATTTTGGGGATGGTTGCCCCGCCCATCTTTGGCGGTATTGGGAATATGAGACAGGGGATAAGCCCCGCGGGTGTTTTCGGTCAGAGAGCCGTCATCCAGATCAAGTTGACGGGTTACGGCGTTAACCACCACGTTTTCCAGAATGGTGCCAAACCGACGGGTAGTTTGGTAAATTTCCGGCTCGGCCTCCGGCGACAGCCGAATCATTTTGGCGTAACAGCCTCCTTCAAAGTTAAACACGCCGTTGTCGCTCCAGCCGTGTTCGTCGTCGCCAATCAGGGTACGGGAGGCGTCGGCAGAAAGGGTCGTTTTGCCGGTGCCGCTCAGGCCAAAGAAGAGAGCAGCATCACCGTTAGGGCCGATGTTGGCAGAACAGTGCATCGGCAGAACCTGTTTGAAGGGCAGCATATAGTTCATGGCGGTAAAAATAGATTTTTTGATTTCGCCGCCGTAGCTGGTGCCGCCAATCAGCACCAGTTTTTTGGAAAAATCAATCAGAATGAATACTTCTGAATTGGTCTGGTCGCTTTCAGGAATGGCGTGGAAGCGGGGCAGGTCAATCACAGTGAATTCCGGTTCGTGGTTGGCCAGTTCTTCCGGGGTGGCCTGGATGAACATATTGCGGGCAAACAGGTTGTGCCAGGCGTATTCGGTAATGATGCGGATAGGCATCCGGTAGTCGGGGTCGGCCCCAACCCAGCAATCCTGCACAAATACATCTTTCATTTGCAGATACGAGACCATCCGCCGGTGTAGTTCATCGAACCGTTCCTGGTCAAAGGGGCGGTTAACTTTGCCCCACCAAATATGTTCTTCGCTGGATGGCTCTTTGACGGTGAATTTGTCGTTGGGTGAACGCCCCGTATGGTGTCCGGTACGCACAACCAGCGGGCCTAAATGGGCCATCATCCCCTCGTGACGACGAATGGAAACCTCATACAACGCCGGGGTGTGCAAATTCCAGAACACGTTGTTCAAATTATGAATACCGGCGGCATCCAAACCGACCTTACTGTGCTCAACATCAAATTGTTCACGCATAGCATGCTCTCCTTAATTAATTGATTTCTGTTTCGAAAAAATATTGTGTATTCGATTGGATTGGCGCGTCGTTGCGGGAATTACTGTGGAGGATAATCAGTATAATACAAAACGAATAATTGTGCAAAAAATCACAAAACTCCCCCCATTCAAAAATGTTGATTTAGATAGTGTGGAACCGTTTCTCTAAATCTTCCAGCATTTCTGCGGCCTCAACCAACTTATCCAGTGGGTTGATCGCGCCGCGAAAATAGCGATAATCGCAGGGCATAATATCAAGAATGGTCACCAGGTCGGTGTGGTTATTGCGAACCAATCCTTCGCTGATGTTGTACCATCCGGCAATTTCGGCGGCGGGAAGTTCAAGAAAGTTGATTTTACGGACGGTGTAATCTAACGCGCCGGCCCATGCTGCTGGATGCGTAAAATCGAGATACCGTTTGCCGATGGCAACTCGATATTCCAGCCACATCTGAATGGCGGCGCCGATAATTTCCAGCCCAACATCGTGTTGGGGCATGGTGGCAGTGAGCAGGGTTTCTACCGGGTCAAGCGCATTACTGAATAACGCTTCAAAACGCTGCAACAGGGTTTGATTTTGTTCCACCCGAATGTAATTACCCAGAGCGTGCAGCATCGCTTCGTAATCACCCATCCGCACGTGGGCGCGAGCCAGATTTAGCCAAAACTCCGGAGCGCTATCATCAAGCCGGGTCGCTTCCGTAAACAGGGTGATGGCGCTTTCAATTTCCCAGCGCTCATAATGCATCAAACCGGTACGGTTAAGCGATTTAGCCCGTATTTTGTCAGTGGCAGAGTTATTTCCCGGCATTGTCTATCGCCTGCTCCGTCGCGAACAGGGTTGGTTAGGGGCTGACTGACTCCGGCACGGATGCGGCCTCATCTGTTTCCACGGAGTCGGGTTGGGTCATTATCTCTTCTTCGACCAGGAGTTTTTGCAGGGCGGCAACGGAAACTTCCAGCATACTCAAATCCGGTTCGCGGGTGGTCATCCGCTGCAAAGCCAGGCCCGGGGCAATCAAAATTTTAATGATCGGATTATGCTGATGCGCCGCGCTGAATTTGAGAAATTCGTAGGCAATGCCGGCAATGACCGGTATCAACAGGATACGAGACAATATTTTGAGCCAGAGGGCCGGGTCGCCCACCAGGGCAAAGACAAAGATGGAGATAACCATCACAATCAGCAAAAAAGCCGTTCCGCACCGGGGATGGACAATACTGCATTGGGCCACCTTTTCCGGTACCAGTTCGACATCATTTTCATAGGCATTGATGGCTTTGTGTTCGGCGCCGTGGTAGCCAAACACCCGTTTGATGTCTTCCATAAAGCCGATGGCCCACACATATCCCAGAAACAGCAGCAGCCGCACCGCCCCTTCGATGACGTGTTCGATGAGCAGCGGCACGTCTGTAACCAGCCGGTCAATCATGTTGATGAAAACCAGCGGGCCGACAAAAAAGATTCCAACGGCGAAAATCATCGACACGGCGATGGTACCCCAGGCCATTGGTCCGGAAAATTCAACTTCTTCTTCGCCCATGGCCACGTCGGCGGAAAACATCAGGGTGCGCATGCCCAACACCAGGGCATCCCACAGCAGGGTAAAGCCCCGCACAAACGGGATTTTATTGATGGCGCTGGCATAAATACGGGGGTTCAACGGCTCGGTGTGGAGGACGATTTCGCCCTGGGGGTCGCGGACAGCCACGGTCATAAATTTACGACCGCGCATCATCACCCCTTCGATGACGGCCTGACCGCCATAATTAAACGGTTTACTCATTAAGAAACCTCGGTGGGAATTTTGTGGTACAGCTTAAACTATGCCCGATTGTACTCTGATTCAGCGGGCTAGTCAAGGCGTATTTTGTGGCTCGATTTCCGGAAACTGGGCCTGGCTGTAAATCTCGACGACTTTGCGAGTAAGCACATACCAGTTGGACAGGGTGCGGAACCGATCACGAGGATTGGTCAGTGGCGAAAGTTGCACGTCGTTAACCTGCTGATTTACACCATAGGTGTAAACCGGGTAAAAGAGAATAAGAGAGGGGGTTTCCTGGGCGAAAATTTCCTGAAATTCAAAATAGTAATCGTTGCGACGTCCGGTGTTGGTGATGGTGCGGGCTTGTTCCAGCAACAGTGAAGCCCGGTCGTGATTCCAGCCGGCGTAGTTTTGACCGCCGTCAATCTGGCTCAGATGCCACAAGGGATAAGGGTCGGGGTCGCCGGCCAGAAAAACCTGGGTCAGGGCGGCCTGGAAATCTCGGGCGGCCAACCTGGCCCCTACGCCGGTGGGCACGGTTTCTACCGTGACGGCAACACCAATTTTTTGCCACTGCTCCTGCACGGCCTGGGCCACGGCCTGCCGGTCGGGGTCGTCGCCGCACAGCAGGGTAAAGGCCAGGGGGCGGCCATCTTTATCACGGATGCCATCGCCGTCGGTATCGGCCCAGCCGGCCTGGTCTAGCAGAGCAGCGGCGGTATCGGGCTTGTATTCCAGGCGAGGTTGATCGGCATTATAGGCCCAACTCCAGGGGAAAACAGGACCGTGGGCCACCACGCCCTGGCCGTACAATGCCTGGTCAATGATTTCCTGGCGATTCAGGCCATGCAGCAGGGCCTGCCGCACTTCTACCTCTTCAAAAAACGGGGCGGTTTCCGGGGCCTGCAAGTTCAGGTAAATGATTTCGTAACCGGACAGGCGGGCCGTGTACACCTGCAACGACTCGATAGGTTCGACAGCCGGCATCAGATAGGGGGGAATAGAGCTAATACTTTGCACTTCGCCGGCCTTGTAGGCAGCGATGGTTTGTTGGTAGGTGGGGTAAAAGCGTAAATTTAGTTGGGTCAACCGCGATTTGGGGCCGCTGTAGTAGGGATTTGCCGACAACCGGGCCGATTCGGTATTGATTTCATCCAGCACAAACGGACCGGTACCGATTGGACTGAGATTAAAGGGGTGATTCAGCAGGTCGCGGGCCGGAACATCCTGCAAAATATGGCGGGGTAAAATGCCGATGGTGGTGAAATCGAGAAAAGCGGGAAAAGGCTCGGCTAAGGTAAACCGAATCGTCTGGTCATCCAGTTTTTCAACGGAGACAGTTTGCCACAAACGTTTAAGGGATGGCAGGCCGGGGAACTCGGCATCTTGCAGCAGAGAGGTGGTAAATAACACGTCGTCCGCAGAAAAATTACGGCCATCCTGCCAGCGAATGTCCGGCTTCAGTTTGAATTGGTAAACCAGGCCGTCATCGCTAATCTGCCAGCTTTCAGCCAGGTCCGGTTGCAACATACCATCTTCGTCAAATTGGGTCAGGCCGTTGAAGATGAGGGCCGTTAAATCCTGGTCAACCGGATTGTAATGAGCCAGTAAAGGATTGATGAATTGGGGCCTTCCGGTAATACCCTCCACAAAAGTGCCGCCCACTTCGGGAATGGTGACGGTGGTGCGTGAGGCTGACAAAAATCCCAAAAAGGCCAGGGTCATGGCGATCCCGGTCAGGGCTAAAATGGCCTGCCAGCGAACCTGTCGTCCCAAAAGAATCCTCGCAATCTTACTTATCAATCAAAATGCACAACAGAATAGAACTGTTGTGCATTATAACCTGGGTTAACAAAAAACTATACTATTTTCAGGCTGTGATGATGACCGCAGCCAGAGAAATCAGGAAGAAGAAAATTGCCAGACCAATGGTAGCCTGATGCATGGTTTTTTCAACACCGCGCTTGGTGCGGTACACACCACCATCGCCGCCAAAAATCCCACCCAGACCGGAACCTTTGGCCTGAAGCAGAACCAGGGTAATAATCGTAATGGATACAATAATCTGAACGACTTGAATTGCAACAACCACAGGGTTACTCCTCGCACATACAATATTGATACTTTCAAAAAAGTATGTTTATTCTAACGATAAACACAAGAGGTAATTATAAAATAGATCGGGTAATTCAACAAAATGTCGGGGATGGTTTGTGCTCCATAAAACGGATGCTATAATCATCTGCAAGAAAAAATTGCCTGAATTTATCAAACGGACTAATACGCTATGAGCCATTCTATCTCTGATGCTGTGCCCTGGGGCAACGCAGACAAACAGACAAAAAATCAGGACCAATCTGCCGAAACCACGCCGGGCGGCAACCGCCCCACCGCCTGGGTGGTGGTGGCCGAAAATCTCAATCCGGGGGAAGCCACGGTCATGAAAAGTCGGCTGGATTACGAAGATATTCCGGCGATGGTTCAACAGGAAGCCTTCGGCTCATTTATCGGGTTAACCGTGGGGGCGTTGGGGGCGGCCAAAGTGCTGGTGCCGGAACCGCTGGTTGACCGGGCGCTGGCGGTACTGGCCGATGTGGCCGATGATATCCCAGACGGTGAAGCCGATTGGGACGAGACGGCCAATCAGTAACAAAAAACCCGGCCGTTCAGGCCGGGTCCGGCAAAAGCAATAACGCGTTTTATTCCGCGGCTCTGGCTTTGTTCAGCGCTATCATCAAGCGAGATTTACGGCGAGCCGCATTATTGCGCTGAATGACCCCTTTTTGGGCGGCTTTATCCAGGGCTTTGGCGGCCTGGCGCACAGTTTCTGCGGCCGTATCCAGATCGTTATCTTCAATCTGCTGTTTCGCCCGTTTCACAAAAGTACGGGCCGTGGTCCGGTAATAGCGATTATGGTCGCGCCGCTTGGTGTTTTGCCTGGCTCGTTTGATAGCCGATTTAATATTAGCCAACGTATTCCTCCTGAAATTACTTTCTTACTACATCATTTTCTTAAAATTAGAAATTGCTTTTCAGCAAAGGCAGGGGCTGTCTGACGTTTAAGGACAGACAGGGGTATTCGGGGAGATACCCCCGTGCCCCCTGGTTTGTCCAAATTCCGAACTCACCCCAAAAATAGACACGGTCACGCAATAATGGGCGTTCGCAAAGAGTAGATGATACTCCATTTTACAGATTTTGTCTAATCTTGCGGCTATTTTTCGCGGCGCAACAGGCCAACTGCGGCGCCAATTCCCAACAACAAAAACACCACCCCACCCAACGCTACCGTGCCGCCGGATACCGAGCCGGGCAGCACTGCGCCGGCTGCCGGCATTGCGGCAGTGTCGGCGGGCGGCGATTCTGCCGGAATGTCAGCGGCAGTTTCCTCAGCCGAAGGCGCTACGGGATACGGCCCCAACAGTGAAACATCATCAACGTTAAAATTAACCTCGGTACCGTTGTGGGTGATTTTTTCCCCACGAATAAAGAGGCTGAGGGTATCGGTGTCGCCGGTAAAAACGGTGGCGGTGATTGTTTCAAAATAAAGACGGGTGTTGTCGTCGGCCGGGCCGTTGGAGCCAATCCGAAGCTGCTCGTTTAGTTCCATATCGTGCCAGGTGTCTACCCTGTAATATTTGCCCCGCCCGCTGTAATCAAGGCCCCAGGCCATAGCAAAATCTCCCTGATTGCGTAACTCTGCCGGAGCATCGGAGCGCATCAAAGCCTGAAACGTCAGTTGGTAGTTGGCATTGGGCTGCACCGGCACGGTCTGGTAAATAGCCATTACCCGGTTCGGCTCGCTGACCTCGAAAATTTCCATCAACTGGGAACTTTTACCGCTATGCACAGCCTCGGGCCATTGCTCCAGATACCAGCTAAAATGTCCGGCGCCGTTATCATACGGCTGCCAGTGGGTCGCCACGCTGCTGGTGGGGTTGTCTTCAAAACTGCCATTTTGAATAACGTTCGCCAGTTGGATGGGCGCTGCCGCCACAACCGCCCCGCTTAAATCAGCCAGGATAAAGCCGAAGACCAACGCCAACCACAATGCCAGGCCGGCAGCGGTCCCCAATTTTATGTATTTCGATGCGATTATTTTCATTGTCCCCGTGCCTTTCGCTGCAACAATATATTTTCCCGAAATCAAATTCATCATAACATAATCCGATGGGATTTTCAATAATTTTAAACTCCGTTATAATTGAACGAAACAGATTTCAGACACAGGATTTTCCATAATGAACAAACCGTTTCTACTTTTGCTAAGCACGCTGCTGACCCTGGCCCTGGCCTGCAACACCGAGCTGCAACCGGAGCCAACGCCACTGCCGCCCTCGCCCACACCGGTCCCCACGAATCAAGCGCCCTTACCCTCGCCGACCGCTCCCCTGCCCACCGCCACACCGGCGCCGGTCAATCCCACCGAGCCGCCACCGCCCCCCGATACCGGCGCCGGGCCAACCCAACCGCCCGATACCCAAACCGTGACGGTGGTCAATGTGGTTGACGGCGACACCATCGAGGTGAGTGACGGTCGCCGGGTGCGTTATATCGGCATCAACACCCCGGAGCGAAACCAGCCCTATTATGCCGAAGCCAGCAATATCAACCGGCAATTGACCGCGGGCAAAACCATCCAGCTTGAACTGGACATCGAGTCTATTGACCAATACGGCCGCACCCTGGCCTATGTGTGGGCCGATGGGGTGTTGGTCAATCTGGAGATTGTGCGACAAGGCTATGCCAACGCCTTTACCGTGCCGCCCAATGTTAAGTATGAAGCTCAATTTAGAAACGCCGAACGGGACGCCCGTGAAGCCGGACGCGGCCTGTGGACAGAATCCCAGGCTACGCTGACCATCAGCCACATCAACGCCAACGCCCCCGGCGACGACACTCAAAATCCCAATGGTGAATGGGTGGAAATCATCAATCAGGGAAGTGCGGCTGTGGCAATGCAGGGCTACACCCTGAAAGATGAAGCCAATCACATTTACACCTTTGGCAGCTTCAGTTTGGCGCCAAATAGCGCCGTCCGGCTCTTTTCCGGGCCGGGGCAAAATACGCCCACCCAGTTGTATTGGGGCTATTCGGGTGAAAGTGTGTGGAATAACGGCGGCGACACCGCCTTTTTGCGAGATGCCGGCGGAGCGTTGGTGGATAGTTACACCTATTAACGGCGTAAAACCTGCCTGGCAGCCAGAGACCGACTGCCAGGCAGGATAAGCGGCAGGCCGTCAGGGTGAATCCTTGAAAATCAGCGGGAAGTAGTAAATCCTGTCCTCCAGAATTCTTGAGTAAATTCCGCTGGTGGCGCCCATATACATCAAAGATTGGGTGACAGTCTGGTTGGCTTGCACAGACAGCCCTGACCCGGAAGCAGCCGGCGGCAAATTGTTAATATCTACCACATTAGCCTGCCCCACCCCATATTGTTGCGACCAGATAAACAGGGGGAGTCCCCATGTTTGTCCACCATCCCTGCTATGACAGAGATTCCCGTTGGTATCCTGGGTGAAGTAAACGTGATCAGGGTTTTTGGAATCGATGGCAATATCGGCCACCCAGCCGCCGCAGCCGGGTTGGTACTCGCCAAAATCTGCTAAACTCCAGTTTTCACCCCCATCCTGGCTGATGTAAAAGAAAGAGTCTGACACCCCACCATTACCGGCGGCCCCGGCAAACACCTGGAGGGGCTGGCGGGGGTCTACCGCCATCGTCGTGACTGAACGATCCGGGTCGGCAAGCTCTTTCATCATTTGCCAACTGCTGCCGCCATCGGCGCTGCGATAGATGCGGCCCGGAACGTCATCGGAGTGCATTGTACCGGCGTACACTGTAACCCCGCCGGTATGCGTTACCAACGCCATTGACCGGACGGGCAAGGTTAGCGAAGTTGTTTGCCAGGTCAGGCCGCGGTCGGTGGTTTTGTAGACTCCGTCGCCGTCGTTCACATAATCCTCACTCCGATTACCGGCCCCCAGATAACCCGTCAGCGGGTTGGTGGGGTCAATCACCAAATCCTGCGCTCGCAAATCCGGTTTGGCAGCATTGATGGTAACAACGTGGGTCGGGGTTATCATCCAACTGCCCGAGCCGGCACTGGTGGTCCAGTCCTCAAAAATGTAAAGATGATCCAATTGGGCCAGATAAACCCGGTCGTGATTAGCCGGATCGAACACAACCCGCCCCCCGGACGAAGCCAGGATATATTCGTCAATGCTTTCAAAAGGTTGTTCGCCGTGTGCCAGGGGGAACTTCCAGCTTTGACCGCCATCCTCGGTGAAACCGACGCCGTTGCCGGTCATCACCCAGTAACGGTCATTATCGCCGGGGCTAGTCGCAATCCGGCGAACATCCACCTCGGATAAACCTTCGTTGAAATCAGTCCACGTGCTGCCGCCATCGGCCGTTTTCCAAACGCCGGGCGTGCAGGGTGCAAACCAGGTCAACGGGTCTGTTGGGTCAAAGACGGGTAAGGCGCAGTATGTGTTGGAGGATACATGCCAGTTGTCCCCTTCGTCATCGCTACGACAGATAGTGCCACCGCCCATATCCAAAAACAAGGTTCGGCTGAGGGTAGGGTGGAAGCTGAGGCGGTTGGGGCCGTCACCATCGCAGGCAGGTTCTATGCTGGGAGGATCAATCTCAGACCACGACTGGCCGTGGTCGGCGCTGCGCTGCAAACTGCCCTCGTAAATGGCAAACACCGTTCCGGTGGGGGTGGCATTGACCCCCAAATCCCACACATCTGCCGTAATCACCCTGGTGTAGCTTATACCATCATTAGAACTGGCATACAAGCCCACATCGTTACCGTTCCGGTGGCTTCCGGCACTGAAATATACATACCGGGGATTGGTTGGGTCAACTACAATCTCGCGCACCGTTTCATCGAGGGTATCAACATAGGTTGGTCCGCCATCCAACGAAAATTGAGCCTGGGTCCAGTCAGATCCGCTGTTTTCAGAATAGTGAACGGTTTCGGTGTAAGTGCCGCCGGAGCCGTATTGATGTAATGTCATGTGCAAAACGGTTGGCGTCAACGGGTTGATTGCCAGCACGCCCGACCCCCACGGAGTACCGGAGACGGTGTAGATTTTGGTCCAGTTCAGACCTTTATCGTCGCTGTGCCAAAGGTCCCCCCGGTCGGCCAGGCGATAGAGGCCGTTGTTAGTATTGTCGATGACCATACTGCGGCAGCCGTCGCCGGTATTGGTCAACACCTGCCAGGCGGTGGCCCCTTCAAGCAATTGGTATACCCCATAGCCAACGTCCTCCAGGCAGACGTACAAATCGCCATTGGCTGCCATCGCAAAATCCTCAAGCTCCACCTGCGCCCCGTACAAGTCGGCCTTTGCCCACGTGTCTGGGTCTTGAGCCTGAACAATGCCGATGCCGAGCGTGGCCCAGGTTATGGTCAGGGCCAGGCCGGCCATAGCCAACGTCAGTGTAAATTGAACAAATGCTTTGCGGTACATTTTTTCCACCCTCCCTTGAGTAGATTATCCCTCTGTTACTTGAGAATGATGGGCAAATAGACTGCCTTTGTTTCTTCCAATAACACATAGTCGCTAAAGTGGCACACGACAGCTTGCAGTACATTGTTGGCCAAATCACGAACATATCCGCCGCAAGGTTGGGCATCCACCCAGGCGCTGCCATCCCAGGTATAAAGAATGAGAGCCGATTCATCCACGCCGGCTACATCCTCATCATTATATTGGATGGTTATGGTCATCGGTGAGGAAATCGTCACATTAGATTCAACCCGCACGGCGTGCTCGCTGACCAGTGATTGGGTGAACAACCCGGTGTTCGTGGTTGGTACCGCCAGGTTATAAACCATCGACAGAGTATTCGTGACCGTATCCGGGGGAATGGTGATGGTGGTGCTTTGGGCCCAGGTATCTTCCAAATCAAAAATACCGCCCTGATCGGGATAAAACTCGGCCTCCAATACAACCGGGATCCAGCGCCCGTTTTTCACCACATCGACCCGACCGGGTTGGGGGATCATATCGCCATACGCATCAAACCCCACATACGTGCCGAACACCCCGGTATAATTGGCTGTGGCGGCGATCTGATTACGAATAGCCAGGGTATCGGTCGTGTTGGCCCGCTTGAGAGCATCGGCAATGAGGCCGACCGCATCATAGGCGTAGGGGGCGTAAAATATGTCGGGCGTGGGTCCAGTGACAAAATTCTCCGCCAGATAATCCGCTTCAAAACGCGCCCAGCCGGGCATATCGCTGGCTCGTCGCCCACTGGCCGCCGCAAAGTTGCCCTCAGCCGCAGTGATGGTGGAGGCTGTGCTGATAAAAGAGTCTTCGATTAAGAAGTCAACATAACCATAGGTAGCGGTCAGGCCCATATTGTACCTGACCCGGCTAATCAGCCCGGCGATTGCATCCGCTTCTCCCACAGTATTTATATCCATCAGGGTAGCCACAAGCGCGTCCGGGCCTTCCCCCTCGATAGCTTGCAAAGTGGCGGTCACTTCAGCCGTGGCTGAAATGTGATGAATGTTAATAATCGTACCACCTAACGCTTCGTACCGATTTTTATAAACATCGGCCATATCACAGGAAATATCATAACCTGTCACCGCCGGCCAAATTGGGTTACAGATCAAACTGGTACGTTCAAGCCCGACACTCCAAAAATACTCCGCCAGTTGAATAGCTCCTGCCCCCTCATAAGGCGTATTCCGAAAGGTGGTGGTGTAACCCTGCGGGTTGGCGTTCGGAACCGTTGAACCCGGCGAAATAAACGGCACCCCGGCCTCGTTATAAATTTTTTGGGAAGCGCTGAGGCTGCCACTGCGCATTGGCCCCACGACCGCCACAGCGCCGGCATTAATCAATTCATTGGCTGCGGTAATGGCTCTGGTGTTATCATTGCCGGTATCAGCCATCACCAAACTTAACGAATAAGCATTGCCGCCAACCATCACCCCGCCGGCAGCATTAACCTGGCTGATAGCCAACCGCACCGCGTTGATATG
>Ga0180430_10003691_pt1 | contig 13160 bp, 9 predicted proteins | sample SS_ome_9_FD_132999 | JGI IMG/M metagenome (GOLD analysis project Ga0180430, IMG submission 132999) | Hypersaline lake sediment archaeal communities from the Salton Sea, California, USA - SS_1_S_2 metaG | ecosystem: Environmental > Aquatic > Non-marine Saline and Alkaline > Hypersaline > Sediment... | reverse complement strand
TCCTTTGCGTCTTGGCGGTTCAGTTCTCACTTCAATCGGCCCAGGATTTCGCGGGCGATGATGATTTTCTCGATTTCCTTGGCGCCTTCGTAGATTTCGAGCACTTTGGCGGCGCGGTAAAAGCGTTCGATATCATAGTCGTTGAAATATCCGTAGCCGCCGTGCAGCTGCAGGGCCTCGTCCACGACTTCCACCGCGATGTGGCAGGCGTACAGCTTGGCCATGGCCGTGAGCCGGGTGTCGGGTCGACCCTGATCCAGCAGCCAGGCGGATTTGTAGACCGTGTTCCGGGCGGTTTCGATTTTGGTGGCCATTTCCGCGATTTTGAACTGTGCCGACTGAAAGCTTCCGATGGGACGGCCGAATTGTTTGCGGCCCTTGATGTGCTGCAGCGCCTGATCCATTGCGCCCTGGGCGAGCCCCACGCCGTGGGCCGCCACATATGCGCGGGAGCGGTCGAAAAAGTGCATCAGCTGGATGAACCCGTCGCCTTCCCCACCGATGCGGTTGTGCTGCGGCACGCGGACGTCGTTCAAATACACCGCCGCCGTGTCCGAGCAGCGCAGGCCCATTTTGCCGTCCATTTTTTCGGCTTTGTATCCGGCCCGGTCCGTTTCCACCAGTATGATGCTGTGCCGGCCGGTCTTGGCGGCTGCCTCCGGATTGGTGAGACAGAAAACCAGCATGAAGGTCGCCACCGTACCGTTGCCGATCATGACCTTGCTGCCATTGATGATGTAGTCGCCGCCGTCCTTGACAGCCGTGGTGGCCGCCGCGGCCGTGTCGCTGCCGGCATCCGGCTCCGTGATGGCGAATCCCATGATACCGTCCCCCTCAAAGAGGGTGGGCAGATAGGTTTTTTTCTGCTGTTCGGTGCCGTACATCAGCAGCTCCTCGGCGCCGAAGGACACCGAGCAGAGCTGCTGCCCGATGCCGGGATCGATTTTCCAGAATTCCTCGAGCACCAGGGCGTGGTCGAGGTATCCCAGCCCCGGTCCGCCGTAGGCTTCGGGGATAAACAGCCCGATCAGATCCAGCTGCCTTGCTTTTTTCAAAATGGCGGCCGGAAAGGTTTCGTTCAAGTCGAATTCCCGGGCTACGTCCTTAAATTCCCCCAGCGCAAATTCCCTGGCGGCCTGCTGGATGTACCGCTGTTCTTTGGTCAGTGTGAAATCCATGGCCAAGGCTCCTTTCCATCATTTTCATGCCCGTTCGCGCCCAGCCAGGCAACAGGCGGCGCCATGTTGTTGCCTGTCCGCATTATCCAAAACCATATTGCATGAAAATGTATATTTAAAAAACAACATACAAAATTAATCAGTTAAAAAAAATAACATGTAAAATCCGGGGGTCGACGTCATGTTTTCATGACGTCGACCCCCGGATTTAACATTGGGATATTCCCATGGCGCCGAAACGGGACCTTTGTCTGTTTGTTTTTCAGCATCCGCAGCGCCTTGATCAGCTCCGGCCGGGTCCGGGCGGGTTCGATCACCGCGTCGACCAGCATGTTGGAGGCCGCGTGAAACGGATTGGAATATTTGTGGTCGTATTCGGCGATCATTTCATCCCGGAAAGCCTGCGGATCTTGGACCTGCTGCATTTTTTTCCGGAAAATGAGGTTGACGGCCGTGGCGGTGTCCAGCACCACCAGTTTGGCGATCGGCCAGGCCAGCATCATATCGACGCCCATGCCCACGCAGCACATGGCCATCACCGCGCCGCCGTATTCCTTGCGCAACGCCAGGGTGATTTTGGGTACGGTGGCCTCGGCATACGCGTACAGCATTTTGGCACCGTGGCGAATGATGCCGGAATGCTCCTGTTTGACGCCGGGAAAGTAGCCCGGGACGTCCACAAAGTTGATCAGGGGAATATTGAATGCGTCGCAGAAGCGGATAAAGCGGGCGGCCTTGTCGGCACTGTTCACATCCAGGCAGCCGGCCAGGACATTGGGCTGATTGGCCACAATGCCGATGGTTCGTCCGTCCAGCCGGGCAAAGCCGGTGATGATGTTGCGGGCGTATTTGGGCAGCAGTTCGAAAAATACGCCGTCGTCCACCACCCGCTGGATTACGGCGTGCATGTCGTAGGCTTTCCTGAAGTCGTGCGGTACGATCTTTTCCAGTTCCGCGTCCACGCGCATGGGATCGTCGTCCGGGGCAAGCGACGGCGGCCGCTGTTCACAGTTGGCCGGCAGGTAGGCCAGCAGGGTGCGGATGGTGTTAAGGCAGGTCGTCTCGTCTTCGGCCGTCAGGTGGGCCTGTCCGGTGATTTCACTGTGAACGCGCGCTCCCCCCAGCTCCTCGAGGGTGACGTCTTCGCCGGTGACCGATTTGATGACCCCCGGACCGGTGATGACCATCTGGCTCGTTCCCTCCACCATGAGAATGAAGTCGGTCAAAGCCGGCGAGTAGACCGAAACCCCGGCACACGGGCCCATCATGGCGCTGATCTGGGGAATGACGCCCGACGCGGCCGTGTTGCGGTAAAACATGCCCGCCACCCCCTTGGAAGCGAAAAAACCTTCATGGATGCGCCCGCCGCCGCTGTCGAACAGTCCCACAATGGGCGCTTTGACCTTGAGCGCCTCATCCATGATGCGGCAGATTTTACGGCCGTGGATCGTCCCCACCGATCCTCCGAGCACGGTTGCATCCTGGGCATAGGCAAAGGTCAGGCGGCCGTCGATGGCGCCGTAGCCCACGACCACGCCGTCGCCGGGCACTTTTTTTTCCTGCATGCCGAAATCCACCGCCTGGCTTTCGGCCAGTTGATTGAGCCCCACGAAGGTAACGGGATAGAACAACCGGTGCAGGCGTTCGCGGGCGGTCAGCCGTCCGCTTTTGCGCCGCTTCTCGACGGCGGCGGATCCGCCCCCGCGCTCGGCGCGCTCTTTGAGCCCCTGCAGTCTTTCAAGGGCGCTGGCATGGGTTGTCTCACTGGACATGGCGTTGGCCTCCGCATAGTAGTACCGCGTCTCAAAAGTTTCGTTCTAGAAAAATGGCCATATGGAATTGAAAGCGAAATTCCCTCTTAACGATCCCAACGCTCTTATCTGAAACATAATTTTTGTATACAGTATACAACGGCTTTGTCAAGACAAAGTCGCTGGTCAGCGTTGCAAGTGCAACGCGGTTTTGGCTTGACAAGATTTTGCTGTATACCGTATACAGAAGTATCATACCAACCTTGCTTCCGTAAGGGAGATCTCCATGACGCTGTTTGAAAACATGACGGTTCTATCCCTTGAACAGGCGACGGTCGTCCCTTATCTGAGCTATCGTCTGGCCCAGGACGGCATGCAGGTCATTCGTCTGGAACACCCGGTTTACGGCGACCCGAACCGGATGGTCGGTGAAAATGTACTGGGCGAAGAGCGAATGAACGCCTATTTCCTGTGCATAAACGCCGGCAAAAAAGCCCTGACCCTCAATTTGCGGGAAAAAGAGGGCCAGGATCTGTTTTACCGGCTGATCAAATCCCTGGACGTCGACATTTTCATTACCAACCAACTGCCTCGAAATTACGCCAAACTGGGCATCGACCACCCCCGTCTGGCGGCACACAAGCCGGACATCATCTGGCTGGGCGTCACCGGTTTCGGTCCCGACAGCAACGAAGGCGCTTATGATCCCATTCTGCAGGCGCGCTCCGGGCTGATGGATCTGACCGGAGCGCCGCAGGGCGATCCCCAGGTGCTGGGCATACCGCTGCCGGACATGGGTACGAGCGAACATGCCTACGGGCTGTTGATGAAAGCCCTGTTCAAACGCCAGCGGACCGGCGAAGGATCGCGCATCGACCTGGCCATGTTCGCCTCGTCGGTCTCCTGGCTGACCGTACCGGTCACCCTCACCGGCACCTTCGGCAAAAACATCACCCGCCGCGGCAACACGCATGAATTTTTCAGCCCGGTGTCAGTGTATCGAACCCGCGACGGATATGTCTATCTGGCCGTGGGCAATGACCGCCAGTGGCAATCACTGGTGGCACTTGCGCCCTTCGCCGCGCTGGACGATCCGGCCTACCGAACGAATGCCGGCCGCATTGCGGACGTCAACCGATTGAACCGCCGTTTGAACGAGATTACGCGGACCATGGATTCGGATGCCCTGATCGCGCTGTTGAATACGATCACCGTTCCCGTCAGCAAGATCAATTCCATGGCGGAGGTGCTGCAGGACCCGCTTGTACGGCAGCGGCTGCTGCGTTCCAGGGACCCTGTCAGCGGACTGGAGATCACCCTGGCACCGCCGCCCTGCATGACCCCTTTTCTGGTGCGGCATCAGGGTGAGATGACCTTTCCGCCGCGCTTCGGTGAACACAACCAGGCGATTTACGGCGGGGTTCTGGGCTGCAGTGCGGATGAAATTCAAGACCTCAAAGCCAGGCATATCATCTGAGAAGGGAATGCCTTTGCATGAAGCGCCCGCCGAACCTTGAAAAAATGGGGTTTAAAGGTCTTGAAGCCCTTCACCAGCGCAAATCGTTGGGCCAGCATGTTTTTGAAAATCTGAAAAGCGGCATCATCAAGGGCCGCATCGCGGCGGGCAGCCGCATCGTCGAAAGCCGCCTGGCGGAAGCGCTGGGCATCAGCCGCACCCCGGTTCGGGAGGGTCTGCACAAGCTCGAACGCGAGGGGTACGTCGCCAAACTCCCGCGGGGCGGCTTTTGTGTGCTGGGTCTGAGCCGTGAGGATGTCGAAGAAACGTTCGGCATCCGCGGTGTGCTTGAAAGCTATGCCGCCCGGCTGGCCGCCGAAAAACACCGCCGGGGCGAGCTCAAGGCGCTGGAAGACAAAATCGCCGCGTTTCAGAACTGTCTGGACCGCGGCGACCTGGCCGCCCTGCCGGGCATCAACACGGCATTTCACGATCTTTTGTATGCCTTGAGCCGTAGTCCCAAGCTGATAAAAATGATCAGTGATTTGAGCGATCCCATCTACCGCTTTCGTCATTTGATCCTGCAAAACCGGCGCCTGGCGCAGGTGAGCAACGCAGACCACCGACAGATGCTGACGCTCATCCGGCGTCGCGACGCGGCGGGGGTGGAAAAACTCGTTCGCGGGCACCTGCGGCGCGGCAAGGCCGCGGCCCTGGAAACATACGACGCGGACAGGACCGCGTCCGTGCCGGCGGAGGAGTGATTGGCTTGATCAGGAAAGGATGCTGTTATGCAAAAACCGCCGATAAAAATTCTGGTGGCCAAACCCGGACTCGACGGCCACGACAGAGGGGCTAAAATTATTGCGCTGGCGCTGCGGGACGCCGGCATGGAAGTGGTTTACACCGGTCTGCATCAAACCGTGGCGCAGATCGTGCGGGCCGCTGTTCAGGAAGCCGTGGACGTGATCGGCCTGAGTGTCATGTCCGGCGCCCACCTGCCCATCTGTGAAACGCTTTTTCAGATCATGGATGAAAAAGGCCTGGGGGACGTCCTTGTGGTGGTGGGCGGCGTCATACCCGCCGGGGACGTCGTCCGCTTGAAGAACATGGGTGTCCGGGGGGTTTACCCCGGCGGCACGCCGCTTGCGGAAATCGTGGCGGACATTCAGCGTATTGCAAGCACAACTTGAAATGCAGACGGAACCGCGGAAAAACGCATTCCGATGCCAATCAATGGACAGGTGACATCATGGGCGTAGCCAAATACATCAAGAACGACAAGGACGCCGTCGAGGAGGTCGTTTATCAGTCGGGCATCCGTATCAAGCCCGTCTACACCCCCGACGATCTCGCGGCGGCGGGCTTCGACTATCACACGGACCTCGGCGATCCCGGCGAATATCCTTTTACGCGCAGCCTTCACCCCCTGGGCTACCGCAGCCGGGCCTGGACCACGCGGCAGTACACCGGTTTCGGAACGCCGCAGGAAACCAACCAGCGCTTTCAGTACATGATATCCCACGGGCAGACCGGTTTAAACGTGGCGTTTGATCTGCCGACCCAGATGGGACTGGACTCGGATGACGCCCTGGCCGTCGGCGAAGTCGGCCGGGTGGGCATGGCGGTCGACTCTTTGCGGGATTTTGAAATCGCCTTCAAAGACATTCCCCTGGACCGCATCGGTTCGGGCTTGACGATCAACGCCGTGGCTGCCATTATGCTGGCCATGTACCAGGCCCTGGCGGAAAAGCAGGGCTATGGCCGGGACCGCATCAACGCCACCCCGCAGAACGACATTTTAAAAGAGATGATCGGCCGTGGGGCCTGGATTTTTCCGGTGGAAGACGCCGTGCGGCTGGTGGGCGACACCATCGCCTACAGCATGAAGGAGCTGCCGCGCTGCAATCCCGTCAGCATCTGCGGCTATCACATCCGGGAATCCGGCGCCAACCCGGCGCAGGAAATCGCCTGTGCATTTGAAATCGCCAGGGCCTACATCGAAAATGTCACCGCCCGGGGCATCGCGCCCGATGCCTTTGTCGGACGTTTTTCCTTTAACCTGAACGTGTTCGGCAATCTGTGGGAGCAGATCGCCAAGTTCAGGGCGGCCCGCAAGATGTGGGCGCGCATGCTCAAAACGGAATACGGTGTGCAGGACAAGAAAAAGCTGTTTTTACGGGGCCTGTTCGGGGGCGGCGGCAGCGGCCTGACCAAAGCCCAGCCGGAAAACAACATCATCCGCAGCGCTTACTACGCCCTGGGGGCGGCGCTGAGCGGTGCACAGACCACGGCGCTGTGCTCTTTCGACGAGGCTTACACCATACCGACACCCCGGGCGGCCCTGCTGTCTTTGCGAACGCTCGAACTGCTCATGGAGGAAGTCGGTCTGCGCGACACGGTGGATCCCCTGGCCGGATCGTATTTCATCGAAACCCTCACCAAACAGATGGAAGAAAAGATCCGGGGCGAGCAAAGGGAAATCCAGCAGATGGGCGGTATGATCCATGCGGTTTCGACCGGCCATATACAGCGCAAAATCGCACGGCAGGCTTATGCGTACGAAAAGGGCCTCGAATCGGGGGAATATGTCAAGGTCGGCGTCAACAAGTATGCAGACGCCGAAGACCACTCGCCGGACGTGGATCTGCACGCCTATGATGAAGCCTGGGCAACGCGTCAGATCGAAGCGCTCAAGGCGCTGCGCCGCGCGCGCGACAACCGGGCGGTGTCCACCGCACTCAAGGCGCTTGAAAAGGCCGCGCGCGGCAAGACGAACGTTATGCCGCCGCTGGTGGACTGCTGCCGGGCTTATGCCACCGTGGGCGAAATGGCGGGCGTGCTGCGCGCGGTCTACGGTGAATGGCAGGAGCCCGGCATTTTCTGAGGGCCGGGGTCAACCGGCAACGCAACAGGGGGGCCGTTTGTGACAAAAGGACACTTCCGTCTAGGCTGTGACATCGGGGGGACCTTCACCGATTTCGTTCTGGTCGACGATGCCACCGGCGCCTTTCAGACCAATAAATGCCTGACCACCCCGCAAGATCCATCCATCGCCGTGGCCCGGGGCATTGATGAAATGGCCCGGCGGCTGGGTGCGTTCATGCCCCGTGTGAAGGAAATCATCCATGGCACGACCCTGGTCATCAACGCCATCATCGAGCGCAAAGGCGCCAAAACGGCGCTGTTGACCACCCGTGGATTCAGAGACGTGCTGGAGCTGGGCCGGGAAATCCGCTATGACGCCTACGACATCTTCGCCGAATATCCGGCGCCGCTGGTACCGCGGCATCTGCGGTGCGAAGTGACCGAGCGCATCGCCGGCGACGGCCGTGTCCTTCAGGACCTCGACATGCAGGAAGCGGCGGACACCGTGGCTGCGCTCGCGGCCGACGGGGTGGAATCCATGGCCGTCTGCCTGATCAATTCCTTTGAAAATCCGGTCCACGAAAAACAGCTTAAAGAGTGGATTGCGTCGGCCTTTCCCGAGCTGTCTCTGTCCATTTCGTATGAGGTGCTGCCCCAGATCCGGGAGTACGAGCGCACCAGCACGACGGTGACCAACGCCTATGTCAAGCCCATCACCTCGCGTTATCTGGAAAAACTGGCCGCCCGTCTTGCATCGCTCGGCTTCGACGGCAAACTTTACATCATGCTGTCCAGCGGCGGCATCACTTCCGTCGACACGGCCAAGGCCTTTCCGGTGCGCATTATCGAATCCGGCCCCACCGCGGCGGTGATCGCCTCCCAGTACTACGGCCGCATGTTTTCCATAAAGGACATCTTCTGTTTCGATATGGGCGGCACCACGGCCAAATCCTGCTTGATTCAGAAAGGCAGCGCCGGTCTGGTTTCCACATTCGAGGTCGGGCGGGTGCAGCGCTTTAAAAAGGGCAGCGGACTGCCGATTCAGGTGCCGGTGGTCGATTTGATGGAAATCGGCGCCGGCGGCGGCAGCATCGCGCAAATCAGCAGGATGGGTCTGCTGAAGGTTGGTCCGGAAAGCGCCGGGGCGGATCCGGGGCCGGTTTGTTATGACCGCGGCGGGACATCGCCGACGGTGACGGACGCCGATTTGTTTCTGGGCTATCTGGATCCCGACTATTTTCTCGGCGGCAGCATGCGCTTGAACAAAGCCGCCGCGGAGCGCGCCATTGAGCAGGCCATCGCCGGGCCGCTGCACACCACGACGCTGGAGGCGGCCTTCGGCATTCACGACCTGATCAACGAAACCATGGCCGCCGCTGCCAAAACCCACATCGCCGAAAAGGGCGGCAATCCCAACCTGGTCACCATTGCGGCCTTCGGCGGCGCCGGTCCGGTTCACGCTTACGGTCTGGCCAAAAAAATCGGTGCGCCGCGCATCCTCGTACCGCCGCTGGCCGGGGTCGGATCCGCCCTGGGATTTTTCACGGCGCCGGTGGCCTTTGATCTGTCCCGCAGCCATCGGGTGCGGCTGGATGAGGCCGACTTCAGCGCCGTTGAGGCGATTTTTGCCGAACTGGAAAAAGAGGGCCGCGCCATTCTGGAGACCGCGGCCCGGCCGCAGGATCTGATCTGTGAAAGAACGCTGATGATGCGCTTTGTCGGCCAGGGCGCCGAAACCGATCTGTCCATCGACGCCGGCTCCTTTGAACAGTACGATCAGGCCGCCGTCCGCGCGCTGTTCGATCAGGCCTACCGGAAGCGCTACGGCCGCACCTATCCAGAGACGCCGGTGGAGTTTGTGACCTTCAAACTCCGGATCCGGCAGCCGGAAAAGACACTCCATCTGCCCCGGCTAAAGGCCGGCGCAACGGATTTGGCGGCCTGCAGCAAAGGACAGCGACCGGCCTTTTCCATGCTGGAAAAAGATTTTATCTCCTTCCGGGTCTATGACCGGATGGCTCTGTTCCCCGGGGCCCGCATCCCGGGCCCGGCCATTCTGGAGGAACGGGAGTCCACCGTCGTCATCGGTGAAGATGCGCAGGCCGCTGTTGATGAATTCGGATTTGTATGGATTGATCTTGCACCGCATGCTAATCAATCGTAAACCGCCGGCTTTGCTGGAGAGACGCCCGCGGTTTTACAGGTTCGGGAGCGACAACGGATTGAATTAAATATGAATAACGGGAGCGGACCATGACCGGCAGGCCGAAGCCCTCTTTGCACGACAGCGCGTTTGACCCCATCCGGCTGGAAATTTTGTGGCGCCGCATGATCAGCATCGTCGACGAGGCCGACGCCTCGGTCGCCCGCACCGCCTTTTCGAGTCTGCTGCGCGACGCCCACGACTACACGTGCATGTTCACCGACAGCCGGGGGCAGGAGCTCGTTCAAGGCACTTTCTGTACGCCGGGCCAGGCCGGCGCCATGGCCCTCGGGGTCAGGCGCATCATCCGCTCTTTTGGTCCGGATGCCTACCAGCCCGGAGATGTCATCATCGTCAACGATCCCTGGCTGCTGGCCGGCCATTTGAATGACGTGTGTGTGCTGAGCCCTATTTTCCACCGCGATCGGATTGTGGCCTTCACGGCCTGCGTGTTTCATCATTCCGATATCGGCGGGCGGGTGTCCTCCGACAACCGCGAAGTGTTTGAGGAGGGGCTGTTCATTCCGCCGTTGAAGCTGTACCGGGCCGGTGTGCTCAACCAGGCGGTGCTGGACATGATCCGCTGGAATGTGCGCACACCGGAGGAAGTGGTGGGGGACATCCGCTCCCAGGTGGCCGCCAATCATGTCTGCGCACGCAAAATTTTGGAAATGATGGAGGACGAAGACCTGATGCATCTGGACGATCTGGCCGACAGCATCATTTCCAAAACCGAAAGCAGCATGCGCCGGGCGATTTCCCGCATCCCGGACGGGCGCTATCCCTATCATGGCATCATCGAAGGCGCCGGCCGGCATAGTGACATCGACATCCGTCTGGCGGTCTCCGTCAAGGGGTCGGACATCGAAGTGGATTTCGAGGGCACCGCGCCCCAGGTCGACTGGGGGGTCAATGTGGTTTACAACTTTACCTACGCCTATGTTTTTATGGCGGTGAAGAGCGCTTTTGACCCGGAGATTCCGATCAACGAAGGCGCCATCCGGCCGGTTCGCATGAAAGCGCCCGCCGGCAGTGTCGTCAACTGCAATTTTCCGGCGGCGGTGGCCGCCCGCATGCAGGTGGGCCACTTCATGACCGAAATGATTTTCAAGGCCCTGGCCGCCGCGGCACCCGACCGCATCATCACCGAAAGCGGCGGTACACCGGCCCAGACCAACATTTTTTACGGTCGGCGCCATGACGGCAGAAACTGGCACACGATGATTATCCGCGGCGGCGGCCTGGGCGCCGGCAGCCGCATGGACGGTCATCACTGCGCCATTTTTCCGGCCAACGGCGCCAACACGCCGGTCGAAATTCTGGAAAGCGATACCCCCCTGCTGGTGGAAGCCCGCGAGCTGGTATGCGACTCGGGCGGCGCCGGCCGCCGGCGGGGCGGTTTGGGCCGCCGGATGGTGATCCGCGTGCCCGACGATGCATCGGCGCCCATGGGACCGGTGACCGTCGCCGTGCAGGCCGGGCGCTACCGCTACGCGCCCCGGGGTATCTTCGGCGGTGGATCCGGCGCCAAGGCGGTCTTTCTCAAAAACGATGCCCCGGCCGATCCCAGCGGGCTCACCTTTTGCAATCCCGGGGACCGCCTGGCATTTCACAGCGCGGGCGGGGGCGGATACGGCGATCCCCTCGAAAGAGACCTGGAAGCGGTGGTAAGCGACGTACAATACGGCTATGTCAGTCCGCAGAGCGCCCGGCGCGATTACGGCGTCGTCATGGATGCCGCCGGGGCCGCAGCCGACATCGAAGCCAGCCGCCGTTTGCGCCTGCATATGCGGCCGTCCGCAAAGGGTCACAGCACGCACAAGGAGTGAAGGAATGTCGAAAACAAAGCAAACCTTTATGCCGTCTTTTCAGTCCGGCGATGAATTGGCGGCCCACCAGCTCAAGGGGCTTCAGTGGACGGTGGCCCATGCATACGCAGGCTCCGCCTTTTATCGTCGGAAACTGGACGACGCCGGCGTTCAACCGGCGGACATCCGCTCCCTGGAGGATCTGCAGCGGCTGCCGTTGACCGATGCATCCGATTTAAGGGCCGGATACCCGCTGCCGCTTTTAGCGGTCCCGGTCGACCGTGTCGTCCGCATCCATGCCTCCTCCGGCACCACCGGCAAAAAAAAAGTGCTGGCCTACACCCAAAAAGACATCGAAGACTGGATCCACTTTTTCGCCCGCTGCTACGAAATGGCCGCGCTGACGCCGGAAGACCGCGTGCAGATCGCGGTGGGCTATGGGCTGTGGACGGCCGGCGTCGGTTTTCAGATGGGCTGTGAACGCTTCGGCGCCATGGCCATTCCGGTGGGACCCGGCAACATCGATCTGCAGTGCCGCTTTTTGGTCGACCTTCAGCCGACGGTTCTGTGCTGCACGGCCAGCATGGCCCTGCTGCTGGCCGAGGAAATCGAAGGCCGCGGCCTGCGCGACCGGATCGCCTTAAAAAAAATTATCTACGGGTCGGAGCGCTGCAGCGCGGCCATGCGGCAGCGCATTCAACACCTGATCGGCCTGGAAGACATGTTCGACATCCCCGGCATGACCGAGCTGTACGGCCCGGGAACGGGACTGGAGTGCAGCCGCCACGAAGGCATTCACTACTGGGCTGACTACTACCTGCTGGAAATTCTTGATCCCGAGACGCTTGCACCGGTCCCGGCAGGAGAGCGGGGGGAAATGGTGGTCACCACCCTGACCAAAGAAGCGGCGCCGCTCATCCGCTACCGCACGCGCGACCTGAGCCGCCTGATTCCCCAACCCTGTTCCTGCGGCAGCGTTCTGCCGCTGCATGACCGTATTTTGGGAAGATCCGACGACATGATCATCTTCCGGGCGGTGAACATTTATCCAGGGCAGATTGACGAAGTACTCTCAACCATCCCGGAAATCAGCTGCGAATATCAGGTGCACATTGAAAGAGGGGATGACGGCCGGGATTACATGACGCTGCGCATCGAGTGCGCCCCCGACGGCAGCCCGGTCGACCGCCGGGTTCTGACGCAGGCCATCGGCCGCGAAATCAAGAATCAGCTGATGGTCAGCTGCAACATCGAGCTGGTCGACACGTGCACGCTGCCCCGATCCGAACGCAAATCCAAGCGCATATTCGACAATCGCCCCACCGATTGAAGAGAGGACCCCATGATCGACTACATGTACCACCGGCCCGAGACGCTGGAGGAGGTGTTCGCGCTGATGGAGCGCTACGGAGACAGGGCGGCGCTGGTGGCCGGCGGCACCGATGTTCTGGTCAACATCCGTCAGCAACGCCGGCCGCCGGAAGCGCTCATCAGCCTGCGAAAGCTCGAAGGCCTCAAGTACATCCGCAAAAACGGCGGCTATCACATCGGCGCGCTGACCACGCACCGCATGCTGGAGCAGTCGGAACTCGTCCGCTGCGAACTCAAGGCCCTGCAGCAGGCCGCCGCCCAGGTCGGCTCGGTGCAGATCCGCAACGTCGCCACCATCGGCGGGAACATCTGCAACGCCGCACCGTCGGCGGACACCTTGGGACCGCTTCTGGTGTTTGATGCCCTTTTTGTTCTGCAGGGTCCGTCCGGGCGGCGACGCGTGCCGGCCGAGGCATTTTTTCTGGGTCCCGCCGAAACCGTCAAATCCGCCGATGAAATTTTGACCGGCATCGAAATTCCCGCGGGCATGCGAAGGTACAAGAGCGCCTACCGCAAGCACGCGCG
>Ga0180430_10003688_pt1 | contig 13165 bp, 10 predicted proteins | sample SS_ome_9_FD_132999 | JGI IMG/M metagenome (GOLD analysis project Ga0180430, IMG submission 132999) | Hypersaline lake sediment archaeal communities from the Salton Sea, California, USA - SS_1_S_2 metaG | ecosystem: Environmental > Aquatic > Non-marine Saline and Alkaline > Hypersaline >... | reverse complement strand
GTGAAGATGCCGGGTGTGACGCCGGAGTCGATTCTGTGCGTGCCCCTGGTGATTCGAGAAAGAACGATCGGAGCCATTGCCTTGGTCAATGACTTGAACGGGGCGTTCAGTCGACAGGATGTTGGACTGCTGACCGCCATGGCGGGCTCCGTTGCTGTGGCCGTTGAGAACGCAAATCTCTACTCGGAGGTGGCGGATTTCGCGACGGAGCTAGAGCGTTCGCAGGCCAAGTTGGTGCAGGCAGAGAAAATGGCGGCTATCGGGCGATTGGCGGCGTCGTTGGCGCACGAGATCAACAACCCGCTGCAGGGCATCCATAATAGTCTCCATCTGAGCCTGCATGAAGGTCTGGGTCAAGAGCGGCGCGATGAATACGTGGGGATGGCACGCAATGAGGTTGAGCGTTTGATCGAAATCGTGCAGCGGATGCTGGATTTCTACCGCCCCTCGCGAGGCGGCCGGGACGTCGCCGATCTAAATGAGGTGGTGAAGAACGTCCTGGCTCTGGCCCGCAAACGCATCCAACACGGCAAGATCGAGGTCCACACGGACCTCACGGAGGACCTGCCCGGGGTTCCGCTCATCGCGGATCAAATCAGTCAGGTGCTGTTGAACCTGGTGATCAACGGCACCGAGGCGATGCCTTCGGGGGGTGATCTCTGGGTGAAGACGGAGGTCGGTGACGAACGTGACCAGATTGTGCTGACGGTCCGGGACAGCGGCGTGGGCATTCCCGCCGAGGATTTGGAGCACCTGTTTGAGCCGTTCTACACGACGAAGTCGGATGGAACTGGACTGGGGTTGGCCATAAGCTATGGGATTGTTGAGCGGCACGGTGGGACGATTGACGTCTCGAGTCGACCGGGGAAGGGAGCTACGTTCGTAGTGAGGCTCCCGGTCAACGGTGCCGGTTGACGCGTTTGGCGGGAGGAGGGATCGTGCTCAACCAGAATCGAGCGGCGCGGATCTTGATCGTGGACGATGAGGCGGTGACCCGCGTCTCGCTGCTGGACGCTATGCGGCTGGAGGGCTATGAGGTTGATACAGCGGCCAGTGGAGAAGAAGCAATGAGCCTCTTGGACAAGCGCGAGCCGTTTGACCTGGTCATTCTGGATTTGAAGATGCCGGGCATGGATGGATTGGAGGTGGCCGAGCGCATTCACGCGACCTCATCGGATACCATCGTAATTCTGCTGACGGCATTCGGAACCATGGAGACGGCGATCGAAGCGATACGCAAGGGCGCGCACGATTATCTACTGAAGCCCTGTCCCATCCCCAGGATTCTCGAGAGTGTGCAGGAGGGGCTTTCCAAGCGCAAGCAGGAGCAGAGACGGCTGCTGCTCGTGGAGCAATTGAAGCAGACGGTGGCTGCCCTGGACGCTATGGAGCAGCCGGAGGATGTCGAGGCAATCAGTGACCAGACCGCGGATCGATTTCTCCGCGTGCGAGACGTGGTGGTCGACCTCCAGAAGCACATAGCCACGCGGCGGGGGGAACCTCTGGATCTGACGCCCACAGAGTTCAAGGTGCTTTCCTGCCTGATGGAGGCTCCGGACGAGGTGTGGAGCCCCGAGGACCTGGTCAGGCGCACCAGGGGTTACGATGCGGACACAGAAGGAGCCCGTGCCATTATCCGCGTGCACATACGACGGCTGCGCAAGAAATTGGAGCCGGATGCGGCCGATCCCATGTACGTGATCAATGTGCGCGGGATTGGCTACATGTTCGCGTCGGATCGCCAGCGCGGGGACGAAGAACCAGAGCTCGTGGGTTAGTGTTTGCAGGCTTTCGTCACTCAAGATCCGAGGGCGTTTCCTCATAGGCACTGCACGGACTATGCCCTACCGGCGTGCCGGCGTCCTGCTCGAATTCCCCCGACCAACATCTCTGTAACGTATTCGTAATCCCTTCGAAACGCCCATCCTGGCCACGGTGTGGTATCCTAAGTGGCGGAGTTGTTGATCTCGCGCAGGCCGATGCCCCTCCACGACAAGGTGCGGGATTGCCCTGTGGCGCTGCGTTAATCCAGATGACACAACGAGGCTGACGGTTGGAGGGCTGATGAGCTGGGCTGATAGGGCCAAATCGTGCATTGGATGGGACGAGAGGGATGCTGAAGGACTCGCCAGTCTTTGGGAGTGGCTGGCGCCCGAGAAGGACGAGCTGGTGGACTTGCTCGTCGAAGGCGTGACACAACTTGACGGCGTCCCTCGGCTCTTGAGGAATGGGCGATTCACCGGGCGACTTCACGCTCTGGTTGAGGAATGGCTGTTGGGCGTGCTGGCCCCGGCGTACGACGACGTGGAGCGTCAAGAGCGGCGTCGGGATCTAGGGCGTCGATTGGCGCGTATTGACGTCTGTTTTGAGGAGGTCATGCTTCTGGAGGCCATGGCGCACGGGCGGCTTCTGGCACTGATCAGCAAGAACCAGGACGGCGGCGCCGATCAGCTCTCTCTTATGCTGGGCGCCTTGCAGAAGGCGTTGAGCTACGACCGAGGCCTGGTCCACGCGGGTTATGTGGAGTTTCGAGACAGCGAGATGGAACAGGCGCTGCTGGATCGTTTCCTGTCCATCACGGGATTCAGTCCCAGCCTTTACGAGGGACTCGCTGAGACCTGGGAGCAGGAGCGAGGAAGGGGCAGGCGGCCATGAAAGGGGCCGTCGGGTTGCCCTGCGTCATCATAATCGGCTGATCGGAGCTTGCCTTGGGCGAGTTCCGACGGATTGTCCGATGGAGCACCGACACCGCCATCAATCAAGCTCCCGAATGGTGTCGGCAGCGGCCGGAGAACCAGGGTGCCGCGCAGCGGGCTGGCGGCTGTGGTCGCTTCGTTTCTCGGTGGTCAACTTGCCGGGATTCCTCTGCTGGGGCGAGCGAGGGCCGGACAAGAGCGACGCGGCGAGCTTGCTTCCTGAAGCGCGCGTGCTCCTGGGTGCGCTAACGACTTGTCGCGGAGATGGTCGGCGGTTGGAGACCGTTGGCGCCCGTGTACTGAACTGTTGTAGATGGCATACGAGGCAAGCACACGCTCGTGAGGTGCCGTGCACCTGGAAGGTGCATCGCACCGGTCGGGACGACAACTCGTTCGTGCAGACCGTGCTCCTTTGGTGCTTGACGGCTGTCTTCTTTGTGGTAGAATTCGTTGCAGGCGCCCCCATCGTCTAGCCTGGTTAGGACACGGGCCTTTCAAGCCCGCGACAGGGGTTCGAATCCCCTTGGGGGTACTTCCCATAAGCTTGGCGGTACCCACGTTGCAGTGAGAGCGTTGGTTGTCAATGTGGGGCCGGATGGAGCCAGCGGGTTGTGCCATGTAGAGACACTCCCCCACCACTCTGGTGGGGTTTTGTTTTGTGGGCCATAGCGCGGCCGAACACGCTGTCGTGCGCGAACACGGGGGAGGTGGGCTGATGTCACGACGCCCAGACGGTGTCGAAGTCGTCCTCGAAGCTATCATCGGGCGACTCCTGAGGGACCAGGAGCTCACACTTGCTGTGGCGGAATCGTGTACGGGGGGGTTGATTGGCCATCGTATCACGGAAGTGCCCGGAAGCTCACGGTATTTCCGCGGCTCGATTACGGCGTATGCTTATGATGTGAAGGAGACGCTGCTTTCCGTTTCCCGGGAGACCCTCGATAAGCACGGAGCCGTAAGCGCACCAACCGCCCGGGAGATGGCCGAGGGTGTGCGCCAGGTCCTAGGAGCCGACATTGGGATATCGGTGACGGGAATTGCCGGACCCTCGGGGGGCACCCCCGAGAAGCCGGTCGGTCTGGTCTACTTGGGACTCGTCGCTGGGGATGGTGTGTGGGTGGAATCGGAGGTCTTCGAAGGCGACCGCTGGGAGAACAAGGCGGCATCGGCGGAAGCTGCCCTGGATATGCTGCGTCGGTACCTGGAGGGATCCCTTTGACAGGACGGGCAGCGGCAGTCGAGGCGGTGTTTGGTGAGGATGGGCGGATCGAACCGCGACGGTTCACGTGGCAGGGAACCTGGCTGGACGTAGAGGGGGTCGGGCGACGCTGGACGGAGGATGCCGAACGATGCTGGAACATCATGGCCGCGGGCGGTAGCGTATTCGAGTTGCGACTTGATCTGGCCTCGCTCCGCTGGGCGGTGACCAGGGGGCCGTCCGGGCCCAGGGTGGCGTGAGCTTGCTGCCCGGTGTGGGGATTCCTGAACTCTATCCCACACCGTGAAGACGGTTGAGCCAGGTATGAAGTGCTGGATTGATCGGCGAGGTCTGAGGTTTGAGCAGTCGTGGTGAACGGAGGACCCCCGAGGGGGGCATCCGCGCTCTCGATCCATTTCGTGATCTTGAGGACGTGGTGGACTTGATCGGCCTTGCTTTCGGGGATCGGCTGGACCCCGCCGGGCGGGCGACGCTGGAGCGAATGCGACGATTCGCGACGAGCGGACCGCTGATGCAGGGGTTGTGGGCGCTTCTGGGCAAGGCGGCTATGGCGCCGGGGTTGGTCTGGGTCTCTCACGGGGAGATTGTAGGCAATGTATCGGTGCGACGCTCCCGGGATGGTGGCGGGTATTTGATCGGGAATGTGGTGGTGCATCCAGACTATCGAGGACAGGGTATCGGCGGGGCGCTGATGAGGCGGGTGATCAAAGCGGTGTCTCGGCGCGGGGCGGGGTGGGTTGGGTTGGAGGTGCGGGCGGACAACGACGTGGCGCGGTCCATGTACGAGGGGCTCTCGTTTCGTGAGGTGGGTAGAACGCATCACCTGATCCGGGAGGGCGCCTCGGTTCGAGGCGCTTCGAGTCGAAGGGGGCTGCGTCAGGACCACGCCGTGATGCGAAGAGGGGGCCGACAGGATGCGGACGCACTGGTCCGGCTCGTGGAGCAGGTCATCCCGGAGGAGCAACGTCCATTGCTCGAGACGATGGCTGATGATTACCGACCAGGCTGGGCTCGGAGGATTGACCACTGGCTTCGGTGCGAGGATGAAGTCTGGTGGGTGGTCCCAGGGGACGACCAGCTCAGAGGTGCCGTGCGGGCAGTGAAAAGGGCTAGTGGGCTCCCTTGCCGGTTGGAGGCTCTCCTGACGCCATCGGCGAAGGAGGGACTTGCGACGGCGCTGGTGAGACGGGGGCTGTCGACGTTTGCAGGATCGGAACGGTTGATAGCGAGCGCGGTCCCCGATTCGGAGGATTCCGTCTTGGCCGCCCTGCGGGGAGAGGGTTTTCGTGAGGTGCGCGTTCTGATCCAGATGAAGCGAGACTTGAAGCGCAGAGTCTCGGTTCACACGGTTCACTGAGGGTCATCAGAATGAGAGGGGCCAGCGGCTGGAGCCCGGTGAACCGCAGGAAGAGGGGGCGGCTTGTTGGAGGCGGGCAGAGTTCGGGCCCATGAAAAGGCAGACCCCCTGGAGAACCAGGGGGTCTACCGCCAAGGAAAGGAGGAGAGGTGTCGTGCACTGATTTTGTCAGCCACTTACCTCGCCACCCATGATAGCCGACGGGGGGCTCCCGACCAGTGACTGATGATACCCGGAGAGCGTGACACTTTGCACATTGCGTGGGCGGCAACCGTGGGAGGAAACGAGTTGCCAGTGGGTTGCCGGGCGCGTTGATTTGAGTTGGGAAGGGCAGGGCTTGCGTGCCCTCGTTTGACAATGCGCTCGTCCTTGCTATAATAAAGAGTCTGCGTTTTAGATCTATGATACCTCGGGGAGGAATAGGTTAAAGAATGTCCTATACGGCGAGTAAGTCCTATGCGAGAATATCCGACGCAAAGGCACTGCCACCGCTGCTTCAGATCCAGTTCAAGTTCTTCAACTGGCTTCAGGAAGAGGGTCTGGCTCAGCTTTTCGATGAGATTTCCCCCATTGAGAGTTACAACGGCAATCTGAAGATGTACCTGCCGGGTACGGCTGCACGGGAGGCTCAATTCGATCTTCACTATCGTTTCCAGGAACCGCGGTACTCCAGGCAGCAGTGCATTGTGCGAGACATCACGTTCGCTGCGCCGCTGTATGTCGACGTGGCCTTGAGCAACCGGGAAACGGGTGAGATCATCCAGTCGGAGGTCTTCTTCGGGGATTTCCCCTTGATGACGGACAACGGCACGTTCATCATCAACGGCACGGAACGGGTGGTGGTCAGTCAGCTGATTCGCTCGCCCGGGGTCTATTTTGACCTGGAGGAGGACCACTCGACTGGTCTACGGCTCTGCACCGCGAAGCTGATTCCCGACCGGGGCGCCTGGCTGGAGTTCGGCTCGCGTAAGACGGGCTATCTGACAGTCCGGTTCAATCGGAAGCGCATCCTCCCGGTCACGATCCTGCTGCGCGCTCTTGCTGCGGTCGACGACGGAACGGGTGACGACATCCTGGGCGATGGCAGTGACGACACCCTTCTGAAACTCTTTGAGGACTCGGACAGTAACCCCAATCATGAATACATCCCGGCGACCTTCAGGCAGGAACCTGAATGGACGCCGAAGAATGAGGGCTCGATCGCCGATGAGGCGCTCCTGGAGTTCTATCGACGCATGCGGCCCGGTGATCCTGCCACGATGGACAATGCTCGTGAGTATCTGGAGGAGCAGCTCTTCGATCCGCGGCGGTATGATTTGAAGCGGGTCGGGCGGTACAAGCTGAATCAGCGGCTCGATTTTGACGTGGACCTCGACCATCGCATGGTCACGAAGAAAGACCTGGTGGCCATCGTGGGACATATGATTCGTATCAATAACGGTGTCGAGGATGCGGACGACATCGACCACCTGGGCAACCGCCGGATCAAGACGGTGGGCGAGTTGGTTCAGAACAAACTCCGCGTTGGGCTGCGCCGCATGGAGCGGATTGTTGTCGACCGGATGTCGAGCCGTGACTCCGAATCGATGACGCCGGTTAATCTGATTAACATCCGCCCCTTCGTCGCCGCCATTCGGCAGTTCTTTGGCTCCAGTCGCCTGTCCCAGTTCATGGAGCAGACGAATCCATTGGCGGAGCTGACGCACAAACGGACGCTCTCAGCGCTGGGCCCCGGAGGTTTGAAGCGTGAGTATGCGGGGTTTGAGGTGCGTGACGTCCACTATACCCACTATGGCCGTGTCTGCCCCGTGGAGACGCCGGAGGGTCCGAACATTGGACTCATCGTTCGGCTGGCGACGCATGCCCGAATCAACCCGTTTGGATTCATCGAGACCCCGTACCGAAAGGTGATTCGCAGGGTAGACCCCACCGTGGAGGCGTTGACCGGCCATACGCTGCGGGAGGATGTGACCGATCGCGACAGCGGCGAGGTCGTCGCTGAGGCGGGTACCGAGCTTGGCTCCGAGCTGGCAGAGCGGATCGCTGCTCTGGACCTGCGCCAACAAGTTTCTGTTGAGCCGGTGGTCACCGATCAGGTCGAGTTCCTTTCGGCGGACCGCGAAGATCGCTGCATGGTCGCTCAGGCGCACGTCTCGTTGGATGATGCGGGGCATTTTGTGGACGAGCGAGTCACCGTGCGCCACGCTGGTGACTTCCTGACGGTCTCACCTGGCAAGGTCGACTATCTAGACGTAGCTCCGAACCAGGTCGTCGGCGTCTCGGCAGCTTTGATCCCCTTCCTGGAGCACGATGATGCGAACCGCGCCCTGATGGGCTCGAACATGCAGCGGCAGGCGGTCCCGCTTCTGACACCGGAGGCCCCTATCGTAGGGACTGGAGTGGAGGGCCCGGCGGCTCGAGATTCGGGGCAGGTGGTGCTCAGCGAGGGGGAGGGCGAGGTCGTGAGCGTGACAGGTCGGAGAGTCATCGTTCGTCACGCCGACGGGCTGAAGACCTATTCCCTGCGGAAATTCGAGCGCTCGAACCAGAGTTCGTGCATCAACCAGCGCCCAGCTGTCTACAAAGGTCAGCGGGTGAGTAGAGGGGACGTCCTGGCCGACAGCTCGTCCACCGACGAGGGCGTGCTCGGTATGGGGCAGAACGTGCTCTGTGCGTTCATCTCGTGGGAGGGCGGCAACTACGAGGACGCGATTCTGATCAGCGAACGACTGGTGCACGACGATAAATTCACGTCCATCCACATTGAAGAGCATGAGATCGAGGCCCGAAACACGAAGTTGGGGCCTGAGGAGATCACGCGGGACATCCCCCACGTCGGGGATACGGCCTTGAAGGATCTGGATGAGGAGGGCGTGATTCGCGTTGGCGCTGAGGTGGGTCCATTGGACATCCTGGTGGGCAAGATCACCCCCAAGGGAGAAAAGGAGTTGAGCCCCGAGGAGAAGCTTCTCCGGGCCATCTTTGGGGAGAAGGCTCGGGATGTGAAGGACTCGAGCTTGCGCATGCCGCACGGCGAGCGGGGGACGGTGGTCGACGTCCGAGCTTTCGACCGAGAGGAGCACCGCGATCTCCCGACTGGCGTTGAGAAGCGGGTGCGTGTCAACGTGGCTCAGTTGCGGAAGTTGACTGAGGGCGACAAGATGGCAGGGCGCCACGGCAACAAGGGTGTCGTCTCCAAGGTGGTTCCGGTGGAGGACATGCCGTTCTTGGCCGATGGGACGCCGATCGACATCTTGTTGAATCCGCTGGGTGTGCCCGGTCGTATGAACATCGGGCAGATCATGGAGACGCACCTGGGCTGGGCTGCCTCACGGTTGGGCTTCCGCGCCGTGTCTCCTGCGTTTGACGGCGCCACGGAGACGCAGATCGAGGCGGATCTTGCGCGTGCCTGGCTTGTGGATCGAGCCTGGGGCGAGATCACGGAGCGCGCGTGGGCGTGGCTGAAGGCGCAGGACTATCCCCTGGAATCGCTGGAATCCGAGGGCGAGGCCCGGCTCTTGTACGTGTTGGGGTGGTTGGAGGATGGCGACTACGACTTAGACCTGGTGCTGCGGGACGAAGTCTATGCTCGGCGCGCGGTGCTTCGCGAATGGCTGATGGAACAAGGGCACGATCCCGATGCACTGCTGGTCTTTGAGGACGATGGCCGGTCGACGCGCGACAGGGAGGCCGCCGACGAACGGGTACGGATGGCGTGCCTGAGGACTTGGCTCCAGGATCACGGCCGAGACACATCGGATCTAGAGGCTGAAGAAGTCGAACGGCTGGCGGGCGACGTGAGCTTGGAATTCGGTGAGCCGGTACCCATCCTGGGGAAGATGACCCTCTACGATGGGAAGTCTGGAGAACCTTTCGAGCGACCCGTGACGGTGGGTTTCCGGCCGATCCTGAAGCTCCACCACTTGGTTGAGGATAAGGCGCACGCGCGGTCGACAGGTCCGTACAGCCTGGTCACGCAGCAGCCGCTGGGCGGCAAGGCTCGCTTTGGCGGCCAGCGCTTCGGGGAGATGGAGGTCTGGGCGCTGGAGGCGTACGGCGCGGCTCACTCCCTGCAGGAGATGCTCACAGTGAAGTCGGATGACGTGCAGGGGCGTGTGGAGGTCTACGAGTCGATCGTGAAGGGAGAGGCGGTCAAAGAGGTGGGCGTGCCGGCATCCTTCAAGGTCCTGGTGAAGGAGATGCAGAGCCTGGGGCTGGGCATCGAGGCGATCACGCGCGACGGAGACGTGCTCCGGTTCGGGAAGGACGAGGAAAAGACGCGGCCGCCCCGGATCGGCATGGGGCTGCTTGACCTGAGGCGCTAGCCGCGTAGGGGACCCGACGGGCAGGACACACGTCGGGGCAGGTACTACAGCGGTGTTTGCCGATTTGACTTCTACTTGCTTTGTGGTAGAATATGTGCTCGTTAGATGGGCAACAGCCTTAATGCCCTGTTGCCCTTGACGGTTAGCGAGGCTTTGATCACTGGGAGGGCCATCGATACGGGTGGATGGCCCTTTTCTCTGAGTTTAGAAAAATGTTGAGAGCACGAATCAGAAGACAGTAACTTGATGGAGGATAAGGGTGCCCACGATTAACCAATTGGTTCGCAAGGGACGAGAGGAAAAAGAAGAGAAACCGAGAGCGCCAGCGCTTCATTATCGGTTCAATTCCCTCAAGCAGACGCGCTCGAGGCAGCCGGACGGCGCGCCCCAGAAGAGGGGGGTGTGCACCCAGGTCCGGACAATGACGCCCAAGAAACCGAACTCGGCGCTGCGCAAGATTGCGCGTGTGCGGCTGACCAATGGCATTGAGGTAACCGCCTATATCCCCGGTGAGGGACATTCGCTCCAGGAGCACTCGGTGGTATTGGTGCGCGGCGGGCGTGTGAAGGACTTGCCCGGTGTGCGATACCATATCGTGCGGGGCGTTCTGGACGCTCAGGGCGTGGATGGCCGGCACCAGCAGCGGTCAAAGTACGGCACCAAGAAGTCCGCGTAGTCAGAGAAGGTTAGTCTATTATGCCTCGAAACTACAAACTACCGAAACAGGAAATCCAGCCAGATGTGCGCTTTGACAGCTTGCTGGTATCGCACTTGATCAATCGCCTGATGATGGGCGGCAAGAAGAATATTGCTCAGCGCATCATGTACGAAGCGATGGATTTGATTGAGGAACGGACCGGCAAACCCCCTATTGAGGTTCTAGAGAAGGCGCTCGGCAACGTGCGGCCGTCTCTGGAGGTCAAGCCCCGGCGTGTGGGTGGTTCCACGTACCAGATCCCGGTGGAGGTCCCGCGCGGCCGACAGGCCAGCCTGGCGATGCGTTGGCTGCTGGACGCGGCACGCTCCCGAGCAGGACACTCGATGGCTGAGAAGCTGGCTGGCGAGTTGATGGATGCAGCCAGCGAGGCGGGCACGGCGTATCGGAAGAAGGAAGAGATGCACAGGATGGCGCAGGCGAACCGCGCTTTTGCTCACTACCGCTGGTAGGTATCCTTCCTCGCTCTTTGTACCTTTACAAGTCTAGTGCGGTCAGTCAGGGTGGTCAGGATTCAGAAGCAAGGATGACGATGGCGAAGCGACACCCACTGAACCGCTTAAGAAATATCGGGATCATCGCCCACATCGACGCGGGCAAGACGACGACGACCGAGCGAGTCCTATTCTACACCGGACGGACGCACCGCATGGGAAGCGTCGACGATGGGACAACCGTCACGGACTGGATGGAACAGGAGCGCGAGCGGGGGATCACCATCACGGCAGCCGCCGTGACGTGCTTCTGGAAGGACCACCAGGTCAACATCGTCGACACACCGGGCCATATCGATTTCACAGCGGAGGTCCAGCGGAGTTTGCGGGTGCTCGATGGCGGCGTGGTGGTGTTTGATGCTATGGCAGGGGTGGAACCGCAGTCCGAGACGGTTTGGCGGCAGGCTCGGGCCTTTGGGGTGCCCCTGGTTGCTTTCGTGAACAAGATGGATCGGACAGGGGCTGACTTCTCACGGGCCCTTGGGACCATCCGCGAGAAGCTGGTGTCGAACCCCGTGGCGATCCAGTGGCCCATCGGGCGCGAGGAGAAATTCCGCGGGGTGGTGGATCTCCTCGAGATGGAGGGGACTGAGTGGGGGGACGAGTTAGGCGCGACGCCGGAACAGACTCCAATTCCACCTGAGATCGAGGACACCGTGCTCGAGGCCCGGGAGCGGGCGGTGGAGAAGATTGTGGAGACCGACGATGGGCTGATGATGCGCTATCTGGAGGGGGAAGACATCCCGCCGTCAGATTTGCGTGAGGGTCTCCGTCGGGCGACACTCTCGGGATTGTTGCAGCCGGTCTTGTGTGGGTCCGCATTGCGCAACAAGGGGATCCAGCCCCTTCTAGACGCGGTGGTGTACTATCTGCCCTCGCCGGCAGATGTGCCCCCCGTTGAGGGCGTCAATCCGTACACGGAGAACACGGAGACGCGACCGGCGGAGTCTGATGCGCCATTGGCTGCATTGGTCTTCAAGATTGCCACCGATCCGTACGTGGGACGGCTGGCTTACTTCCGTGTCTATTCAGGAAGGATAGAGGCGGGATCCCGTGTGCTGAACTCCGCCAAGGAGCGGAAGGAGCGAGTTGGGCGGCTCCTCCGGATGTTCGCTGACCGCCGCGAAGAAGTCGAGGTGCTAGAGGCGGGCGACATCGGGGCGACGTTGGGGTTGAAGCATACGTTCACGGGAGAGACGCTCTGTGCGGCTGACGCGCCGGTGATATTGGAGTCGATTTCCTTCCCGGAACCGGTGATCTCTGTGGCCGTGGAACCGAGGTCCGCGGCGGATGAGGAGCGGCTCAATGAGGGGTTGAGACGGCTGGCGGAGGAGGATCCCACCTTCGTCGTCGGGACGGATCCAGATACTGGGCAGACCCTGATCAAGGGGATGGGGGAGCTCCATCTGGAGATTCTCACGGACCGGCTCAAGCGAGAGTTTAGTGTGGAGGGGCGAGTGAGCCGTCCCCGGGTGAGCTATCGAGAGACGATCACGGAGGCGGCGACGGGGCACGGTCTTTTTGACCGTGAGACGGGAGGGCGTGCCCATTTTGCTGAGGTAACCTTGGAGGTGCGGCCTTTACCCCCCGGGGGGGGATTCGCCTTCGAGGGTGGCGTTCCGGGCGGGGCATTGGCGAAAGAGTTCGCTGATGCTGTGCAGCAGGGGTGCCAGGAGGCGATGGAGAGCGGCGTCCTGGTCGGCTATCCGTTGGTCGACGTCAAGGTGCGTTTGCTCGATGTGAAGGTGTTGGAGGAGTCTGCCTCGGAATTGGCGTTTAAGGTGGCTGGCACAAAGGCCTTCAGCCAGGCGGTGGAGGGAGCGAAACCGGTGCTCCTGGAGCCGCTGATGGACCTGGAAGTAGTGGTGCCGGAGGAATACACCGGGGACGTGATGTCCGATTTGAACGCGCGGGGTGCAGAGATAAGGAAGATGGCCTCGCGGGCAGGTGACATACGAGCCATACGCGCCTTTGTCCCACTAGCGAAGATGTTTGGGTACGCGACCAGATTGCGCAGTCTGACGCAGGGACGAGGAATGTTTACGATGGAGTTTGAACGTTATGCGCAGGTTGACCAGCAGCGAATGGACGCACTTATTGACGGCGGAGGCTGGTAAGCAGCACTAGACACCACTAGTAAAAAGGAGTGAGACATGGCGAAGGAAGTATTTGAACGGGAAAAGCCCCACGTAAACGTGGGTACCATCGGGCACATTGACCATGGTAAGACGACGCTGACCGCGGCGATCACCAAGGTTCTTGGTCTCAAGGGCTTGGCCGACTTCAAGGCCTATGACCAGGTAGCGAAGGCGGATGCGAAGATGTTCCGCCGCGACGCCAGCAAGATTCTGACGGTTGC
>Ga0180430_10003686_pt1 | contig 13170 bp, 7 predicted proteins | sample SS_ome_9_FD_132999 | JGI IMG/M metagenome (GOLD analysis project Ga0180430, IMG submission 132999) | Hypersaline lake sediment archaeal communities from the Salton Sea, California, USA - SS_1_S_2 metaG | ecosystem: Environmental > Aquatic > Non-marine Saline and Alkaline > Hypersaline > Sediment... | reverse complement strand
TCTGCCGTCATCTCCCGCCGTTGGTTCTGTCGCTACCTTTGTCCGATGGGTGTCGTCACCGACTGTGCAAGTCGCCACCGTCACGGTCGACGTATTCTTGGGCGCCTGCCGAATTTCGCCCCGCTGATTGTCTTGCTAACGTGGAGCGGCGCGCTGATCGGACTTTCGCTGATGAATTGGATCGATCCGCTCAATATTTTCAGCGCGGCGATCGGCATAGGGAAGAGTTGGACCTACACAGGTGGCTTGATTCTCGCAATCGTCGTTTCGCTACTGATACCAAGCATTTGGTGCCTGAAGATCTGCCCGCTCGGTGCCGTTCAAGATTTGACTTCACGGCTGGCACGCACGATATCACGAACCTTCCGCCCCTTGCTACCGCCAATACACCTCCTTGGAGCCGAAGCGGAAGAGAAAGAATCGGACGACGAGGACACCGAACCATGGGGCGACGAATACGACGATTCGATGTTCGACGTGAAGCTTTCGGAGCTCGAGGAGGGAAATCGCGAACTGGAAATCACTGCGGGAATCTTGGACGATCCGGACGGTACGAAACGTCCGGCCAAATATTCGGAGATCTCGACTGACGAAGCTGCCAGTTCGGTAGAATCTTCACCGCCAAGTACGAAACCAGCATCGCAGACGGAAGAAACGGTTGTTCCAAACGTTCCCCTCACGACCGATCCTTCACACCGCACGGATTTACCTCGACCGCCACATGCTCGAACATCGCAATCGGACCGTGCGGACACGAACGAACCGATTCAAACATCGACAGAAGATCGCTCGGCCGAAACGGACGATCCGCTTCAGGTCGAAAATGACGGCCGTATTCTAGCCGAACCTGCAAATAGTAAGGAACGGTCATCTGGGATCTCTGAAACTTCGACAGCGAATCGTGATGAGAACATAAGCGATGAAAATGAACCTGAAGAAACCGGCCTGAGTCGTCGGACCGTTCTGCTTCTCATTGCCGGCGTTGCGACGGTTGCTGTCGCCGCCGTTGCTCGCATCGGCCGAGGTGTCGTCGCACGAGTTGCCCGACTTCGTCCGCCCGGCTCGGTCGACGATTCCCAATTCCTTGCTCTCTGCATTCGGTGCGGAAATTGCGAAGCGGCTTGCCCCGAAAGAATCATCCGTCCGAGCCGAAATCTCGATCGCCCGTTGGAACTCGGCACGCCGATTATCGATTTTCATGGCGACGGATATTGCGAGGAGGCTTGTACAAAGTGCGGCATAACCTGTCCAAGCGGCGCAATCCGCACGATCGGTCCGGATGAAAAGCTCCAATTTCCGATCGGCCTCGCTTCTATCGATTCAAATTGGTGCATCCTTGCCGATAATAGAGAGTGCAAGATCTGCAAACGAGAGTGCCAATACGACGCGATTGAGTACATCTGGTCCGACGAACTTTACACGCTAACGCCCGTTGTCGATCCCAGCAAATGCACCGGTTGCGGCCGATGCATGGCGTCCTGCCCGGCCGATCTCGACGTCTACCCCGGAAAACCGGAAGAGGCAAAAACGGACAAAGCGATAGAGGTCGTCGTTCGTACCGGCGACGAAATCCCACCTCACCCCGTTTAATCCGCAGCGGTTGACGATCTTGTACATTGGCAGTACAAAACAACCCGTGGATTTCTGGTTTATACTTGTGGTATCGAATCAGCGAAGCTGCCGGCGATTACCCGACCTTGGATTTCCCCCATGACAGAGCCGAACGATCAACAAAACGAGACGACAACGCGAGACGGTTTGTTCGACCGCCTGTCGCGGCGCCTCTTTTTTGTCGGTTTGGCGATCATGGGATTGATCGCATTCCTGTGGTCAGCCGCGGCACTTCGAATGCTGTTTCCCAACACGTCGCGACGACCGAGGGGATGGCTAACGCTCGGACCGATCGACGAGTTCTCGACAGGCAGCGTTGACACAAGATTCAAAGAGTCACACGGTTTCTACATCGTGGACATGCGAATCGATGGCGAGCGGTTACTCTTCGCCCTGTCGGCCGCCTGCACGCACCTGGGGTGCATTACGGGCTGGCAATCGTCGCCGGGCATCTTCAAATGTCCGTGCCACGGCAGCGGATTTACAGAGGCAGGAATCAATTTCGAGGGTCCAGCACCGAGACCTTTGCCTCGCTTAGCGATTCGTCTCGACGATCAGCGGCGCGTACAGGTCGACCCGAGTAAACTCTATCAGGCAGAGCGAGGTCAATGGAACGATCCGGCATGTTTCATTCGCCTTGAAGCGGAAACGAAAGAAGTGCCCGAACTTGCCGCTAATCACCCGTACGACGGAGCGAAATCATGAGTCGACGCGAGAAGATCGCAAAAAGTCAACTCGTTCGCAGCATCGTGCGTCACCGATCGGGCGTCGACCGGCGGAGTCGCGTGTCGAAGATCGCCTCCTCCGTTTTGCTGCATCTCCATCCACATGCGATCCGTCGGCACGGACTGCGATTTCGCTTTACCTGGTGCATGGGTGGCATTACGGCGTTGCTGTTTCTGATCGAGCTCATCACGGGCGTGATCCTGATGTTCTACTATCGCCCGACCGCCGAATGGGCATACACGGACATCCTTGCTCTGCGAGATTCGGTATCGTTCGGCATTGTTCGTGAGATCCATCGCTGGGGTGCGCACCTGATGGTACTGACCGTCATGCTGCACATGTTTCGAGTCTTCATGACGGGCAGTTACAAACCGCCGCGTGAGTTCAATTGGGTCATTGGTGTAGCGCTGCTCGTGTTGACACTATTATTATCGTTCACCGGCTACATCCTACCTTTCGATCAGCTATCTATGTGGGCGGGCACCGTAGGAACGAACATTGCCGGAGCAACGCCTCTGGTCGGAAGCGAGGGGCCGATCGCAGACGCACTGACGGCAGGCGACGCGCAATTGATCACAACCTCAAGCGATATCCGTTATTTATTGCTAGGCGAAGAAGCGGTCGGCGAAGAAACACTCAATCGATTTTACGTACTTCATTGCATCGCCCTTCCACTCCTTTCCGTACTGCTGATGGCAGTGCATTTTTGGCGAGTGCGTAAAGACGGAGGTATTAGCGGACCGTTGTAATGGGGCAGGGGGCAAGAGTAGCCGCCAGGTAAGAGAAAAGAAGGTGGACTCGAACCGCCTGAGTTTGATTTATCGTTCTATTTTGGAGATTTTAGATGTTTGCGAGCATTCAGATGACAACGGTACCGACGATGGTACTCATCTGCTTGATGCTAATAGGCGTGGGAGCGAATGCCGCCGCGTTTGCGCAGACTCTCTATCGTCATCGAAAACAGCGAGATAAAGATTCGGACGCGCAGCGAAGCAAAATCAACATCTTCAAGGTAACACTACCGCTGGTCGGCACAGTCGTGTTTCTCGCCATGCTCGTCGCAACCGCTGTCGGTTACCCGCCGGAACTTCCCGAGTCGATCAAAGCAGCGATTAACAGCGTGATGACACCTGCAAGCGTTTTGATCTTCGGAACCCTCAGCCTTCTTGCCGCGTACATTTTCCGCCGCTACTGGGTCGTGCCACCCATTCCGATCTTGCTACTCGACCTTATACTGGTTTTGTTTTGCCTATCGTTGCGAGATCCCTACTTCGCCGCAACGGTCGGGCGAGAAGATAACGTCGCCATCGTCGGACTCGTTTTCCTGTTCCTTATTTTCGGATGGGTTGCAATCGCTCAGGGAGTGGCAAACGATCAACGGATTGCGCGCACGGCAGATCCCGGGCGTGGTCGCGAGGGCCGACCGATCGAGGCGTCGATCCGGAACAAAGCGTACGCTTGGCCGGACCTGGTCTATATCGAACTGATTGCGTCTCTCGCCATCTGCGCCGTGCTAATCGTCTGGTCGCTACTGATGCCCGCCCCTCTTTTGCATCCAGCCGACCCTTCGATTACACCCAATCCTGCAAAGGCTCCGTGGTATTTTCTCGGACTACAAGAGTTGCTGCTCTTTTTCGACCCATGGTACGCGGGCGTTGCGATTCCGTGCCTGATTATTTTCGGGCTGGCTGCGATTCCGTACCTGGACAACAACAAGGAGGGTAGCGGATATTACACGATCGATCGGCGTCGATTCGCAATCATTGTCTTCAATTTGGGACTAGGTCTGTGGCTACTGCTGATTATCGTTGGCACGATATTCCGCGGACCGAACTGGAGTTTCTTCGGACCGTACGAGCACCCCGACCCGCATCGAACCGAAACCGTTGTTGGCTCAAGTCTTTCGAGCTACGTCTGGGGCCAATCGACAGAAACGGCGACAGCGACCGCACCGACACTGGCCAGCAACAAACATCCATTGGTCCGAGAACTTCCAGGACTCGCACTTCTGGCGGCATATTTCATCGGCGTGCCGATCCTACTCGGCCGAACCATAATGCGAGCACGAAAACAACAAATGCGTGCCGGCCGATTCTACCTAATGATGTTCCTGCTAATGTCAATGGCGACGGTACCGATTAAAATGTTCGGCTACTGGATCTTCCACCTTCGATATATCATCTATTTCCCCGAGATCGGACTTAACCTTTAACCACACACGGACCTGACTGGCAGTATGCGAATTTTCGAACGGACATTTCGAGACATCCGCCTTTTGCACGTGACGTTTTTCATCGTCACCGTGCTACTGCTTGGTGTAACGATATGGATGATCGCCGCCGACCACCATCGACCATGGAAATCGTATCAGGCGACCTACCGCAGTCAACTCGATCCTTACATCACCGAACTGCAACGTCTGCAGAAAGAAACCGTCACCCAGTCCGCCGGGGACTCACCTACACAAGACGATATCACAATCGCAGAAAATCGATCGACATTTGCCGAATCGGTTGTTCGCTTACCTCTTGTCGACGCGATTGACCCGTCGCTCGAAATCGAACAAATCATCCAGCCCGAATTGACGCTCGACTATAAATTCAACAGAGTGCCACGCGTCGATCGATGTGTAACTTGCCATCAGGGAATCGATCGGACGGCCGCAAGCTGGCCGACTTCGCCTCGCGGCCTGTTGCCCGAGCGTGAATCACTCGAATTGACGCTCCTGCTAAAAGAACCGGAAGCAGCAACCGCAGGTTTCTTCCAGCCCGCAGAGACCGAGGCAACGAGCGACGACAATCCTGAAGACGAGGACAAATCATCCGCATCGATCTTGCAGCGACTCGGTTTCGCTTTGGCAGATCGCGGAATGATCTCGAAGAATGATGTCACCATCGCAACGATCGAACCACGTAGCTTGGCGGCTCGCTCGGGATTACAATCGGGCGATGTGATTCGACGAATCGACGAGAACGAACTGACGTCTCCCGATTCGGTCGTAACGATGCTAGAGACAGCGAGCAAAGAGAAATCCATCGCAACCTTGAAGGTCGATCGCGGGATTGCTCAACCGTATTGCAGCCACTCACGCCCGGAGCTTTTCGTCGCGGACGGCAGCCCGCATCCGATGTCGGAGTTCGGTTGCAGCGTTTGCCACGACGGGCAGGGCAGTGCAACCTCGTTCCGTTGGGCCGCACACACGCCTGAGAACCAATCGCAACGTCAAGAGTGGATCGCCGCGCACGATTATCGCCCGGCGACCGAATGGCTAGAGCCGATGTTGCCCCTCCGCTTGGTCGAAGCATCGTGCCTGCGATGTCACATGAACGTCACCGATCTGGCAGGAAACGATCGCCGACTCGACCCGGCCGCACCAAAGCTTCTGGAAGGATTCCGCTTGGTTCGCGACCTGGGATGCTTCGGCTGTCATGAGATTCGCGGACATGACGAAACGGGACGGCAGATCGGCCCGGACTTGCGGCGAGAGCCTCGCTACGCGGAAGTCGCACACGCACTTATTCGTTCGGTTCAGTTGACCGATTATCAACATGAACTCGCTCAGCGATTGACCGTCGATCCGTTCGACCGTGCGTCTCGCAAACAGCTGCTCGATTCATTCTCTGATGCAAACCCCGTGGCAATTGACTCCGATGGCATCGAACCTCGACCCGAAACATTGATCGCACTTCTCAAAAGCGAGCAAACTCCGCCAGGCGAATACCGAAACGTCGGACCGTCACTTCGTGATGCTGCGAGACTCGACCGGCATTACATTATCGAGCAAATCCGCGATCCGTCCCAATATTCAACCTCTCCCAAAATGCCGCAACTATTCAACATGTTCGGCCATTTATCTGTGGAGACAGCAATCAATGCAATCGATTGGGAGCGGGTTGAAATCGATGCGATTTCGCATTATCTCATTGAAATCAACAAGGGGGAAAGTGAACCTACTTCGGCCGACAACGAAAATATAAAAGTCGATCAGGAATTGTTCGACAAGGGCCGAGAACGCTTCGGCTTGGCCGGCTGCATTGCATGCCATCGACACGACGGTTGGACAGGATCTGACGCAACGATCGGTCCCGACTTGTCACGCATTTCGGAAAAATACGCGCCCAGCCGAGGAGAAACTTGGTTGCGTGCTCGTCTCGCTGATCCGCTCAAGCTCGATCCACGAAGCCGCATGCCCGATCCGCGACTTACGACCGAGCAGATCGACCAGCTTGCCGCATGGTTATTAAAACCGCATTACGCAAACCAAGATTTGGGTCAGGAACCTCCGCCGGCTAATCAAACACGAAATTTCGCACTTGCAGCACTGAAACGTCGCATGAGCGAGTCAGATGCGACGCGAATCCTTGACGAAGGCTTAACCGTGGAGGAAAGCGATAACGCATCAGGCGATATCCGCATCTTAACGGCACCGATCGATGAGGATAAGATTCGAAGCTATGTCGGTCGCACGTCGCTCCGCAGACGCGGTTGTGCCGCATGTCACGAAATCCCAGGTCTCGAAGATGCGGTCGGCATCGGACCGTCGCTAACCGGCTGGGGGCGAAAGCATCCGTCGCTACTGGCATTCGAATCCGCGTCCGAGTATGTCACATCTTTAATCGAATCGCAGAACGCAGACATTACACCTGTAGACTCGGTCTACCGTTCCACTCAGTCAAACCTTGACTTCGAGCGGATGAAGAATACCGACGATTGGTACTTCCGCCAAGCATTGGCCGAGGGGCGACGCGAAGGATTTGCGTGGCAGAAACTCCGCGCACCACGAAGCTTCGACTATAAGAAAGCGGATCTGGAAAAACCGGGCGATTGGCTCACGATGGGGCGATTCGACCTGACTCGCGAACAGATCGAGGCAATCGTAACGTTCGTCGTCGGCATGGTTGCCGATCCGCCTGAAACCGATCGATTCCTACCGGGCGCGAAACCTGAAAACGTCACACTCGCGCACGGACGGAACATCCTGGAACGAGCGGCCTGTATCCGATGCCATTCCGCGCGATTGCCTCGCTGGGAGATCTCGGCCGACCCCGAAAATCCCCAGCCGCATTACCCGATGCCCGATTGGTCGTTCCTGCAACCGCGATTCTCGCCCCGCGCACTCGCCGATTCCCGCCGAACCGACTTGTCGGGCAGCGTCTTCGCCCGACTCGCTGGTCGACCGGACACGGAACCGGGAGGCGCGATCTTCGAGGACGAAACGCTCGACGGCGAGCCGCTCTACTTCTTCAACTTGTGGCAACCAACAGCTATTGACAGCACGGCCTGGACCAGCGGCGGACCACAGATTGAAGTCGCACAAACGCGGATCGTTCGCCAACATCCGGCTGACGGCGGCGAGGTCGTAGCGACGCTTTTCCCGATCTTGAGCCGACCCTCGCTCGAACCGGGCCGACAACTCGTCGATCACCGTACAACCTACGGCCGACTGCCGCCGACGCTCGAAGGGGAGGGCTGTAAAGTTCGTCCGGACTGGATGCATCAATACTTGCGACAACCAACGACGATCCGTCCGCAAAGCGTCATGAATATGCCACGCTACAACCTCTCTGAGACCGAAATCGATCGTCTGGTCGATTATTTCGAGCTTACCGGCAAGCAGTCATGGCAAAAGGATCAGTTGCAGCCCGGTCTGGAAGCAACGCTGCGCCAATGGAAGGTTTCACCCTCTTCGGCCGACGACGTTCAGCGATGGCGAACCATGCACGAAGCGATGGGAATGATTACAAGCGGAGATCTTGATTGCCGCAACTGTCACATCATCGGCAATCTTAGACCCACGGACACGAATTCCCCAACCCTCGCGCCGAACCTCGAAAACGTCGCGCTACGACTGCGACCGGAATACCTGCTGCGCTGGCTCGCCAACCCCCGATCCGTCATGCCACCAACCGCGATGACCGTCAACTTCCCGCCTCCGACCGAGCCCACAACCGAGACTTCGTCCGAGTCACAACGGCGACTCCAAAGCGTGCTGGAACTGCTGATCGGCTGGGATCAGTACCTCAAACGAAACTTCGCCGTCCCGACACGAGCTATCCGCCCGACACCTGCTGACTCGGCGACGGAACCGGCCGACCGCTAAACATCCTTCCCCCTTATGAACTGTCCGACACTCACAATCGATCGTTGCGAGCCTTGAAAACACGGCCGACACGCTTGTGCACCAAAGAAATGCTAGCCGAAACCCTTTCAATCGATTATAATTGATTTCAAAGATAAAACGCCTGACGCACTAAACAAAAAGTCACGCCCGGAATCCGCCACAACATTCGACCAGTCGATCCCACCCACCATGAAGCCTGAACTATCTCGACGAAAATTCATCACACGTTCCGCCGGTTTGCTTGGCAGCGCCGTCGCACTTCCGCTGCTAGGTACCGACCGTGCATGTGCTGCCGATACGAACACCGGCGAACTCACGGGCCGACTGATCTTCGACGGAGATCCGCCGCCGCGAAAGAAACTCGTCGTCGATAAAGACGTCGACTGCTGCGGAAAATTCGATATCCGCGATCCATCGCTGATCGTCGCCGAAGACGGCGGATTGGCGAACGTTTTTGTTTACGCGATTACGCGCGGCATCCCGATTAGCCCGGCGATCTCGGCCGCAGCTCTGAAGGAAATCGTGCTGGACAACCTCGATTGCATTTTCCAACCGCATTGCATGACGATTTGGGCAGGCCGGCAGACGCTTCGAATCGTCAACAGCGATCCGGTCGCACAGAACGTGGCATTCACGCCTCGGGGCGACATCCCGGCGAACATCGTCCTGCCGGTCGACGCCGAAGCGACCTACACGCCTCGACGGCGACAGACGTACCCGATTCCGATCGCGTGCAATTATCACCCGTGGGAAAGCGCATACATGCTGCCGCGAGACAATCCTTACGCGACGATCACCGACGCCGAGGGGCGATTCCGCATTCCCGGCCTGCCGCTTGGAACGATCGAATTCCAACTGTGGCACGAACGCCCTGGTCCGCTCACCACGTCGCAGATTGCCGGCGGACGAATCGCTCGAACGATCCGCGCGGGCGTAAACGACCTGGGTGACATCTGCATCGCACCAAACGACCTGGCCGTGAAATAAAACACGAAACATCCCCTGGGAACGCCGACCTCCTGATCGGCAAAGATTTCCTTTCCAATCGAAAATGCCAATCCGGAGATTGGCGATCCCAGAACCTAAGAAGACAAGAATCGCCAATGTCCCGAATCGCCGCAATCCTATCGATGATATTTCTGCTTTCGGGTTGCGGCGCGCCGAGCGACACGTTCCGTCGACCGACCGAAGGCTATGATCCGGCCGAGGTTTCCGACAGGCAATGGGAGGCGATCGACGAGCCGCTCGTACGACTCTTTGGAACTCCGGACGAACCGCTCGTGCCCGATGAAGTAGAACTCGACCTGGCAAAGCTACAAACAGCCGCCGGCCCGCCGCGTTGGAACACCTCGGGCGAAGAGGCTGGACTCTATCGACGTCATTGCGCTTCGTGCCACGGAATTTCCGGAGACGGAGCAGGTGCAGCGGCACTGCTGCTCAATCCGTATCCGCGAGACTTCCGCCCCGGCTTGTTCAAGTACCATCGCTCGATCAGCGGCTGGGCGAAACCGACCGACGAAGATCTCGACCGAACCATTCGCGAGGGCAACATCGGCACCGGCATGCCGGCATTTCCCGACCTTACCGACGCGCAGCGAGAGTCGCTGGTCGAGTACGTCAAATACCTTACCATCCGTGGCGAGACCGAACGATTCCTAGCGGAAACCGCCATCGATCAAAAGATGCTTCCCGTCGACCGATACGAGCTAGAAGATACGATCGCCTTCGCCTGGGAAGACTGGAACGACGCAACAAGCCCCAGCCAATCGTCCGATCCGACCGTTCCTGAGGACTTGCAGCCCGACGCCGACGGCCGGATCGATCTGTCGTCGCTCGATGAAGAGTCGATTCGCCGCGGGTTCGAATTCTACAAAGACGAGAACGCGCGATGCGTCGAATGCCACGGGCCCGAGGGGCGCGGCGACGGCGAACAGACCGACCTGTACGACGAATGGAACAAGCCGAAACGACGCGCGACCGAGGAAGCAACCCGCGCACGCGAGGCACTCTATCGACTGCCGATCATCCAAGCACGCCCGCGAGATTTCGCCGAAGGCGCGCCACGTGGTGGATCGCTACCCGTTGAACTCTATCACCGCATTCATGTCGGAATCGGCGGAACGGTAATGCCCGCCGCCGGTCCAACCGCCGGCTCGACGGGCGTGCTCACCGAGTCGCAAATCTGGGACGTCGTCCGCTACGTCCTGTCGCATTCAAGATAGAACGACATCCTGCTGGGATCGCCAATCTCCCGGTTGGCCGTACGATGGCCCTCCGAGGCCGTCGAAAATCGATGTCTTACTTGCTTCTCTTCTTCGATCATCCGAGAATTGCTCTTCGAAGCACATTTCAAGAACAACCTCAACTCTTGACGGACTTGGAAGTCCGTCGTACGGATGCACTCATGCCGCAATGCCGTTATTGAAACACTTGCCGATCGGGAAATCGGCGTTCCCAGGCGATTACTTCACGACCTTAACCGTCGGCCCGTCAGCGTAATCACACCACACCGACTGATTCTTCGCCGAGTTCGGCCGACCGTCGTGGACGTAGAAGCGATACTGCGATTGATGCTCATCGCCGGGCGAGATCTTGTACTCGCCTTCGACCATGGGCGCGAAACAGAAATACGGTTTGGCCGGATGAAGCCTTACGTGTTGCGGCGCGCGGAAGTTTTGTGGATGCCCGAAAATCACAACGCCTGCATGATCTACCTCAGCAGTTGAATCGCTTGACTCGATCGGTCCGTGCATCTCGACCCACCGGGCACGCGTCGCATTCCCGTCGTCACGTCGCTTTCCCTCGCTGGTCAGGAAATTTTGCCCTGTCCCGTCGGCCGACTTCAATGTTAGCCACGGCGTGCGACCGCGGATTCCCATCCCGCCGTAATGATTCTTATCAACCATAAGCGGCCGATCTGTCGCACAGGTGATGATCGACTCGAAATCGAAAAGAAAAGCATCGGCAAGATCATAAACTCGCACGGTCCAGATTTCATCGAGCACGGGAATAGCCTTACCGGGCAACGAAATGTCCTCGTGCCTCAACTTCACCGTAAAGCTGGCGAATATCGGGCCGCTACAAGTTGCCACCGTCTCGACGTGCCGAATCCGCCCGGTCTTTCTGAATTGATTCCAGAAATCGATCGACCTGCCTTCAAACTTCGTTTTGACAAACGCATGGAAAAGGGCATGCTGATGCGCATGGTCAGGCGGGAAATCGCCGGTCACCTCACAGCCACCTGGCGTCAAAACCGGATGAATGTACCCGCTACGTCGATAGAAATCCGCAATACCTTCTGGCGACTCGACAATGGCGTGACGATACTTGAGGACCGGCAGTTCACCGACCTTGAGAACCAGACTTTTTCCGTCGTCCTTGCAAGTTACCCGCGCTTCGCACGCTTCCTTTTCGGCGGCCGACAACTTATAGGTTCGCATTTTGCCCGCGCTTAACGGCTTTTTGACGATCCAAGCAATTCGAGGCTCGCCGCCAGCAATTCGCTGAACGGGAATCGACACGCCATCTTCAATCCGTGTCAACTGAAAGTGCTTCGCTTCGGAAATAGACTCGGGCAACTCACATACAACGACCGAATCGACACGATCTTGAACTCCGGCCGATAACTGAATCGTCACGACCTCTTCAGCAGAGAACGCGAAATCGCCCGAAGAAACAAGCAAGAAGAAAAGAATGATTGCAAGTCGCGCAGAAATTTTACATGCCGGTGAAGTCATCATAATCGCCGATCCAAATTGCATAGGTATATCGAAATGAAGAACGCAAGACGAAACCGCTTGCCGCACAACATTTCATTATAATGCAAGAATCCGGCAGATGCATCATTTCATGAGCATTTTAATGCAATACCAGCGCGCGAAGCATTAGTGTGCCCGGCAGATCGGTCGTGTCGCCACGATCGTCGTACTCGAGCTCTCGGGCGAAGCAGTAACCGACCTCGAAACGTGTCTCGAAACCGAGCCTACCCTTTCGTTCAACGCCGAGCATGACTCGCCAATCGGTATAGCTGAGCATATCCGAAATCGGATCGCCCTGGGCATCGACCTGCCCGTCCATGCGGACCTGCCAAGTGCCGCCCCCGATCTCGCCTGCCAGATAGAGCCAATACTCTTTCGCGGGCATGCGTACTTTTCGAGTGCAAATCGGAGGCTCGTAATAAACACGTCTCGCTAACTTTGGATACGGGAACGTCAAGTTAAGCTTCCACTCATCGCTCGGCTTCCAGGTAAGTCCTGCCGCGGGTAACAACCGGTATTGACCGTAATCGAGATAGACAGCACCAAGTGCAATATCGAGCTCGTCATTAACCTTGTACATCCCCATGCCAAATCCGCGAAGCCGAAACGGCGATCCACCCACGCTACTGCCGATCGTATCGCCATACCAGCCGAACATGACTGTTGCGTTGTACGACCAGCGTTCGCCGATATATCCACGCCACGACGTATTGATATAAACATCGAACACGCGGTCCGGCAGATCCAAATCATCGGCTCCGTCAAAGGTATGAACCCCAAACCCGGGCGTAAACATAATCATTGAACGCTCGAAGGGTGCGGGAATGACAAGCTTCAACCAGGTCTCAACGTCGACCACCGATAGATAACGATCGCCCATCGGCGCGAGCCAACCGGTCCGAAAATGGGCCGATTGAAAAAGCCCGTTACGCCGCAAGCCAGGCGGCGGTTTGT
>Ga0180430_10003684_pt1 | contig 13180 bp, 14 predicted proteins | sample SS_ome_9_FD_132999 | JGI IMG/M metagenome (GOLD analysis project Ga0180430, IMG submission 132999) | Hypersaline lake sediment archaeal communities from the Salton Sea, California, USA - SS_1_S_2 metaG | ecosystem: Environmental > Aquatic > Non-marine Saline and Alkaline > Hypersaline >... | reverse complement strand
CTCGGGATATACAAAACCCTGGTGGGTGGAAAAGCCCATCAGGTCAAGCCCGCTGTGAAAAGCTCTTTTTTTCAGCATATTCAGATAAGAGATCTCCTCCGAGGCCATCTGTACCAGCAGCAACTCAACACCATCAAAACCCATGGCCGCTGCATGGTCGATTATTTCCTCAAGAGGTGGCTCGCCCTTTGGTTTGTTAAACTGCCAGAAGGAGTAAGAGGATACACCAATGGGAGTATGCCTGATCTTCTTTGTTGGCTCTCCAGCCGGGGAGGATGTCTCACCAGTTGAGCATCCGGCAAGTGCAGTCCCTGCTGCTGCAAGGGCTCCTGCCTGTAGAAAATTTCGTCTGTTAATCATGTTCAATTATTAGTTGGTTTATAAGTGCAGAAATCTCATTCAAATGTAGTTTAAAATGTCTGGGATAATCGTGAATCATCTCCTGCAGACTGATTCTCTCATTCAGGGCGGAGACCCACTGTTGATTCAGCTTGTCTTCATCGACCTGCCCAATAAGATGGACCATATGACGATTTACCGCTGCCCAGAGTTTCACAAGTTCAGACCAATCTTCCTCCTGGTAATTTTGTATGGTGATCCATCGTTCGTTGTTACCATGATTCGCGTAATCGGGATATTTTACCGGGCTCTTCTGGTAATGCATATGGATTACCCGGTGTGTATTGTTGGTGGCCGAATCCACCATATGTCCCAGGACCTGCCTGATAGTTCTTCCCTGGCTGTTTTGCCTGGTGGAAACCGTAGGTTCCGGAAGTTTCGCCAGCTTAATCTCCCATTCGGAAATCAGTGTGCTGAGTTCCTGGTAGTTTTCCTTAAAGACTTGAATCATATCCTTTTTATCCTTGGCTCCAGGTCGGATAGTTCGGCTATTCGGACAGGCTTACCGGACTCAATACTCTTTCTGGCCGCAATTCCAATAAGAATGGACATGGCGCCATCCCTGACCCCTGCCGGCCTTTCAAATGGATCCTCCTTTCCCGGGGTGAGGAAGATCTGCTTATGCAGTAATTCATCACCTCCTCCGTGGCCTCCCTTCTGGTAATCCACATTATGAACTTCATAATCGTCCCACAGTTTGTGAACGATCACCGGATCGCTGTGAATGGAATCATCCTCCTGCGACATCTCAAGTTCATGCATATCAGACTGACTGATGTTCTCGCTGTTCATAAAAGGGATATCAAGCCAGGCATCTATGCGACCTTTCGTTCCATTAAAGGCAACTTTCCACCCTTCGTAAGGCGAATAGGTAGTAAGAGAGTAGTTAACATAAGTATTATCGCGGTATTTTATCTGGGCCGACATTTTATCGTAAATATTGATCTCAGGCCTGAAGAGGCAGTTATCGCGGATATAGCCATCGTATTGCTCATTGTTCACATAGAGGTCCATGTCCCGTTTGCTCTGGGTAATATCCCAGTAAAACTTGCATTCAGATTTATGTGAACATGTGCGACACTTGTCACCCCTGAAGGGTCCATTGGAACCATAGTGTTCCAGGTCGCCAAAGGCAAATACCTCTTCAGGATCGCTATCGAGCCACCAGTTCAGGAGATCAAAGTGGTGAGTAGCTTTATGCACCCACAGCGTGCCGCCTGCTTGTCTGAGGCCATGCCACCTTCGAAAATAAGAGGCCCCGTGATAGGTATTCAGGTACCAGTGAAAGTCCACAGAAGTTAATTTGCCTATGGCTCCGGACTGCAACAACTCTTTAATCTTGGTAGGATAGGGTGCCCAACGGTAGTTGAAGCCTACAATCAGTTTGTTCCTTGAACGGCGCTCAGCATCCAGGATGGCCTGACATTTATCTTCATCTGTGGTCAGCGGTTTCTCAGTGAGTACATCGCATCCCATATCCAGCCCCTGGATGATGAACTCATGGTGTGTAGAGTCTTTGGTGGTGACAATGACCAGGTCGGGTTTTGTCTCAGTGATCATTTTTTTGAAATCGCCATAAGTGGGACAGCTTACTCCCATATAGCCACGGGCATACTCAAGCCGGCCGGGATTATTATCGCAAAGTCCTACAAATTCAATAATGTCAGGAAAGTCCTCTACAAGAGTTTTTCCCCAGAAGGAAGTCCCGCGGACTCCTGTACCTACCAGGACTGCTTTAATTTTATTTCCTTTTGACAGGGCACTGCTGGCGAGGGGACTGGCCATCAGGGTACCAGTAACGAATGCCCCGGTGGTGCCAAGAAACGCACGTCGGTTCAGCTTATTGATCATTATAGTAGTTTTTAAGTTTGGTGAAGAATACCACCCTTAAAAATACAATTATCTCTGGGGGATATCGCCCAAATAGAAAAAAAATAGAAAAATGTGTGGAAAAGGAATGCTATTGGTATTCGATAAAATTAAATTTGATGCCAAGGCGCCCCTCCATGATTTCGCCAAGTTCCAGCAATTCCGGATCATCAAACTCGAAGTAAAAATTCACAGCCACCTCTTTATCTTTATCCTGTAGTGGTTTAAACAGCCTCATGATATCAAAGACACTCTGTACTGAAGCCGTATCTACATACTCTAACTTCAGATCCACGGTGGTCTTTTCCTTGGGATCCTTTATATAATCCTCTACCCATTCAACGATAGGTTGAAAAAATTTCCGTGGATCAGAAAGGATGGAGTTCCCGGAAAGTTTGAAGTAGCCAGGAGAACATTCTACTTCAAGAGATTTTTTAGTGGGTTCGATACTAATATTTTCCATATAACAATATTAATCCTTTTCAATTTCAATACCAAACACCGTCATAATTTCATGTGCCTTATTAAGGTTCAATTCTGTCAGCAGGTCTTTGTCGTTATTTAGATTCAAGTGTTTAAGCTTCTTTAGCATGTCTCGCCATGTGGCCGGATCTTCACCGCAAAGTACAGTGAGGAATTTTGCCATATTTGGCTGAGTGTTTTGGGGAATGATCTTTTTGAGCTTCTCGATAAGTCCAAGTTCGTGGAGGATCACAATTTTCAGGTTGATCTCATCAATCTTGACGGGCATATCCTTATCGTCTTCAATAGGAATTTCCAATTCTACCTGGGCCCTCAGATACTCCATTAACTTCACATTGTATGTAAGGTCTACCATCTCATTATAGATAGCATAGCTTTTAAAAAAAGTGGAAGCACTCGATTTCTTATTGAAATAATTATAGATGTCCTCAAGTTTGAAATAGTTTACAAAAAGGTATTTCCAGTTTTCGGAACGTTTGTCTTCCAGAAGACTCCGGTGCTTATCAATGTACATGGAGGCAGTGGAGTAGTAAGTTGCAAGGAACTGACTCTTTGCATCGATATTGTCTTCATTATCGAAAAGAAACCTTTCAATCTTACTAATCTCATTGACTGCTTTCCCCCTGGATGAACCATCAACAAGAAAGTCAAATTCGCGGATCATTTTATTAATCTTCTCTATGTTCGGGAGGAATATTTTTGTATCATTAAAAGGATCCTGCCTTTCAATAATAATATTTTGTTTAAGGCATAATTCTTCCAATTCCGCCTTAGATAATTTTAAAGACTCCTCTCCCATAGATCTAATTTAATATGCAATGGATGCGACTACCGAAATTAATCTTTTTTATCGTAAAATCAATAGCTCTTTTATGGAATGATTTGGTCTTGAATCTCAGGAGAAGAAAGTAAAATTGACCCCCCCGTACTTTCGGTGCTGAAGAAAACGCGGGTGGGCTGTAAATGAGTATTTACCAGGATGTTCCAGTATGAAAAGCCCTTCATTTATCAGGACATCAGTACCAAATATAAGATCTGGGAGCTCCGAAAGACCCGGGTGATCGAACGGGGGGTCTGCAAAAATGATATCGAAGCTTTGGCCTGGTCTTTTCAGATACCTGAAAGCATCTGCCCTGATCACAGATACCTGATCCATTCCTATAGCCCTGCAGGTATCCTGAATAAACTTATAATGCCTGGGTGCCATTTCCAGGGATACTACGGAGCGAGCTCCCCTGGAGGCAAATTCATAGGAAATACTTCCTGTTCCGGAGAACAGATCAAGTACATCTGCGTCCTCGATACTGAATTGATGAATCAGGATATTAAAGAGACTCTCTTTTGCAAAATCGGTAGTGGGCCGGGCTTTGAAATTTCCTGGCGGGTGAATTTGCTTCCCCCTGAATATACCGCTGATTATGCGCACTTGCTACCTTCTGAGAGGATCATGAAATGCAGAATTTGTTCTCTGGTCAGATGCTCCAGGTAATAGGGGGTATGATTAACATTTCTTATATACTTAGCCAGGAGGCCTTTTAATTCGTGCTCTTCATCAATCATCCCTGAAAGATAGACCGGAATTGATTCGCGATCCATATCAAGTTGCCTCATTGTATTGAGGGTGTGATAAATAAAATCGGATGGGTCATTCAGCCAATAGCGGTTTAATAAGATCACGCGGTCTCCGGAAATTACCAGTAAATCCAGGGTATGAGCCTGGACTTCAGCCATAACAACACCTCGCTGGTGATCGCTGGCCTGGACCTGGTCGGAGAGGGATAAAAGACATTCAGCTGTGTGAAGTATTTTTACATTTCCGGCAAACCTGTTTCCCAGGCTGATTATTTTATCAGTTACTGCGTAGATTAGGTGAAAATCCCGCGTTTTAATGGGCCGGTCGAAAACCCGGTCTGTTTTATCCAGCACGCAGGACTTTTCAAGTATCTCACGGTTCTTGTCAACATCCACAAACTCCTTAGGAAGCAGGGTTGCAGCCATGGAGTCTGTAATCAGAACAGTCTCCCCTTCAAATAAAAGGAGCCCTTCATCATCGAGTATTCTCCCACATTCAGAGAGCAGTTCATCCACCTGAACTATACTTTCAAAAGTATATTCTTTCAGATAAACAGGAGTGTAGCTGGCATCGGATATTAAAATAGAAAATCCATCCGGTGCAAACCGGATGGATTGATGGCCTTTAAGCCGAATATCTTGGGTAATACTATTTGATATTACACTAACATGCTGCATCAGTGCCAGGCAAATTACTCCCAATTGCCTGTGAGGGTTCCTTCCTCCATGGATCCGAATTTCAATCCTTCAAATCCAACGATCTTCATTCGCTCGTCCTTGTAATTTACTACCAGTTGCCTGTCCATTCCGTTAAGGAGGTCATCATAGAGGCAATATGCTTCAACAACCTGTACAGTAAGGTTCGAACTGGTAAGCAATTCACCGGATGTCAGTGAAAATGTAACTCCGTCACAAAAAGGAACGTAGCGCATAGAGTCTGTAGCGAATCCTTGATGAAAGAGCGAATCCAGAACGGGAACCTGTATGGGTTCACGGCTGATTACACCTTCCTCCAATGCTTTTTCTCTAGCTTTTTCAAAACCTAGTTCATCAAGCCACTCTTCAGGGATATCACCATCGGCTTTAACAACTGTAAAAGAAGCTGTGTCAACAAAAGCAATCAAGGTATCAAAACTACCTGTGTATTTTTTGTAGACATCTTTATAGGCCTTCTGGGCTTCCCTGATGTCGATGAGTCTGTCAATGGTAACCTGCTCTCTCGCTTCAACTTCCTGGTTAAACCTTATAGGCTCCATGATGCTTTCAACGATCAGATACCCTAATACGATGATTATTAGTACGAACAGAATCTGGATTACTCTTCTCATGGGGTATTCTTTTTACGTTTGCGCACAAATTTAGTAAAAAATAAATTATATATTTTTAATTGCGCAATAATTCAACGGGATGCTGAGAAATTTCATTAGTGACAGATTGTTAGAAAACCTTGATTTCGAACCTACTTTGGGACAGGAAGATCTGATTCGTGAATTGGGAATCTTTCTGGAATCCGCGGACAGCAAGGAAATAATGCTTGTGAAGGGCTATGCAGGGACAGGCAAAACCACACTTGTGAAAAGCCTTGTACGAACATTGAACTCTTTAAAGCAGAAAAGTGTTTTGCTTGCTCCTACGGGAAGAGCAGCTAAAGTGCTGACTGCATATTCAGGTCAAGCTGCCTGGACCATTCATAAGAAAATATACAGGCAGAAGTCTGGTAGTGACGGATTGGGAGAATTTGTACTGGACAGAAACCTGCATAAAAATACCTGTTTCATTGTGGACGAAGCCTCTATGATAGGAGACCGTTCTCCGGAGGCTTTCTTTGGAACTGGAGATCTGCTTCGTGACCTGGTGGATTATGTGGAGGCAGGATCGCAGTGCAGGCTTGTACTTGTTGGCGATACCGCTCAGTTACCTCCCGTTGGATTGGATATGAGTCCGGCACTGGACCCGGAGAGGCTGGAGAGTTTTGGCTACGGCGTCAGGGAGATTGAACTGACCGATGTGGTCAGGCAGGCGGAGGGCTCGGGCATTTTGTACAATGCTACATCCATACGGAACCTTATAACCGATGGCCTGAAGGATTATCCACGATTCGATTTTAATTCATTCCCTGATGTTACATTGATCAGTGGTTCCGACATTCTGGAAAGCATTTCTTCGAGCTATGATCTTTACGGAAGTGCTGATACCATAGTTGTGACCCGCTCCAATAAAAGGGCTAATAAATTTAATGCAGGTATCAGGAGCCAGATTCTCTGGCGAGAGGAACAACTCTCGCCAGGCGATTTGTTAATGGTTGTAAAAAATAATTATTTCTGGAAGGATGAGGATAAACGCATTGACTTCATCGCCAATGGAGATATTATCAGGGTGGAAAAGGTGCTTTCAAATGAAGAGGTCCATGGGCATCGCTTTGCCAATATTCTTGTTTCACTTCCCGACTACAGGGATATTGAAATGGAGGTAAAGGTGCTTCTCGATGTGATCGACCTGGAATCCCCGTCCCTTGATTACACCCAGCAGAAAGCTCTTTATCTTTCTGTGTCAGAGGATTATCCAAATGAACCCAGCAAAAGGAAGGTGGCCGAAAAAATTTCCACGGATCCCTTTTATAACGCTTTGCAGGTAAAATTTGCCTACGCAGTAACCTGTCACAAGGCGCAGGGCGGACAGTGGAAGTCGGTTTTCCTCGACCAGGGATATTTTACCGCAGAGATGTTGTCCCTGGATTATCTCCGCTGGTTGTATACTGCCTTTACCCGGGCCTCAGAAAAACTTTATCTGGTAAACTTCTCCAAGGAGTTTACTCCCCGATAATTTTTACCAGGGCGCGCTTGCGTCGCTTTCCGTCAAACTCCCCGTAAAAAATCTGCTCCCAGGGACCGAAATCCAGGCGACCACCCGTGATGGCTACGACCACTTCACGGCCCATCAGAGTGCGTTTGATATGAGCGGCGGCATTATCTTCAGAGCCATTGTGTTTGTACTGGCTGTAGGGTTTCTCAGGGGCCAGTTTTTCCAGCCATACTTCAAAATCCTGGTGCAGGCCCGCTTCATCATCGTTGATAAACACGGAAGAAGTAATATGCATTGCATTAACCAGCACCAGGCCTTCCCGGACACCGCTTTCACGAAGACATGCTTCCACCTGAGGTGTAATATTTATCAGTTCCCTCCTCTGTTTGATTTCGAACCAGAGTTCCTTTCGGTAAGATTTCATAGGCTCAGATTTAGCTTAGTTTTAATTCCCGCTGTATATTCAGGATCTTCTGATCCAGTCTTTCTTTTGCCCTCTTATAGTCCCCTTTCTTTTCCAGTTTATCCTTTACGCTGAAGTAAAATTTGATCTTGGGTTCGGTTCCTGAAGGCCTAACTGAGATCTTGCTACCATCTTCCAGTAGGAACTGTAGCACATTGGATCTGGGCAGATCCAGAGGGGTCCTGGCACCGCCAGGATAATCTGTACTTACCTGTTCCTGGTAGTCTCGTATTGTAACAACAGGCGATCCATCAAGCTTTTCAGGGGGATTATTTCTGAAATCTGCCATCATTTGCTGGATCTCTTCTGCCCCTGACTTTCCTTTTCTGACCACATTGATAAGGGATTCCTGGTAGAGTGAGAATTTAAGGTACATTTCCATCAGGATGTCATACATGCTTTGACCGCGACTTCTGGCCCAGGCTGCCATTTCAGCCAATATTGAACAGGAAGCAACAGCATCTTTGTCCCTTACAAAATCACCGATCATAAATCCGTAGCTTTCCTCACCTCCTCCAATGAAGGTCATGGTATCTTCGTTCTTCCGGATGATGTCGGCTATGAATTTGAAACCTGTCAGCACATCCCAGTAAGGGACCTTATAATGCCTGGCCATCTCGGCAATCAGTTCAGTGGTTACAATGGTTTTGACAATATATTCTTTCCCGCTGAGCTTTCCCCTTTCTGACCATTGTGATAGTAAATAATAGGAAAGAAGGGAGGCTGTCTGATGACCGTTCACCAGGATTAGTTTCCCACTGTCGTCCCTGATTGCAATTCCAACGCGGTCGGCATCAGGATCACTTGCCATCACCAGGTCCGCACCCACCTCATCGGCTCTTTTGAGGGCCATATCCAGGGCCGCAGACTCTTCAGGATTTGGAGAAACTACAGTAGGGAAATTTCCATCCACAACATCCTGTTCAGGGACATTATAAATATTTGTAAACCCCATTTGCTTCAGGGCCCTGGGCACAAGCTCCACTCCGGTTCCATGGATGGGAGTATATACGATCTTTATATCCGGGTGGGCCTTGATAAGCTCAGGATTGATAGATTGTTTTACTACCTCATCAATGTAAAGGGCATCCATTTCCTCACCCAGGGTGATAATCTTTGCTTTATCCCCATCAAACCTGACATCAGCAATGGATTTAATCTTCTGAACCTCGTTTATGATGTTTACATCATGGGGATTTATAATCTGGGCGCCATCTTCCCAGTAGGCTTTATAGCCGTTATACTCTTTTGGATTATGAGAAGCTGTGATTACAACGCCGCTCTGACAGGCAAGTTGCCTGATGGTGAAACTTAGCTCCGGAGTGGGACGCAGCCCGTCAAAAAGATAAGCTTTGAAGCCGTTGGCTATACAGATCTGGGCAGTAATCTCTGCGAACAAAGGGCTGTTGTTCCTGCAATCGTGGGCAACCGCCACACTAATCTCTTTGCGGTCGCCGAACTGATCTTTCAGGTAATTACAAAGACCCTGGGTGGCCATCCCAACGGTATAAATATTCATGCGGTTGGTACCTACTCCCATGATTCCGCGAAGTCCCCCTGTTCCAAATTCCAGATTGCGATAGAAACTTTCGATTAGTTCTGTCTGATTGTTTTCAAACATATCGCGAATGGCAGTTTTGGAAGCTTCATCGATGGGACTGTTAAGCCATTCTTCGGCCTTCTTCCTCACCTCGCTCAGTATATTATTCTCCATGGGTATAGTTCTTTAATTATATAAGATCATGAATGCATCTTTCCAGGCTATTTCTCCAATAGGGTACTTCAACCCCATAGACCTCCTGAATCCTTGATTTGTTCAATACACTGTAGGCAGGACGTTTTACAGCGCCAGGAAACTGGTGACTTTCAATGGGAATCACTTTAGCTCTGCATCCTATCAACCTGCATATTTCCATAGTTATATCGAACCAGCTGCAAACTCCACTGTTGGAGTAATTGAATATGCCTGGAACAAACTGTATCATATCAGAATCCACATCTGAAATAATCTGCATGATTGCTTTTGCCAGATCTTCAGCATAGGTAGGTGTTCCCACCTGGTCATAGACGACTCTCAAATCGCTTTTCAGGTCCATCTTGTTAATCATGCTCTTTACGAAATTCTTGCCGAATACGCTGTAAAGCCATGATGTACGAATAATCAGGGCACGGGGATGTCCCCGCAGGGCATTTTCTCCTTCAAGCTTTGTCCTGGCATAGACACCCCTGGGAGCTGTGGGGTCATCTTCCCTGATGGGCCTTGGCTGCTCACCCCGGTATACATAATCTGTAGAGATATGAATAATACGGATGGACCGGTAATCCTCCAGGCATTGTTTGAAATTAAACAGGATATCACGGTTCAGTAAACTTGCTTTTTCCGGTTCCTTTTCTGCCCCTTCAACATCTGTATAGGCAGCGCAGTTGATTATGAAGTCCACCGGATTTGCTGAAAGGTATGATTTAATAGCTGACAGATTAGTGACATCAAGCTCATCCACATCCGTAAAAGTGTAGGTCTGCCTGAACCTGTTACGCATTTTTTTCACTTCTCTTCCCAGCTGGCCATTTGCTCCGCACACAAGTACATGACTCATTTTGGATAATTTAAAGTTGATTAAAATAGGGCAGGATACTGTCCTTTTCAGAAATGATTGCTTTTCCCGGATCGATTTTCCAGTCTATCTGCAGAAAAGGATCATCGTAGCGGATACCTGATTCATATTCGGGATTATAGTATTGATTACACTTATAGAGTACACTTGCATGCTCGGAAAGGACCGAGAGCCCGTGTGCAAATCCTTCAGGAATCATTAACTGCAGGAAATTTTCTGCACTGAGTTCCACACCGAACCAAAGTCCGTAGCTTGGAGAACCAGGGCGGATATCAACTGCCACATCAAAAATGGCTCCTTCTGTCACCCTGACAATTTTGGCCTGTGCATATGGTGCCTTCTGATAATGAAGTCCGCGAATTACTCCGTAGCTTGAACGGCTCTGGTTGTCCTGGATAAACTTAAGGTTTACACCATGACTGGATAGACGCTCTTCATGATAACTCTCGTAAAAATACCCCCTGCTATCCTTAAATACCTTTGGCTCAATAAGCAAGAGTCCCTCAATGCCTGTTTCTTTTACGATCATAAGCTCTAAATATCTGAATCCAGCAGTTTTTCATCTGCAATGTTGAAAAGATACTGGCCATAGGAGCTGTTGCGCATTTGTCCGGCAAGTGCCAGAAGCTGTGCTTTATCAATAAAACTCATTTTATAGGCTATCTCCTCAATGCAGGAAATCTTTAATCCCTGTCTCTGTTCAATGGTATGCATATAGTTGGCAGCTTGCAGCAGGCTTACCTGGGTACCTGTGTCCAGCCAGGCCATTCCTCTTCCCATGATCCGTACCTCTAAGCGTTCTTCTTCCAGATAGAGTCTGTTCAAATCGGTAATCTCCAGTTCGCCCCGTTTGGATGGCTTCAGGGTTTTTGCTTTTTCAACTACATCGTTCCCATAAAAATAGAGCCCTGTAACCGCGTAATTTGATTTGGGGTGCTTCGGTTTCTCTTCCAGACTCAGCGCTTTTCTGTGTTTGTCAAAATCGACTACTCCATAACGTTCCGGATCATGCACATAATAGCCAAAGACCATTGCACCATCCTTGATAGCCGCTGCCTCCCTCAAAGTTCTGCCAAAACCATGACCATAGAAAATATTGTCCCCCAGGATAAGACAGGCAGCTTCATTTCCAAGAAAATCTTCTCCAATCAGGAAGGCCTGTGCCAGTCCGTCCGGTGAAGGCTGAATAGCGTAGCTTAAGGAGAGACCCAGTTGACTTCCATCGTCCAGCAGGGCCTGATAGAGAGGCAGATCCTCAGGGGTGGATATAATTAAAATCTCCCTGATACCTGCCAGCATAAGCACCGACAGGGGATAATATATCATTGGTTTGTCGTAGACCGGAAGGATCTGCTTGGAAATGGATTTAGTGATCGGATGAAGGCGGGTACCGGCACCTCCGGCCAGAATGATACCTTTCATATTAGCATTTTAATAGATGTTCAAAGTATGCGATTGTTTTTTCAAGGCCGGCCTCGAGCTCAACCTTCGGAGTCCAGGAATCAAGGATCTCTTTTGCCAGGCTGATATCGGGCTGGCGCTGAACCGGGTCATCCTGGGGCAGGGGCAGGAAGGTGATTTTTGATTTGGAGCCTGTTAAGGAGATGATTTTTTCGGCCAGGTCAAGAATTGTGAACTCCACAGGATTCCCCAGATTAACGGGTCCTGTAATCTGATCGCCCGTTTGCATCATCCGGATCATTCCTTCAAGCAAATCGTCCACATACTGAAAGCTTCTTGATTGCCTTCCATCCCCGTATATCGTTATGTCCTGATTCTGGAGCGCCTGAACAATAAAGTTCGATACTACCCTGCCATCGTCGGGAAGCATATTTGGGCCGTAGGTGTTGAAGATCCTGACGATCTTGATCCTTACCTGATTTTGCTGAAAATAGTCAGTAAAAAGGGTCTCGGCGCAGCGCTTACCTTCGTCATAACAGGAGCGTACACCAATGGGATTTACATTCCCCCAATATGTTTCGGGTTGTGGATGGACCGTGGGATCTCCATATACTTCGCTGGTAGAGGCCTGCAATACTTTGGCCTTGATCCGTTTGGCCAGCCCCAGCATATTTATGGCTCCCATCACTGAAGTTTTGACAGTTTTGATGGGATTGTACTGGTAATGTATGGGCGAGGCCGGACAGGCCAGGTTATATATTTCATCCACTTCTGCAAAGTAGGGAGCCGTAACGTCGTGCCTGATCAGTTCAAAATATGGATTTTCAAGCAGGTGGACGATGTTTTTTTTAGATCCGGTAAAAAAATTGTCCAGACAGAGAATTTCGTGGCCTTCCCTGAGCAGGCGTTCGCATAAGTGAGATCCAATAAAACCGGCACCACCGGTTACAAGAATACGTTTCATTTCTTTCAAGGTTTAACAGCTTGCTTTCCAATACTGTAGTAGGAAAATCCATGTTCCCTCAGCTCTTCAGAATCATAGATGTTTCGTCCGTCAAAAATTACCTTTTCCCGCATCAGTTTTTCCAGGACCTTGTAGTTCAAAACACGAAACTCCGGCCACTCTGTAACCACAACAAGTCCGTCAGTATTAACCAGGGTTTCGTATTTGTCCTTGCAATATTCAATTTTATTACCCAGAATTCTTTCTGCCTCTTCCATGGCAACCGGATCATAGGCCCTGATCTGTACCCCTTCCTTTGTTAATTCTTCAATGATACGAATGGAAGGAGCTTCCCGCATATCATCTGTATGTGGTTTGAAGGAGAGGCCCCAGAGACCAATTTTCCTACCCCTCAGAGAAGTGCCATAATGTTCTTTTAACTTGGCGGGTATGACCACCTTCTGCTTTTCATTAACCAGTTCTACCGCTTTCAATATTTCCAGTGAACGATTATATTCATCACCTGTACGTATCAAGGCTTTTACATCCTTTGGGAAACAGCTTCCCCCATACCCTGCGCCTGGATAGATAAACTTGTTTCCAATCCGTGTATCACTGCCTATACCTTTTCTG
>Ga0180430_10003683_pt1 | contig 13183 bp, 12 predicted proteins | sample SS_ome_9_FD_132999 | JGI IMG/M metagenome (GOLD analysis project Ga0180430, IMG submission 132999) | Hypersaline lake sediment archaeal communities from the Salton Sea, California, USA - SS_1_S_2 metaG | ecosystem: Environmental > Aquatic > Non-marine Saline and Alkaline > Hypersaline >... | reverse complement strand
GGCATATGACGCTTATGCTAACTTTGCAAATGCGGTTTCTAAAGCCCGCCCCCGCCTCTCCTTGGATTGGCATGAAAAAGCCTCTGAATCGGCCGTCCGTGCAGGTAGGTATTCTGGTGCATTAGAGGAGCTCCACAGGGCCATGCGCTTATTGCTAAAGGACAAAATTACCTCCCAATCCTCAATTGAGACGATAGTTACTGCAGCAAAGGAGTCGGACCAAAAAACAAAAGAGAAGATTGCGGGCATGTTTGAAAGATGCGCAGAAATCAGCATTCTGGCTGGAGATGCCAAAGCTGCCAAAGAGAATTTCCACCACTACCAGCGAGTAACCAATTTTGAGCGCAAAGATGAGAAGCAGAAGCACATTTCCAGAATGCTTGAAGCAGCCCAGAAACAGGAGCAGGAAGGAACACACAACCTTGCAGGGGATTTCTATTATGATGCAGCATTTATGGGTGGCGATCACAAATCCAAAGAATTTCGCAGTATCGTCCTGGAAGCAGCCAGGAATTACGAAAAAGCAGCCGAGTCAGATAAGATTTTTGGAGATAAAAAAGAACTGTTTAAGAAGACATCAGCATCTTATCATGCAGCAGCAGTCAGCTTCATGGAGGAAACGCAAGAATCGTACTCCTTCCGCCTTAAATCCGCGCATTTTTCTGAAAAAGCGGCTGAATACGCGCGTGCAGCATCTTCATACAACAAGGCTGCCAAATTAATTGAGGGCTCCAATCCCATTCTGGCATCCGAGCACTATCTGAAGGCGGCAGAGATGGAGGTTTACGAAAATAATGATGCTCGCATCAGGCACCTTTATGAGAAGGCGATAAAACTAAACCCTTCAAAAGAACCAGAAATGAGAGAGTTCATAGTTTCTAACTTAATATCTCATGCTGAAAAAAGGCATGCTGCAGAAGAGCACTTCAAATCTGCATCCTTATACTACTGTGCGGCTTTGATCCTGGAAGGGGTTGATCCCATAATGGCATCAGTGTATGCTGAAAAATCGGGAGATTCCCATGTTCTTGCGGGCAGCCTGGACTCTGCAGCCAGAGAATATTTGGGCGCCGCTTCAGTGATAAAAGACTCTGACCCCAAACGACATGCGGCTCTAATGGAAAAGCAGCTGGTCCTGAGCGTGATATTTGATACCTGGAAGGAAAATGAGGATTATGTCAAATCCAATTATCCCGAACTTTACGAATTGCTTAGTGACCCGACCCCAAACCAGCAAGAATTCCTAAAAGGGCTTAGGGCAACGATGGATGTGGAGAAATTCGTCCAAGTCTTGAAAACGTTTCAGCTCATAGAAAGCCAAGTAGGAATCAATCCTGCTAGAAAGAATGCAGATTTCGCACTAATCTCTCAAGGGATAAATGAATGGAAAGAAAGCGGATTCAGGGAAATAAAGGGAGTCCCGCAATGGTTTTCCTTCCAGGCCTGGGCAGCTGCAAAAGGGGATGCAGAAAAAGAAGCTATTTTTGAAAAGATATGCAACAGCAAGGATTTCAGGAACACCAAGGACAGAAGGAAAGAATTGATGTGGTATCTAGAAGATAATGGAGAAAAGGAATCTCCTATGGCAGCTTTCTTCCATACAGCATCCATCTCTTCCTCAAAGAAGTTATTCAGCAACCTTAGGTATCTTGCCATAGTGCAGCAGATTGATCCCAAATTCAACGTTATCGAGAAGGAAACCCAAAAAGAGCTTGTGGGATCTATGCAGCAGGCAGTAGTTGATTTCATAAACAAGAGAAGCCCAAGCGAAAAAGTATCCAAGGAATTCCTAAAGAAACTAGGGCAGCTCAATTCAAGCGGTTTCCTCCCTGCAATAGTTACCATGTATTCCAAATACTTTGGATATGCCGGAATGGACGGGCTCCTGGATATTGCACTTGTTTCAATAACAATGGGGGATTTCCAGAAAGTCAAGTTCCCAACAAAAGAGGGGATAGAAGGCATGGATTACCTTACTGATGCACAGAAGGGCATCCTCCTGGCTTCCGCGGACCAGCTGGCTTTTCTGGGGACCTTGGATTCTAAATGGATGGAGGATGTGGAAGTCATAAGTATCCCTGAGGAAGCAGAGGAGAATGCAGAGCTCATAAAGCAGGACCTTGCACAGCGCATAGCAGACCTGAAGTTCCACTTCACTGACCATCTCACTTCTCAAGAGGGGGACTTGGAAAAAGAGTTTTCATTTGAGCCAGGAACCCTCAAGAAAATTCATGGGCTGGCAAAAGAGCTAGAAGCAAGGGACCAAAGGAAATCTCCTGAATACAGGAAGCTTAAGCAGATAGAAAGAATAATGGTTTCTGTCCAAAAACTTGAGAAGATAGATGCACTAAAAGCAGCAGAAATGAGTTCCGAGATAAAATCGATACTCCGGGACCTGGGACAGTCCACTGCAGCATTATTCAAGGGTTACGGGCTTTCTTCTGAAGACCTAGAAAGCCTCCAGGCTAAGATGGACATAGACCTGCTGCGCAGGCTTCTCCTTGAAGAAAAAGAGAAGCTTAAGATAGAGAAAATGACTGCATATGATAGTGCGGACCCAGTCCACTTAATTCTTGCAGGAAAAGAGCCAGATAACTCTGGTTCCTGCCAGAGATACGATGGGACCCCCAGCCTGATGGCTGGGCTTTCAGGATACCTGCTCAATGCACACACCAAGATTATCCGTGTTGAGAATCAGGATGGGCTTGTTCTTGGGAGGGCAATGCTCCGGGCACTTACCGCTGATGGAAAACCCGCATTGTTCCTGGAGCGTTTCTACTACAGGAATGCCCATGCTAATCCGGAAGTGGATCGGCTGATAATTGAAGCAGCAAAAAAGAAGGCAGATTCAATGGGAATCCCTCTACTAAGCACCTCTCATAGCACTGAGCGCAGAACGATGCACATCGTAGTTGGTAGAGGGCTTTCTAGATATGAATACAGCGATGGCCTTGGCGGAGGCGCCAGAGGGGGAGTGAATAACGAAACGGATTTGGAATTAAGCGAATTATAAAAGAAAGAGGTAAAGAGGAGCACTAATCAGTGCTCTTCATTACTGAAACTAGAATTGCATTCTGCGCCCAGAGCCTGTTCTCAGCCTCATCAAATACAACTGACTGAGGTCCATCAATAACTCCGGCAGCAACTTCTTCCCCACGGTGTGCAGGCAAACAGTGCATAAAGATCGCATCGGGCTTTGCATGCTTCATCATCTCTTCAGTAACCTCATATGGCTTGAAGTCAGCCAAGCGCTTGGCCTTCTCATCATCTTGCCCCATGCTTACCCAAACATCCGTATAAACAACATCAGCATCCTTCAATGCCTCAGCCGGGTCATGCGAAACAGTAATAGTTCCTTTAGCCTGGGCTTTAGCTTTCTCCATAACTTCAGAGTTAGGCCCATATGCAGGGTTATCCGGGCAAAGCCCAACAACGTTTGCACCCATCTTGGAGAATCCAATCATAGTAGAATTGAACATGTTGAAGCCGCAGTCTCCAACATAAACTACTTTCAAGCCCTCAAGCTTTCCCTTCTTCTCTAAAACTGTAAGCATATCAGCCATAGTCTGGCAAGGGTGGTACATATCAGTTAAAGCGTTAATTACAGGAACAGTAGCATACTCAGCCAGGCCTTCAATATCCTTGTGATCATTCAAACGAGCCATGATTCCTTCAACAAACCTGCTCATAGTCTGTGCAGTATCCTCAATAGTCTCTCCACGCCCTAGCTGGGTGTTTTTAATATCCAGGAACATTCCGGCTCCTCCTAAGCGGGTCATCCCAGCTTCAAAGCTCATCCTGGTCCTTGTTGAAGATTTCTGGAAAAGCATTGCCAGAGTCTGCTCCGGAAGCATTTTCTTTACTTCCCCCTTCTTCATCTTCAGGGCCAAGTCCAAAAGGTACTTAATTTCCTCTTCGCTGAAATCTAGCAGCGTCAAAAAATTTCTCCCAACTAAATCCATTATTCCACCTCCACTTCTCTTGCGAGGATAGGTTAAAAAAGCCCATTTCCAGCGCAATTAAAAGCCTTCGTCCACATAATTACTTTTTCTCTAGTGGTATTGATGTTTCTAATCATATTTGCGCTTCTCTTGGGCTTACTTGCAGGTTTAGTTCCAGGCTTGCACTCAAATACACTAGTTTCAGTTATGCTTTCTCTTAACATCGAGAGTGCCGAGCTTCCCTTTGCAATTATTACTATGTATGCGGTTTATTCAATTATTTCCTTTATCCCCGCAGTATTCCTGGGAATTCCTGACCCAACTATTGTGCTCTCAGTCCTCCCTGGGCACAGGATGGCCATGCAGGGCAAAGGGCTAGAAGCTTTAACCATAATGGTTGTTTCGGCTATTTTTGCAATTCTTGCCTGCATTGCGCTCTTTCCCGCCTCCCAGTTTCTCTACCCCATTGTTTTTCCAATAATTGAGCCATATATGTTCTACATCTTAATTGTAGCTTCTGCAATTCTTCTTCTGAGGGGCAAGAAGCCCATTTTCTCATTATTGATTTTCCTCCTGGCAGGAGCCCTTGGAAAGCAGGCATTTTCCTTAGGGCTTGAGGATCCATTCCTCCCATTGTTTTCTGGGATGTTTGCAATGGCAGCAATCTTTACTTTTTCAAATCATCAGCTGCCTCACCAGAAAATGCCCAGGAAAATTGACCTTTCTCTAATTAAGTTTGCATTTTTAGGTGTTGCTTTGGGCTGGATTGCAGATCTTCTTCCCGGAATAAGCTCTCCAGCGCAAGTAGCTGCATTTGCATCAATCCTGCTTCCTTTTTCAGGAGTTGCCTACCTTGCAACAATCTCTTCAATTGGAGTTTCTGAATCCATTTTTGCATTCTCCACTGCTTCAACGCTGGATAAGGCAAGAATAGGGGCAATTGCAGAAGCCTCTCAATTAACTTCGATTGCAGATAGCTTAGCTCCATTTTTAGGCTATTTCATTTTAGGAACTGCCTTTGCCTGCATCCTAATTTATGTTTTTAGAAGTAAAATCGGGGAAATTTCCAAAATTAATTTCCAAGTTCTAAACATCATGCTGGCAATTTACCTAATTGCAATTGTATTCTTAATTGATTCTTATGTGGGCTTAGTCCTTTTTGCAGTTTCCAGCCTGGTAGGGTATCTGTGCATAAGGCTGAATGTAGAGCGAACTACATTAATGGGAGCAATAATTGTTCCCACTATTCTCCTTTTGGCATAATCCCTAAGGGTACTGGGGGTCTCCAGCTAGCCACCCCATGCTCTTGAATATACCCTATGAGGGCAAAAAAATCTTCCACTTCATATGGTTTCTGAAGTGCCCTACCATGAATCAGCTTGCAAACCTCAGCAGTCATGTCTCTTGCCAGGGTCCCGGATTGGATGACGATTTTGTCAATTAGGTCTTGTTTGCCTTTTTCGTTTAGCGCCATTACAACATCTGTGCCCTTTATCCCAGGCATATCCAGGTCTAGCAAAATCAAGTCAAATTTATTATCTGATTCTAAAAGCTCTAATGCAGCATGGCCCCGCTCTACACAAACAACATTTTCTTTTTCAATGCCCTTTGCCCTTAGCATGCGCACTGTCATCCGGTGGATAAATTTCTCATCATCCACAATAAGAACGCGCAATTGTTTCTGCAGCTTTTCTGGCCCCCCATTCTTTGTGTTATCGCTAGGTTTAGGAGGCATCGAACCTGATCCACTCTCCATTGGGCTTCTGAGCATGCGTTTCATGAATATTACTAGTGTATATTAGTGTTTTTAAATGTTCCTTTATGGATGGACTCTTGTTCTATCTCGAGGAAACCTCATACACCATGTGAGGGGACGTTTCCCCTCCCCTAGTGGAACCACCCCCTCTCTTTATATGGGATATCAGTTCACAGATGAGATATTACTTCAAGGATGCACACGGGTACGATCACGAGGAAACATCATGCACTCGCGGATATTTGGCATATCAGTTGCTTTCATGGTGATCCTCTCTAAACCAATGCTCCAGCCAGCATGCGGAGGGGCACCCATCCTAAATGCATCCACATAGAACTTGAAGTGTGCCGGGTCCAGGTCCCGTGCCTTGAGCTGCTCTTCAAGCAGTTCCGGAATATGGATACGCTGAGCCCCGCTGGAAATTTCCAGGCCTTTATAGAGCAAATCAAATGCCTTGCACACCTCAGGCTTATCCTCGCGTGGCATAGAATAGAATGCACGGCTTAGAGTTGGCCAGTCATGAATGATAAACAAGTCTTCTCCAAGCAATTCGTAAATTTTCTTTTCCTGCTCTTTTGAGAAATCATCTCCCCACTCCAGGTTTTCTCCTTCTGAGTTTAATTTGTCTACAATTTCAGTGTAAGTATATCTCTTAATCTCAGAGGGAACATTAATCTCGGTTTTAAGCAAAGCTAGTTCTTCCTTAAGTTCAGCAGCCTTAGCTAGGACTGCAAGGGTAACTTCACTCAAAACGTCCATAGCGTCATTGTCATCTGCAAAGCCCATCTCTATATCCATCTGGATTACTTCGTTCAAGTGAGTAGTGGTGTGGTGCTTTTCAGCTCGCCAGACAGGAGAAGTAATCATTACTTTGTCTATTCCTCCAACTACTGCCAATTGTTTGTACAATTGAGGAGACTGGGCCAGGAATGCTTTCTGCTCAAAGTATTCAACCGGGAATACTTCAGTTCCGCCCTCACTTGCAGCAGCAACAATATGGGTTGGGTGTACTTCTTGGAAGCCCATCTCCCGGGTTTTGTGCCTAAATTCGTTAATAATAGCATCCTTTACTTTGAAGACTGCTCCCACTTCCGGCTTCCTCAAGTCCAGATACCTAAAATTAAGCCTTGTATCCAAATCAGATTCAACTACTCCTGTTGGGTCAATTGGAAGTTTCTCTTCTACCTTGCTTAGAACTTCAATTTTTGAGGGAACAAGTTCCACTCCCCCCGGCGCAACTTTGTTTTCTGCAATTTTTCCTTTTACTTCAATAACATCTTCCTTGTTGCGCTTGGCTGCTTCCATCACTTCGTCTGGGACTACTCCCTTTTTTGCAATGAGTTGCATTATCCCGGTTTTGTCTCGGAGCTGGATGAAAATTAGTTTTCCAATGTCCCTGATTTCGTGCACCCACCCTGCAACAGTAACTTCTTCACCAACTTTTCCTTTAGCCTCGTTAATATAATCAGTTCTCATCATAAACATCCCACATAAATGTGCATTTTAATGAATGCTACTTATTATTAAGAGTTCCGCAAAAGCGCCAAGATTCCCATTGGGAAATTACTTTTTCCAGCGACTTAATTTGGGAAGCATCTCCTGGCACACTGCCAAAGCCTTTTCGTAGCTCACATCCGGGTCGTAATCAGACCAGCCTTTAGCAGATTTTTCAATCATCTCCTGCAGAGTAATATTTGGCTCAGTGAACTTCCCATCTTTATAGCAGAAAGAGCAATATTCAGTGCTTCTGCTCCCATCAGCATTAGTTCCCCAGTCTTCTTCCTTGGCCTCTGCCATTGGCATTCCGCAGCTCTGGCAGTACACTTCCCTTTCTCCCATAATTTAGCCTCACAGCTAAAGATTATAAAGCCATTTCAAAAATTAGAAAAGAAGCAGGAAAAATTCCTGCCTTTTAAGAACTAAACTTATTTTGCCATTGTAATCTCAATTGCAGAAACCTTGCTCATGCTTCCGTCTTCGGAAGTAAGTTCTTCAGTCTTAATGGCGATTTCCTTTACCTGGATTTCTGGGAGGAACCTGTTTCGCACAATCTCGGCAACATCTACTGCACGAGAGATAAGTTTTCCCCTTGCTTTTAGTGTAACGCTGTCTACTCCGTTGTTGAACTGGGTTACTACTGCAAGGACATAGCCCATCACTCCTTTTTTTCCAATGAAAACAGTGTTTTCATCCCTTTTTTCTACGTTTTCGGTACTGACTGATACTTCGGTTGTTTCTATTTTTTCCACTGTCGTTGGCTCTTCTTCGTTCATTGTCTTCACCTTGTTTTATCCCACTACTTTTACACTGTAGGTGAGACTTCTGCAAATAGGTTTTTTAAGATATCTAAAAATCAGGAGAATTGAAAAGGAGAGAAAAGAAGGGGAAAAATAAATAGATTACTTGGAGAGCAAGTCGCGGCAGTTCTCCACGATTTCGTGGCCCTTCTTGGCCAGCTCCCGCAGAGGATTAATCCACATTTTGCGGTAAACTTCACCGATTTCTTTCTCATGGTCTGTTTCTGCCAAGGTGTGCGCAGTATTCTTATTTCCAGCTCCTAAGAGCACCCCGCACAGTCCCCCTAAAACGGTTCCACAACCTATGGTGCTTGATACTATGGTGATGAATGTGGTGCTATCTACCCAACCTATGCTGCTCTTTACTGCCACTAATATCATCCCCAGAGCACTTCCCCCCATAAATCCCCAGACTCCTCCATATGCGCCTAATGAGCCGGGACCTTTAGGGAGATTATTCTGTGCTTCCTCCAAAGTCTGCATCTCTGCTTCAATTCTAACAATGGCACTTTCCCGCTTCTCCTCAACTTCTCCTTCTAGTTCGCTTAGTTCAATTTCCCTGGCGCAGTGTGCGGAAGTGTCTTTTCCTTCTAGGATTGCCAGGGTCAGTTCTTTCCTGGTTTCTGTGGCTTTGATTATTCCTTCTGGCATTGGGGAATCCCGTATCTTGGTTCTAAGTGCCCTCCATTTGCCGTGGCCTTCTGAGAGCCTCTTTTCAACCAGTTTCTTTTTCCCTGCCCGAGTCAGGGGCTCTCTTTGAGCATTAGTTGCATTCTTCATGCCATCAATTGTGTCTCAAAACGTTTATAAACGATATTCTCACTACTTCCCACATATCTAAAAAAGCGGAAAATGAATAAAAACTTCAGAAACAGTTTCCTGCTTCTTTTATGAGCCGTGTGGCTTCACCGCCGAGTTTTGCCTTTGTTTTTTCCCAGTTTCCCCGCACTGCGGTAATTCTGGCCTCCCGTTGTGCAATATGCGCTGCCGCCCGCTCATATGCGCTTAACCCCCTGCAGCAGCAACCCACCATAAGGCCAATTCCCGGGATGAATGCCAATGAAGCTGCAAAATGCCCGTCAATTCCTGCCGAAGCGGCAAGAGCCCCGGTTCCCAGAATCAGTGCGCTTCCGGCTGCAACTCCGAGCAAGGTTGCCCGTTTTGTCTTTTCGTCTGGGACGCGGTATCCGCTGTTTCTGGTGATGGCCCTTTCTAGCTTCTGGGTTCTTTTTTCTGCGAGCGCTACTGCCTTCTCCTGCGCTTTTGCATACCTCTTTTCTATTTTTGCCAGCTTGCGGCCCAGGGCACGTGCTTCTGCGTTGGTAACTGTTTTGGAAGCGATCTTTTGCCGGGCTCCCTGCGCAGCCCTGATTCCAAGGTGCAGGGGCTCTGCCTGGATAGTTGCCCCAATCTTTCTATATTGAATTGCCAAAGCAGGGGCTCTTCCGGCTTTTTTTGCACAATCGGTTTTTGCAAGAAGCACATTCCTCATAATTTGATATGTGTCATACAACGTTTATAAAAGGTATTCTCACTACTTCCCACACAATGCCTCCCGTTTCCCTTTAATTAGTTTCTCTTGTTAATTCTAACTTCTTAAAGAAGTGATTTGTTATGTGCCCAAGAATTGCAATTCTGGACCGGGACCTCTGCACAAAGAAGAAGTGCGGATACCAATGCGAGAAGGTATGCCCAGTCAATAGAATGGGAGAAGAGTGCATAGTAACTGAAGAAGAGTCGGGCTATCCTGTAATCAATGAGCTTCTTTGCATTGGGTGTGGCCTGTGCGTAAAAAAGTGCCCAATGGATGCCATCCAGATAATCAACTTAGCCGGAGAGTCAGGTGACCCAATTTACCAATATGGGATCAACTCTTTCCGTTTATACAACCTGCCTCTTCCCAAGGATGGGCTTTGTGGAATAGTTGGAAGAAACGGAATTGGGAAAACAACTGCCCTCAATCTTTTATCTAAAAAACTAACGCCCAATTTCGGAGAATATGATAAACAATTTACCCAGGCAGAGGTTATAGAAAGGCTTCCAATTGCAACAAGGAGGTATTTTGAAGAGGAAGGAGATGCAGCACTAACAGTATCTTATAAGCCCCAGATGGTGGACAAACTAAGAAATGCATTCAAAGGGACAGTAGAAGAGCTCCTAAAGAAGATGGATGAGCGCAATGCATACAAAGATGCAGTAGAAAAGTTCCACCTAGAAAAAATCCTAACGCGAAAAATTGCCCAATTATCCGGAGGAGAACTGCAAAGAGTCTCAATTGCAGCATCTTATTTGAAGGATGCCCACATCTACTACCTGGATGAGCCCTGCAACTATTTAGACATTGAAGAGAGGCTAAAAACCTCCTTAATCCTAAAAGAATTTGCAGAAGGAAAAAAGATGGTCGTAGTTGAGCACGACCTTGCAATTCTAGACTACATGAGTGATTATGTTTACATTTTCTATGGAGAGGAAAACGGCTATGGTGTAAGTTCAGGAGTAAAGAGCACAAGAGCAGGAATCAACGAGTATCTTGCCGGTTTCTTGCGGGAAGAAAACATCCGCTTCAGGGACAAAGAAATTGCATTCACGCAATACAGCGAGCGGGCAACACAAACAAAAGTTAATTTTGAATATCCGGAATTCAAAAAACATTTTACGGGCTTTGAATTTGCTTCCGATTCCGGAGATATTAGAAGCGGAGAAATTGTTGGAATTGTAGGAAAAAATGCCCTGGGCAAATCATTGTTTGTAAAATTATTGGCCGGAATTGAAAAGCCGGATGAGGGTGAGCCTCAGGAATTCAAGGTTTCGTATAAACCCCAATATATCCAGCCCCAGCCGGATACAACCGTATTCCAGCTCTTCTTATCTAAAAACCTGGATAAGGCAACTCTTGAAGTTGCAAAGAGGGAATTAGAACTTAATAAATTGATGGAAAAGGAGCTAGACCAGCTATCTGGAGGAGAACTGCAAAGGGTTTCCCTTGCCTACGCACTAGCCCAAAAGGCAGATATTTATCTCTTTGATGAGCCTACTGCATTCCTGGATGTGGAGCAGAGGCTGCGCTTCTCAGACCTTTTGAGAAGAACAATTGCAGAAACTGAAAAATGCGCATTCGTAGTTGACCATGATGTTGTATTTGTAGATTCAATTGCACACCGATTGATGGTGTTTGAGGGAGAGAGTTCTGTCCATGGCCATGCAAGTTCCCCAATGAGCAAAACAGATGGGATGAATGCATTCTTGAAACTTGCAGGAATTACTATGAGAAGGGATAAAGATTCCAAGCGCCCAAGAATAAATAAGCCGGATAGTGTTCTAGATAGAGAACAAAGAGAAAAGAATGAATACTATTACTCTTCTAAAGATTGACTACTGATACATTTTTATATCATTTGATATATTTTTATATCATGTACAACCCAAGCAATAGAGAAAAGATACTCAGGCTCTTCTTTGATTCACCCAAAAAAGCCTTCCAAATACGGGAGGCCAGCCGGCTTACTGGGTTGGGTCTGCCTTCAGTTAGAAACTATTTTTTAGCTTTAGAAAAAGAAGGATTAATCAAAAAGTCCCCTGGGCAAGTATTTCCCTTTTTTGTTGCAAATCGGGAAAATGCACTCTTCAAACGCCTTAAAGTAAATGATCTATTGCTTAGAATTGAACTCGGTGGATTAGTAAGGGAGCTAAATCAGGAACACCCTGATTGTGTTGTGCTCTTTGGTTCGGCTGCAAGAGGCGAAGACACACAACAAAGCGATCTTGACCTCTTTGTTGGGGGCAAGTCCAATGAACTGGGAGTTGCTAAATTTGAAAAGAAACTTAATCGAAAAATTAACATCCTCTTTGAGCCCAAAATAAGAAACGTGTCCAAGGAATTAAAGAATAACCTGGCAAATGGCATTGTTCTAGCTGGCTACTTAGACCTAGAGTAGTGGAAACTTACTCTCCAATCCTTTATATCTGCAGATTTTTCTAATCTTTTTATGGATTGGAACGATTGTTTAGATGAAAAAGTAACCAAAACTTCTCCAAATAAGAAAGTGTCTAGATCCTTATTGACTATGTGCAGAGCGAGATTAGAAGTCGTTGGAGGAATGCCCCGTAAATATCCGGCTTTGATTGCTGAAGTTTACTATGAGATTATTAAGGAGTTAATCACTGCACTCCTGAGCATACAAGGATTCAAGTCTTACTCCCACAAATGCCTAATCTCTTTTCTAAAAGAATACCATTACGAAGTGATTAAGGATTCGGAACTAGCTCTTTTAGAAAAATTAAGGGTTATCCGGAATGATATTGGTTACTGAGGAGTAATGCTGGGAGAAGAATTTCTAGAGAGAAATGAAGAAAAAATAAAATTAATTATTAGGAAACTGGATGTGTTAGTCGAAGGAAAACTTCAGTAGTAGATTGTTTCAACCTTTTCAATTTCCCCGTTCTTGGAAACATCTACTACATGGCCGTATTTTGCAGAGTCCGAATTCCAGGCAACCTGCCACCCAGTTGATGTGGCACTGGCAGTAGGAACCGCATCCTTGTATCCGGATGCATAGTAGTGCACATCTTCTGCACCCTCATTCATATGCGATGCAATAATTGCCTCTTCAGGAAAGGCGATTGCACATCCTTCTCCTTCGCAAACAGTACATTGGGTAGTTGTGATGTATTCTGGAGAGTCAGTTACAAAATTCTGCACAGGGTAATGATAGAAATAGTGCACCCTTACTGGGCATGGGCTATACAAGCCTTCAGTTACAGCAGCGCGAATTCGCAAATACTCTGAGCCTTCTGGATTAGTTTTTGTTTCCCAGTCCATAATCTCAACCGAATCTGCCGTAGGGTGTTTCCCAACCAGGTCCTCTAGCACATAATCGCTAGCATCATTAATCTCCACAGTTGGTTGGTAAAAAGATGCCCCAACAACAAGAATTATTGCCAGAGCAAAAAGAATCACAAGTGCAATTGCAAGCCTATCTTCCATAACCCATATATCTAAGATAAACTTAAATAATTCTTTGGATGATTAATTAAAGTGTGGATCCCCAGAATTATGCTCATTGGCGCACATTCATCAATGTCTGCCTTGCCCTCCTAATCATAATGATTTTTGGAGAATTCCTAATTCCAGAAATTATGGAGCACGAGATAGGAATCGATAATTTGGCAGTAATGGAATTAGTGCTCTC